>ERZ860710.1051-NODE-1051-length-14398-cov-4.076135_pt1 | contig 14398 bp, 12 predicted proteins | sample MGYA00509974_ERZ860710 | MGnify/ENA primary metagenome ERZ860710 (study PRJEB30046, sample SAMN00715261) | human gut metagenome | study: EMG produced TPA metagenomics assembly of the A metagenome-wide association study of gut microbiota in type 2...
ATGATTTCGCCTGCCGCTTCTATGAAGAAGCGTTCCATTTTGCACAGAAGTTATATGGAAAAGACAATATCATTTCCGCAGTTATGCACGCTGACGAGCTGAATATCGCTATGACTGAAAAGTACGGAAAGCCGATTTATCACTACCATCTGCACATTATGGCGCTACCTGTGGTAGACAAAGAAGTGCGTTGGTCGAAACGCTGTAAAGATCCGGCGCTGGTGGGAGCAGTGAAAGAGGTGATTCATCAAGTCAGCCATTCAAAGAAATGGAAATCAGAAAAAGCGTTGGACGAAAACGGAAATCCCATATTGAATAGCAACGGGAAACCTGTCTATCACGCCTCGTACAGCATTTTACAGGATAAGTTTTACGAATATATGAAGGACGCAGGATTTGAGGGCTTTGACCGTGGCGAGCGAGGAAGTACAGCCGAAAATCTGACTTCGTTGGGATACAAAATCCAGCAGGACGAAAAAAGGCTGGCAGATATTGAACAGAGAATTGCCGCTGAGCAAGTCCGATATAATGACAACCACAAGGCGTTTATGACCTTTGCGGAGATTGACAGCTCCGGCAAAAAGTCCTTCACGGGCAAATACACGGTATCGGCCGAGGACTACGAAAAGCTGACAACGCTGGCAAAGCGCAGCTATTCGGCGGTGTCCGAAGCACAGCGGTTGAGAGAGGAAAATAAAAATCTGTCCCGTCAAATATGGTCGCTGCAAAGCGAGGTTTCAAAGTTAAGAACTGCGCTGTGGGAGTTGACCGAAAAGTGCAGACCGTACCTTGAGGCGTTAAAGATTGCGCCGCAAAAGGTCAAGGAATTTATCAGCGGTATTCTTGAAAAATTCAAAAAGCAGGAAAAAAGCATTTATTATGAGCCGATTTCGGCTCGTGAACAACAGTCACCAGAGCGTGGAAAACGCTTGAATAAAGAACATGAAAGGTAGGAAAAGACAATGGCAAAAACGATTTTTGAAGAAATGGGCGGCGCTTATGTACGGCAGGGAGATTATCTTCTCCCCTGCCTGTCCTTACCCACCGAAAAAGAAAACAAGCCCATCGGAGTATGGGGACAGAGACATCTGCGTTATCTCAAACAGCACCGCAGAGTGCTTTATACCAATCTGCTCACAAGTGGCAAGCTGAACAGTTATCTTGCGGATATTGACGAGCAGGCAGAAGATTTGTTCTTTCGGCTGGTAAAGCAGATTGCGGAGCGTGAGGATATAACCGAGCAGCTAAAGGCGGAAAACGCCTTAGAATGGGTGCGGAGAATGAATAACATACGGGCGTGTGCGAGAGAGATTGTGGAGAGGGAAATCATTTTTGCATAGGCAGGATAAGGCGGCAGGGAGAAAATCCTTGCCGCCTTTGTTAAAAACCATTATTTACAATACATCATTGCGATGTTCCTGTCCCCAATAGCAAAAAGCATCAAGCACAGGCTCAAGTGTTTTGCCACGAGGAGAAAGACTATATTCTACCTTTGGAGGTATTTCCCCATAATCTTTACGAATAATCAAGCCGTCATCTTCTAATTCTTTTAAGGCTTTAGTGAGAGAACGGTAGGTTGCCGTTTCCATTTTTCTTAGTAATTCATTGTAACGGGTTGGTCCGTCAAGTTGTAGGCAATACAAGATAGGTAATTTGTATTTTCCTTGTATCAAAGATTTCGTATAGTAAAATCCCGTATTTTTTATTCCGTTAGCTGCAAAAACTCTTTTTTCTTCTTTTAAGTTGGTTTTCATAAATATTCTCCTTAACTATACTAAAGTATAGTACATGCACATGAATATCGTACTTGTTATAAGAACATCTTTATGATACAATTTTACTCGTACAAAGTCAAGGTGTACCGGAGGAATATAGAATGAAACTTATTGTTATAACGGGAAGCCCCCATCGGGATGGGACTTCTGCTCTAATGGCAAAGGAATTTATAGAAGGGGCAAAGCAAGCAGGACAGGAAGTTTATAGATTTGACGCAGCTTTCAAAAAAGTGCATCCCTGCATTGGGTGCGAAAAATGCGAGTGTGGAAAAAATCCCTGCGTGTTTCAAGATGATATGAAAGAACTTTATTGCAAGCTAAAAGAAGCGGATGTTATCGTCTATATTTCTCCGCTTTATTATCACAACATTTCTGCCCAACTGAAAACTGTAATTGACAGGTATCATGGCATTGACGATCTCATTCGAGGAACCGGCAAAAAAGTATTTACAATTATTACAGCGGCATATCCTGAAGATTGGGTGTTTGACGGAGTTAAGGCAACCATAAAAACAACGATACGCTATTTGGGCTGGAATGACTGCGGCGGGATATTTGCATATGGGTGTTATCAAAAAGCAGATATTCAGAAAACAGATTATCCCCGTCAGGCGTTTGAATTAGGAAAAAATCTGGAGAGGATGGTGCTTTGTCAGTGAAGATTGCAGTAATATGGTCAAGTCCGAATACAGATGGATTGACGGCAACAGCTAAAAATAAATTTTTAATTGGTCTGCAACATGCAGGTGCAGAGATTGATGAAATCCATCTGAATAAATTGCAAATAGCTCATTGTGAGGCTTGTGGAAACGGTTGGGGAAGCTGTGCAGCAAAAGGACAATGTTGGAAAAAAGACGATTTTTCAAGCATATATCAGAAGTTAGCGAGTGCGGACGGTATCGTATTTATATCTGCTGTCTATTGGCACGACATTACGGAGTGTATGAAAGCGTTTCTTGACAGACTCCGCAGATGTGAAACCGCACACAACCATTTTCTATCGGAAAAGAGGTGCTTTTTAGTCGCTTGTGCAGGCGGTACAGGGTTAGGCGCTGTCGAGTGTCTGCACAATATGGAGGAAACTCTGAAACATATGGGAATGCGAGCGTATGACCGTATTCCTGTAATTCGCTATAACAGAGAATACATGCTTCCTGCGTTAGAAACTGCAGGAGAGGTTTATGCAAATCGTATTGTAAATGGATTTGATATGCAGTATTGATGGAGGAATTGAAATGAGTGAATTATTAGAAAAAATAAAACAAAGAAGAAGTATTCGTAAATACAAGCAGGATAAGATACCGCAGGAAATTCTCGATCAAATTATCGAAGCAGGGCTTTATGCTGCGAATGGTATGGGGTATCAGAACACAATTATTATTCAGGTTACAAATAAAAAATTAAGAGATGAAATCTCGAAAATGAATTGTGAAATTGGCGGATGGAAGGCAGGGTTTGACCCTTTTTATGGTGCTCCTGCAATGTTGATTGTACTTGCAAGAAAAGATTGGGAAAATCGTGTGTACGATGGAAGTCTTGTGATGGGAAATCTTATGCTTGCTGCTCACGAACTGGGGCTTGGCAGTTGTTGGATACACAGGGCGAAAGAGGAATTTGAAACTGAGTGGGGCAAAAACCTTTTGAAATCTCTGGGAATCGAAGATGAATTTGAGGGCATTGGACATTGCGCTCTCGGATATATTGATGGGAATTATCCCAAAACACCCGCAAGAAAAGAAAACAGAGTTTTTTATGTTAAGGAGGACTAATTTTATGCAGCACAAAGTAAAATTAACAGTTATTGACAAAAAATTATATCCTGATCTTCAGGAAAAATACTGTGCAGACCCTAATTCGGGAGCCTGCTCTTGCTATAATACAGGCGATGAATTTATTTTTGAGCGTTACGGTACAGCCGATGATTTCTGGCATATGGGATTAAACACTTTAAAGCAGACCGTCAACACCGCAGATGGGATTGCAGGAGGTACTGCTTTTCCACATTGTTCAGAAGCGTGGGACGCTATTTCTCGTTATATTTATACAGGGTTACAGGGCGGCTCTATTATGCGAGGATGGATGAATGACGAACGCATAATGATCGCCTGCTGTTCGGACGGAACAAGACCTGTCATTTTCAAAATAGAGCGAATGGACTATAAAGTTGTTTACATTGATGGGGATATGCACGCAGAGTATCAAAACAAGTTGAAAGACGCTTTTTTGCAAATAGAAGCTGTTACAGATGTTGTTTTTCGAGAAGGCTACGCAGAAATATATTTGAAAAGTGATGTATCGGATGAAGTGTTAAAAAGTACAGCAAAAAGTTGCGGAGAATATCATGTTTTGAGGATTGATTAGTAAATGCCAAAGATTTTGTATGTAAAACACTTTGCTATTTCCGTTTGTAAGGGAGGCATACAATAAGACACGGTGGAGATAGAGGTTGATTTTCTAAGCAAAATCGCTTATAATGTGAATCGACATATATTGCTATTATCCGCAGTCACAAGGCAAGTGTTATCAACCCTGATAACAAACTGATAACATTAGCCCATATAGGCAGGATAATATGGATACATCAAATAATCAAAAGCACCACGAATACGACAAAGAATAATCTCTAAACAAAATTGTTTATGCTTTGTCGAGTGGGAATAAAGGTAAAAAGCTTCTCAAAACCTCTATTTTATTTGTAAAGCATTGGTTTTATCGTGTTTATTTATATTTTCTATAGGACCCTCTTTTTGAGGTGATACGATGTGAGGCAAAAGTAAACACCTCGATCTGGCTTTTAAGTAACCTCTCGGTATTTCATGAGCAATGCCGAGAGGTTTTTGGTTTTGTTTGTCATACGAAAAAGGCTATTATAATAAAAAAATCCTTTCTTACTTTGGCGGAAACGTATTAGTGATATTAAGTCATTGATGTGCTGCATTCGTAAAATATAATTCTGTTAGTTATAAAAATAAACTGATGATCATAGGCTTTTATGTTGTACTTTATTTTTGTAAGGTAAGCAACCCATAAAAAAGTCTTGCTTTTTTATGGGTTTTGTGTTATTTTAAAATCGAACCGGTTCGGAAAGCGAGGAATTACAGTGAGGCTCACGATTTCTGATATTGCGAAAAAAACAGGATATGCCAAAAGTACGGTATCGGCTGCGCTGAACAATAAACCGGGAGTGAAACCAAAAACCAGAGAAGAAATCCAGCGGATCGCAGCAGAAATGAATTATATTCCCAATGAGTTTGCACGCAATCTGTCCATGCAGACTACGAATACCATCGGGATCATTGTGCGGGATATCACCAATCCTTTTTACGCTAAGATCTGCCGTGCCATTGAGAATATTGCTTCCGAGCACGCTTATACAACCTTAATTTTAAATACTGACGGTATCCGTGAAAAAGAACTGAACGCTATTAGGGTAATGTCGGGTCAGATGGTGAGTGGGGTTATCATCGATATCAGCGGCAAAGATACAGATCTCCTAATGGAGTTGAACAAATTTGGTCTACCCTTTGTAGTGTTTGGAACCACGGCCGGCGAGCTTGCTGCGGATAGCGTAGAGGCTGACGATTATAACGGTGCCTATCAGGCGGCCGAATATCTTTATTCTTGCGGCCATAGAAAAATTGGCTTTGTCCACGGAGGAATGGAGTCGGTCTATTCCCAACGGCGTTTACGGGGAATCAGGAAGGCATTGGAGCATAATGGTATTGAACTGGAGGAAAAATATATTTTTTATAAAGCTAAAACCATACAGGAAGGCTATCTGATGGGAAAAAAGCTGGTAAATTTCGAGGATTTGCCCACCGCAATTATTGCGTATAATGATTTGGTGGCGGTAGGGATGATCCGTGCCCTGGAGGAAAATGGACGGCAGGTACCGGACGATATCTCCATCATCGGATTTGATGATATTGAATTAATGACTTTCCCTTTGACTACTGTGCAAATTCCGGAATATGAGATGGGAGAGAAGGCGGCAGAGCTTTTGTTTGATAAAATTATGGGAAAAGCCAGTGGCAGTCCCAGAGAAATTTTACTGGATACTGAGCTAGTGGTAAGAAAATCGGTGAAAAGACTATTATAATCTTTTTTAAGGAAAATCCGAACCGGTTCGAAAAACTGGTGAGGGTATGCCTTAGCCTTAAAAAGTAGCCCTGTATGTTAGTTATTTTTCAAGCAGTTAATTAGATAAAATTTGTTGCAAAAATACAACACAAGGAGAGTTGCTAGTTAGGCAAAAGAACCTGTTAGTTTATTGTTATAGAAATATCGAACCGGTTCGGAAAATACTTTGAAAAGTATTTTGTGATAAATTTCAGGTAAATTATTAAAAAGGAGTGGCAATTATGTTAAAACAAAAGATGGCATTGCTCTTGGCGGCGGCTATGCTGGCCGGTGCTGTGTCCGGCTGTTCCAACAGCCAGCAAGGTGGAGAGGTATCTGCGGACTCCGGTGCTTCCGCGCAGAGCGAGGGTTCCTCCCAGGCGGAAAACCAGGAGCCCGTGACCATTAAATTCGTAGGATACGCGAACTCTGCTGCCGGCTTCGAGGCAAGGGCCGAGGAATTTATGTCTCAGCGCTCCGATATCAAGGTAGAGGTGCAAGGAATTCCTGCCAATAGCTGGGGTGAGCTAATGCAGGCGATTAGTGTAAATATCGCTGGCGGCGATGTTCCGGATATCGCAGATATCGCCAGCGAGGGCCAGAGATCCTTTGCGGCCTCCGGTATTATTATCCCGATTGACGAGTATCTCGAACGGGATAAGGAAGAAATGAAAGAGACTCTGGATGAAATTGACCCGGCGCTGATGGAAACCATGAAGTACGACGGAAAGACCTACTGTCTGCCCACGGTTTGGAACAACATATTGTTGTACTATAATAAAAATGTGCTGGAACGTTTCAACATCCCCGAGCCGGAATCCGGATGGACCATTGATGATTTTATCGAGATCTGCCAGACTGTGACCTCTGAGAACGACGGTACCAATGATGTTTACGGTTATGCCTTTGGAAACGCTTACTTTAATACAATTGTTCCTTGGATGATAGTTTCTGGCGGCAATGTGCTTAATGACGATTGGACCGAGTCACGCCTGACGGATCCGGACACCCTTGCGGGCGTGCAGCTTTTGTATGACTTTGTTTATAAATATAATATTTCTCCAAAAATTGATGCCGGCGTAGCTGACCTGGATCTGTTCGTGCAGGATAAGCTGGCCTTTATGAGTGCGGGCATGTGGCAGGTTAACGCTCTGAAAAACGCCGACTTCCCGGTAGATGATTACGACGTGGTGGATCTTCCCATTGTAAAAGAGGATAAAGCTGTGATCGGCGTAGGTGGCGCTCCAATCTTCGCAGCCAGCGAGCATCAAGACGCCGCTTGGGAATTCGCAAAGTTCCTGTCCAGCAAGGACTTCCAGGATACCTTTATCGTAGAGGATGGCTGGTCCATTCCCGCAGTGAAATCCGCTGCCGATACTCTGGCCGCCAAGGATTTTGCCCCAACTCATGCCGACTTGTTTTACGCTTCTGCCCAGAAGGGCGTAATGGTTCCGGCTCCACAGGAATATGGCGCTATCGAATCTGTTTTGCTCCGTGAGTTCGGCGCCGCTATGGCTAACATGAAGACGATGGAAGAAGCCATGGCAGCTGCGGAAGAAGAAATTAACGCTGAGATCGCAAAACGCGGATAATTTCCCCAGGCGGTAATTTTCCAGCAGGACAACGCAACCTTGTGGCGGCGTTGTCCTGCTCAACTCAAAAGAAGCGGTTGCGAAAATCGGAAAGCTTGCAGCCCGCATTGTAGTATATAAAGCAACCGTTGTAGTGTTGCCGGGGCTTTTTGTAAGCTGAGTATTTCCAGACAGGTTCGATTGGAGCTGATTTCCAGAAAGGGCGCGGTACGATGAAAAACACATTGAAAAAGATAAAGGGAAAAGAAATCATGTGGGCTTACATTATGTTAGCCCCAGCGATTCTGCTGTTTATTACGTTTGTTTTGATTCCCTTGGTGTCCACCTTTGTAATCTCCTTTTGTGAATGGGATATGCTGACGCCGGCTGAGTTTGTAGGCTGGCAGAATTTTGAAACCTTGTTAAACGATCAGCGGCTTCGCACAGTGATTATTAATACCTTGATTTTTGCGGTTGCCGCCGTGATCCTCAAAATTGGAATAGGATTACTGTTGGCCGTAGTGGTCCACAGTATTCGAAATAAATTTTTGACCTCTGTGATGGAATCTGTTTTCTTTTTCCCGATCATTCTGCCTATGGCCATTGTCGCCATTGTCTGGGGAATGCTGCTGAACACGGATATGGGCGTAATCAATGGACTGCTGACTACGGTGGGCTTGGGCAAGGTTCCCTGGCTGACTGATCCCAGATTTTCCCTAATGACGGTTATCATCCTGGATGTTTGGAAGGGCGTAGGTTTTTTCTTTATCATTTATCTGGTGGCTCTGCGGAATGTCCCCAAGGATCTTTATGAGGCCGCGGAGATCGACGGTGCTGGCAAGAGTAAAAAGTTTTTTTCCATTACCCTGCCTCTAATTTCTCCCACCACTCTCTTCCTAACCATTCAGGCGGTGATCGGTTCTCTGCAGGTGTTTGACCAGGCGTACGTTCTTACCAAAGGCGGCCCCGGGGATTCCAGCAGCACCATGGTGTTCTATATCTGGCAGAACGCTTTCCAGAAGATGGATATGGGATATGGAACCACCCTGGCTCTTTTGCTGTTTGTTTTCGTCATGATTGTTACAGTGACCCAAATGGTATTGAGTAAAAAATGGGTGTTTTATAATTAAACCAGGAAGGAGCTTAAACAATCATGAGAAAATTAAAAAGAGTGCCCTGGTGTCTTTTCCTGATCGTGTTTTTAACGATCGGCACAATCATTATGATCTACCCCTTCATCTGGATGGTTTCCGCTTCCTTTAAGGAGGTGGCGGAAATGTATCAGATACCTCCGACGGTTATCCCCAGGAATCCTACCATTAAAAATTACTTGGTGGTATTCCAGCAGATGGGCTTGTTGGCGGCTATGTATAAAAACAGCCTGATTGTTTCTACCAGCATCACCGTGCTGCAAACGCTGACCGCGTCATTAGCGGCGTTTGTGTTCGCGAAAATGCGCTTTCCGGGAAAGAATTTTATTTTTATCACCTTCATGGCGGCTATGATGGTTCCGGCGCAGCTGACGATTATTCCCAACTACTTTATTGTCAAGGCTCTGGGGCTGATGGACAGCTTGGGAAGCCTGATCGCTTTGGGAGCCTTCAGCGCTTTTGCCATCTTCTTAATCCGGCAGTTTTTTATGTCACTGCCTCTGGAACTGGATGACGCCGCTAAAATCGATGGCTGCGGATATTTCCGCTCCTACTTATTGATTCATCTTCCTTTGGCAAAATCGGTACTGGCGGTAAACGCGATTTTATGCTTCAACGGTGCCTGGGGAGATTTCTTCAACCCGTTGATTTTCTTGAAGAGTATTCAGAACATGACCTTGCCTCTGGGCTTGAGTATGCTTCAGGGAATGTATAGCCAGCAGAGTCCGGCGGTAAACGTGGCTACGATGGTTGTGGCTCTGATCCCTGTTTTAATCGTCTTCCTGATAGGCAGAAAACGCCTGATCGCGGGCGTTGCCACAACGGGCATGAAGATGTAGCAAGAAATTTTATTTGCGGAGGAAATTATGACACAGGACAAGGAATTGTGCTTTTTATGGGATAATACAATTCATGGAGCCATTCCAGCCTTTGAAAAATTTGAAGCGGCTTTCGCTTTTGAGAAAGTGTTCGAGCATCCCTATTGTCCAGAGGAGGTGGATCTGAAAGCCTATATTTTAAAGCCGAACGGGGATCAAAAGCAGATTTCCGGATTTTGGTACGAGGGCTTTCAGCGCGTTTTGCGAAATGGGCGGGAGATATTGATTTCTACACTGGAAAAGGATTGGAGAATCCGTTATTCCGCCCAGGTGCCCGGAGAATACCGCTACTATGTAACTCTGTTGGACAAAAAGCGCCACCGCTCTTACCGGTATCCGGAGAAGGGGGAGCTCTCCTTTACAGTCATCCCGTCGGACCGAAAGGGATTTTTGCGGGTTTCCACCCATGACCCGGCGTATTTGGAGTTTTCCGACGGCAGCCCCTATTTAGGCATTGGACATAATTTATGCGGCTGGGAATGGGGAGGCACCGATAACCGCCTGGGAACCTATGAATATGACCGGTGGCTTTCTTCCATGGCTCAAAATGGAGCGAACCTAACCCAGTTCGATTTCTGCGAGGGCGATCAGATCGAGTGGACTCCCTGTGATAATGAGTTGCCTTTTTCTGAGGACTGGAAAGGGCTGAACGAGTATAATCAGCAAAACGCCTGGAAAATGGACCGGAGGTTCCAAACAGCGGAAGAGCTGGGGATTTTTTTCCGGCTTTCCCTGTTTCATTGGGAGGACTTTGACGACGAGACGGAGAAATTTCCTGATTGGGGCTGGAACCGAAATCCCTATCACGATCAGAACGGCGGCCCCGCAAAAAACGTATCCGAATTTTTTGAAAAGCCAGCCTGCAAAAAATATGTAAGATATTATCTGAAATATGTGGCGGCGCGTTGGGGATATAGCCCTAATCTGATGGCCTATGAGCTCTGGAATGAGATCGACGCTCCGGAGGTTATGTGGAGAGCGGGAGAGGACTACGATCAGGAGGCCTCCAAGGTCATTGGATGGCACAGCGAAATGGGAAGTTACCTGAAAGAGCTGGACAGCAAGCACCTTGTGACATCTAGCTTTGCAGATTCCAGACGGGATTTAAATTTGTGGCAGCTTCCCTGTATTGACTTGACCACAGTTCATCGTTATACTTATTTCAATGAGGAATACGGCCAGCGGCAGTACGATACCGAGGGAGCCCTGAGCGCGGTTTTAAAGGAACGGTTCAGCCAGGTGGAAAAGCCGGTTCTTTTCGGCGAATTTGCTTTATCCCCCGGCGGAGATATCCAAAAGGATTATGACCCGGAGGGAATTGAATTTCATAATCAATTGTGGGCTTCCTTGTTGCTGAAATCCTTGGGAACCGCAATGCACTGGACCTGGGGCTCTTATGTGGATAAAAATAGGCTTTATAGTGAATATCTTCCGGTTTCCCGTTTTTTCGCTGGAGAGGATCTGCGGCGAACAGTTTCCTTTTCCAACCTGGATGCGGTCACAGAGAGACTTCTTATCTTGGGCCTGAGAAAAACAGACCGGGCCTGTCTGTGGATAAAAAAGCGGGACTGGGGCTTTTGCCAAGCTAATGAGGGAAAGAGTTCTTCGGTGGAAAAGGGGCGTACGGCGGAAGTTCCCGGCCTGAAAGCCGGAGACTACCAGGTGGAATTTTATGATACCAAAACCGGAAAGATATTGGAGAAAAGTACGGTAACCGCCGAAGGAGAAACGCTGACGCTGCTTCTGCCTGGCTTTTCCGGGGATTTAGCGGTCAAGCTAAAGCCTAAGGAGAAGGATACTCTCTGGAAAAGTATAGATTTTCCCAGACCGAAAAAAAGTTCCCGAACAGAGTTTTTACAGGATGGGGCAATCCTTTCCGCCGGTGGGGCGGGATTTTGCGGAGAAAAAGAGGAATACCGGTTTGTTTACCAGCAGGCTTCAGGGGATTTCCGGCTTTCCGCTGAAATCAGAAGCCTTACCAACTTGGGCGAGCGTGTGGCGGCAGGCCTGATGGTTCGGGACAGCCTGGAACCGGAGAGCGGCTACATCGCCGTGCTGCTTCATCCTTACTCAAAAGCACAGGTTATTATCAGGCGCGATGGAAACACAGAAATTTTGAAGGAATTCGATGCAGGAGAAAGACCATGCTTTGGGTTAAACCGTGCAGCGGGAGTCCTGACCGTCCGGCTGGCCAAGCAGGGGCGGGAGTGGGAACCCGTGTTCCAAATCCAGGTTTCCAAGGAGAAAGAACTGCTGGTCGGCCTGACGGCAGCCTCCAGTCATACCATCACTTATATTACAGCGGAATTTCATCAACTACGTTTAGCCAAAATAGAGGAGGAAATATTATGACAAACAATCAGTATGGCGCCAAGGTTTATCCTTATGAAGCCACGGAATGTAAATTTCTGCTGGGGGGCATTGGCACCGGCAATGTATCTGTGGGAACCCGGGGCAACTACTGCGACTGGGAAATTTTTGGCCAGCCGGGAAAGGGAATCCACTTTCCATATACGTTTTTCGCACTTTGGGCAAAAAGCAAAAATACTCAGCCCATCGTCCGAATTCTGGAATCCCGGATTCAGCCACCGTATACTTGCTCTCACGGGTTTATTTCGGCTGATTTGGCTGGGCTGCCCCGGTTTGAGCGTTCCAGTTTTTCGGCTGCTTATCCCTTTGTCAATGTAGCGTTAGAGGACAGTAAGCTGCCCCTTTCTGTGGAATTAGAGGCGTTTACTCCTTTTATTCCTCTAAACGCTAAGGATTCTGGAATTCCCGGCGTGGTGATCCGTTATAAGGTGAAAAACAACTCCGGTGAGGCGCTGGAGGCCACGGTGACTTCGTCCGTCGCTAATGCAGTGGGCTTTAACGGCTACGACCTTTTTGACAATCTTTTGGTCAAAAAGCCGGTGAAAAACCAATATCTTGACCAGGATCAAATGAAAGGGCTTTTATATACCAGTCCGGAGCTTGCGGAGGATGATTTTACAAACGGTAGCATTGCTGTGATGACTGGGGAGGACAGCGTTACGGTCAAGGAGGAGTGGCTTTCCGGTGCTTGGTGGGATGGTATACATGATTTTTGGGATGACTTTTCCGAGGATGGAAAGCTGGAATTCCATTCGGAGTTCCAGGGCAAGGAAAGCAAATTCAATGATTTAAGCGATTTGAGAATCGGCTCCTTAGGCGTGCGCAAAACGATTCCGGCCCATGGAGAGGCTGTATTCGAATTTATTCTTACTTGGTATTTTCCGAATCGTCCAAAATACTGGGGCGGCCATGTCTGCCCGGAAAACCGGAATAAAAAGGAGATTGAGCATAACTATTACGCCGGTTTTCAAAAAAACGCCTGGGATTACGGCGTATATCTCTACAAAAATTTGGAGAGTCTGGAAAAAGCCTCCCGCTCCTTTACCAAAGCGCTTTATGAAAGTACGCTGCCGGATTATGTGATCGAGGCGCTGGCCAATAATATCACCGTTTTAAGAAGTCCTACCTGTTTCCGGATTTCCGACGGTACGTTCCTGTCATGGGAGGGGAGCTTTCCCCAACACGGCAGCTGTGAGGGGAACTGCACTCATGTGTGGAATTACGCGCAGACCGCCGCATTCTTGTTCCCCGAGCTGGAGCAGTCTATGCGAAGGACAGAATTCCTGTTGGAAACCGACGATACAGGCAGAATGGCGTTTCGGACGCTGCAAGTATTCGGAGACAAAAAATGGGAAATGATCCCCGCTGTAGACGGACAAATGGGTACCATTCTGCGGCTTTACCGGGATTGGAAGCTGGGCGCTGGGGATGCCCTGTTAAAAGGAACCTGGGAAAAAGCTGCCTTAGCGTTGGATTTCGCATTTACCTATTGGGATTCCGATAAGGACTGTGTACTGGATGATCAGCAGCATAATACCTATGATATAGAATTTTACGGTCCCAACTCCTTAAGCAACTCTCTGTTTTTGGCGGCGCTGAAGGCAGGAAAGGAAATGGCCGAATACTTAGGGGATACCGCTCATGCGGAAAAATATGCCGAAGCGTTCCGCAAAGGAAGCGAAAAAATGGATTCCCTGCTGTGGGGAGGCGACTATTATATCCAGGTGATCGACGATATTAACGCCTATAAATACCAGTACGGCACCGGATGCCTGGCGGATCAGGTCTTTGGACAAATGCTGGCCCACCTGAATCACCTGGGCTATGTCCTGCCGGAGGAGCACATCAAAAAGGCCATTCACTCTGTATTTCAGTACAATTTCAAGGAGACGATGGAGGATCATGTCAATGTCCAGCGTACCTATGCGCTGAATCAGGAAAAAGGCTTGGTATTGTGCAGCTGGCCTCAGGGCGGCCGTCCAAAGCTGCCCTTCGTATACAGCGATGAAGTATGGTCCGGCATAGAATACCAGGTGGCAGCCCACCTGATTTTTGAGGGCTTTGTGGAAGAAGGCCTGGCCGTTGTGAAAGCGGTTCGGGAACGGTATAACGGCTACGACTGGAATCCCTGGAACGAGGTGGAATGCGGCAACCATTATGTCCGCAGCATGGCGAGCTGGTCTGTGCTGGTGGCTCTGAGCGGCTATCAGTTCGACCTGGTAAATAATACCATCGGGTTTGCACCGGTGATCCATCAGGACGATTTTCGGTGTTTCTTTTCCAACGCCAAAAACTGGGGCGTCTATTCTCAGAAGCGTGACCCTAAAAGCGGCAAGCTGGAAACCAAGGTGGAAATTCTCTATGGAGAAGCAGATGGCCTGAAGGTAAATCATCTCTGATACCCTAATGCTTTGTCAGCGTATTTGGTTCACTTACTATAATTTACCATGTTTTGCGATAATGGAGCTACTAGTCAGGCTAAGAACGATAAGAAAGGCGGGAAGAGAATTCTCTTCCCGCCTTTCTTATCGTTC
>ERZ860710.1064-NODE-1064-length-14278-cov-5.194544_pt1 | contig 14278 bp, 8 predicted proteins | sample MGYA00509974_ERZ860710 | MGnify/ENA primary metagenome ERZ860710 (study PRJEB30046, sample SAMN00715261) | human gut metagenome | study: EMG produced TPA metagenomics assembly of the A metagenome-wide association study of gut microbiota in type 2...
GAACGCGGACTTTAATTTATCATTTATAATATTTTTAAATCCGCGTTCGTCCGCCTTATCCGTGTCGTCCGCGTATCTATTCATTCATTACTGTACAAGCATGAACAAAACCCTCTTACACTGTAAGAAAACAAAACAATACAACTGGTTAGTATAGGTTTTTAGCATTTATTTGATAACTTTGTACACGAATCAATTAAATACTAACACCATGAGAAAACTTAACCACGCACTTCTTGCAGGTGCTCTCGCCTTGGCATGCGCTTCGTGTACCGCGGAGAAAGAAGCTAACTACCAAGTGATACCTCTCCCCCAAGAGGTAAGCTTAACCCAAGAAAACCCGTTCAAACTGAACGAAAATGTTCTCATCGCTTATCCGGAAAACAATGCCTTACTGCAACGCAATGCTGAGTTCCTGTCGGAGTACATCCAACAAGCCACGAACTATGCACCGAAAACAAAGGCCATCGCAGCAGGAGAACAAGTGAAAAATGCAATTGTACTGGGACTTGATCCGAGCATTGCAAACAAGGAAGGCTATGTGCTGACTACCACCCCCGAGGGTATCAGCATCAACGGACAAACCGAAAACGGAGTGTTCTATGGCATCCAGACTTTACGCAAATCCATTCCCGCCGGAGCCAAAGGAGCAACCGTCCTGATACCGGCAGGTGAAATTAAGGACGAACCGCGTTTCAGTTATCGTGGCATGCACCTCGACGTAGGACGCCACTTCTTCCCCAAAGAGTTTATAAAGAAATATATAGACTTGCTGGCACTGCACAATATGAATACTTTCCACTGGCACCTGACTGAAGACCAGGGCTGGCGTATTGAGATTAAGAAATATCCGAAACTTACGGAAATAGGTTCTCAGCGCAGTCGTACGGTAATCGGAAGAAACACACAAGAGTATGACAATACGCCGTATGGTGGTTTCTATACACAGGAAGAAGCTAAAGAGATCGTGAAGTATGCGCAGGAACGTTACATTACGGTAATTCCGGAAGTAGACTTGCCCGGACACATGCTTGCTGCATTAGCTGCTTACCCCGAAATGGGATGTACAGGTGGTCCGTACGAAGTATGTCCTCGTTGGGGCGTATTTGAAGACGTACTTTGCATCGGTAATGATAAAACCATGCAATTTCTGGAAAACGTAATGAGTGAAATCATCGAAATATTCCCATCAGAATATGTACATATCGGTGGCGATGAAGCTCCACGTACCCGTTGGGAAAAATGTCCGAAATGCCAGGCACGTATCAAAGCGGAAGGGCTGAAAGCTGATAAAAACCATACCGCAGAAGATCGCCTGCAAAGTTATTGCATGACACGTATCGAGAAGTTCCTGAACAGCAAGGGACGCCGGATTATCGGTTGGGACGAAATTCTGGAAGGCGATGTAGCCCCCAATGCGACAGTAATGTCATGGCGCGGAGCATCCGGAGGCATAGAAGCGGCACAAATGGGACATGATGTAATTATGACGCCCAACACCTATTGTTATTTCGATTATTATCAGACGGCAGACACCAAGGATGAACCGCTGGGTATCGGTGGATATGTACCCATAGAAAAGGTGTATAGTCTGGATCCTACTTTCGATCTGAATGAAGAACAGAAAAAACATATTATTGGTGCCCAAGCCAACTTATGGACAGAGTACATAACTACCACCGAACATGTGGAATACATGGTATTACCCCGTATGGCTGCCCTTGCCGAAGTACAATGGACGCAACCTGAAAAGAAAGATTTCAAAGATTTCACTAAACGCCTGGCCCGCCTGATGAAGTTCTATCAAAGAGATGGCTTCAACTATGCTAAGCATGTATTCGACCTGAAGGTAGACTTCACACCTGATGTTACCAAGAAAGCGGTAGTAGTTACATTGAGTACCATTGATGACGTTCCTATTTATTATACATTAGATGGAACTGAACCGACTACAGCATCATTGAAATATACAGAGCCTGTTTCCATTACCGAAACAGCAGATTTCCAGGCAGTGGTTATCCGCCCGGAAGGAAAGAGCAAAGTGGTGAATAAGAAGATTTCTTTCAATAAAGCTACATATTGTCCTATCGAGCTGACCTTCCAGCCTTCGGAAAAGTATAAATTCGGAGGTGCCATCACCTTGGTAGACGGTATGAAGGGGAATGATAGCTATGCCACCGGAGCCTGGTTAGGTTTTGTAGGTGGTGATGTGGAAGCCATCATCGACCTGGGACAGGAAACGGAAATCAAGCGGGTGGCTACGAATGCTATTGTTGATATGAGTGCCTGGATTATGGGAAGCACAGGATTGGCAGTCTCTGTATCTGATGATAACAAAGAGTTCCGCGAAGTAGCCGTTAAGGATATTCCGGCTGAAACAAATATTGATAAGAAAGGTGTGGAAAACTATGAGATAACTTTCGATCCGGTGAAAGCACGGTATGTGAAAGTTGTCATCAAGCGCAGCCCCGCCTTGCCCAAAGGACATGCAGGCGAAGGAAAAGCAGCTTATATGTTCATTGATGAAATAGAGGTGGATTAGAAACCTCTCCCAAGGGAGAGGAGAAATTTTAGAACTGGAAGTAAATGAAAGGCTGAATCTCCGTACTCTTCATCTGGATTACCAAGTAAATTAAAGCAAGCATCAGAACCGCCTTTCCCATCAGGGGGAGGCGGATTACTGTTTTACAGCAAGCATTCTCCCAACGGTCGGGGCAGAAATGCAGGAAGAAACCCAATGCCATCAGTGCAAACACTTCCCAATAACCCGCAATCAGTTGTGGGAAAAGTTGCGGACGGAAAGTGGTACAGATCTGTTTGATCATATCCAATGAAGTGGAAAAGTCCGCATTGCGGAAAAATATCCAGCAGAAACAAACAAAGTGGAATGTGATAAGTATGCCGAAGAAACGGCGGATGCCGTGGCTTTCTTCCCCTTTCTTTCTTCCGGTCAACGTCATCCAGAATTTATGTGCCGCCAAAGCAATGCCATGGAACAATCCCCAAACGACAAAATTCCAGGAAGCGCCATGCCACAAACCACCCAAAAACATGGTTATGATAAGGTTGGCATACTGGCGAATCTTTCCTTTCCGGTTTCCGCCTAAAGATATATATAGATAATCTTTCAGCCAACTGGAAAGTGAAATGTGCCATCGCCGCCAAAACTCCGTAATAGAAGCGGACTTATAAGGAGAGTCAAAGTTCTTATTAAAATGAAAACCTAACAACAAGGCTATTCCGATAGCCATATCACTGTATCCGGAAAAGTCGCAATAGATTTGCAAGGCATATCCATAAACACCCATCAGATTCTCTACTCCGGAATAGAGCGTAGGATTATCAAAAATACGCTCTACAAAGTTCACACTGATATAATCCGAAATAATCGCTTTCTTGAACAGACCGCTTGCAATCAGGAATATACCTCTTCCGAACATCTCATGGGATACGAACAAAGGGCGGCGTATCTGTGGGATAAAATCACGGGCACGCACAATAGGGCCTGCCACCAACTGCGGGAAGAAGGATACGTAAAAAGCATAATCCAGCAAATTGGTAAGAGGGGTTATATCTTTGCGATAAACATCGATGGTATAGCTAAGTGACTGGAAAGTAAAGAAAGAAATACCCACAGGGAGGAATATGTCGTAATGGTGGAACGTACCACCTACCAGCGAAGCAAAGACATCTCCCAGGAAATTGGTATATTTGAAATAACAAAGCAGTCCAAGATTGATAACAAGACTCACTAACACCCACACCTTGCGCTGCCAACGCACAGAGGAGGATGCCATAAGACGGGCAATAAAGAAATCGGCAACCGTGACAAGTGCCAGTAGGAAAAAGTAAGTTCCGCTACTTTTATAATAAAAATAATAGGAGAATGCGGTAACAAACAACAAGCGTGCAGTCAGACGGCGTTGCAACAGCAGATAAACCAGTATAAATGCTGCAAACAACCACAAGAAAATGCCGCTACTGAATATCATCGGCGCTTGCGGGTCATAAACGAATACGTCTCGCAGACGGTTAAAGTCAATATCCCACATAATCATTATAGGCTTTTAAAAGAGCTTGATAAAACAATTCGCCTTGCAGCACATATCCTTCGGGAAGATAATGTACATGGTCCGGACGCATCAATTTTGCTTCCTGCCAGTTCAGACAAGCACGCTGCCTCCCTCCCACCGCTTCGTACATATCCCACACGGCAAGACCATTGTCATCAGCAAAGCGACGCATGGTTTCTACGGCAATTGCAGTACGGGGATTAATGGAATAGGTGCGGCGACGACGACTTTTCCGGAAACTGTCGTAGGAACCGGGGGGAGTTGTCATCAGTAAAGGTACATTGGGCAGACTGTCGCGAAGCATACGCACCAGTTCATCCATTTGTCGGTAGTGTAACAGGGTGTTATAACGTCGGTTATGGCTTTCGTTCGTTCCGAAAGAAAGTATAACCAGGTCAGGATGCAGGGCGGCAATATCAGAAATACGGTCGGGACGGGTAAAGGTGGTACAAAAAGCGCCATTGATACCCATATCGGTATAAGAGATAGCACCAAAAGTTTCTGTCAGCAGCGTTCCGGTGGTACGGGGCAAGATACGCCCACGGATATGACTGTCACCGATATGCACGATACGGATGGTATCTGTAGAAAAGCCGGCATGTAACAGACGTAACTTTTCCCAAAAAGGATTGAGGATGCCAAGGCTATCCGTCAACTCATTTTCACCAAGTTGCTGAAAGCCGGAAGGAAAAGCTATTTGAGGAACAGCAACAGTATCCGTACGCTGGGAATAGGAACGGAGTGTGTCACAATTTGCTGTGACTTTGCTGATAAGAGGACAGGATGGAATAGGGTCCTGGGCATGAAGAGGAAAAAAGCACAGAAGAAACAAAGTTGTGATAAAAAGATCTTTCATCCGCAGATGACACGGATGACACGGATTCCTATATTTAAAATCTGCGTTATCCGTATTATCTGCGGATGAAAAATATGCTTTTGAAACTTCCAATACGATTTTTATTCTATTATTCCGCTTCATAAGCCCTCCTCCTGTCGTACTGTTCCTTTCCATACACAAGCGCCTCATAAAGTAGGCCTGCCAGGTGCTTACCTCCCCGGAAATTAATATGCGTATAGTCATAATTCGCCAAAGAAGGCTTGGCATGTACCAGATTCGCCATGCTTCCCTCTCCTCCCATTGCTTCGAACATATTCCAGAAAGCAATGTCGTTATCTGCCGCCAGGTTTTGTTGGTAACGCACCAGATTTTTAATACCGGGCATTGTGCGCAGAGTACCATCTTCCGTCTTATAATCCCGGTCACCCACGCTGACTATCAAGATACCTGCTTGTGGAAATGCATCCTTCAAATGATCAATAGTAGTCTGCATACCTGCAATGTATTTGTCATAATTCCGTCCACGTTCAGTAGCAACGTTCAATCCGTATTGCAAGATAATCAGATCGTAAGGACGCTGCTCATTAAATTCGTGCATCATCCACACAGGAATAGAACGCAGAGACAAGCCCGAACTGCCTCGCAAAGAGAAATTATCCAGGATAATTCCTTTTTTACCATCCATAGCCAAACCATAGAATAAGGTAGAGTCCGCCTCATCAACCGTCCAACGGACAGAACCGATATTTCCATCCACTTGCATTTCCTGCAAATCATCTGTAGCCAGGAAAGTACGGGTTTGCTTTTCATTCCGATTGACATTCACAGAAAGGGTGACTTCTCCTTTACTATAAAAGAAGATAGAAGCCTGTTCACAGGTATCCAGATGGGAAGCATATTTGTTTTGTCCCTTCAATTCCACATAAGCACCGGGACGGGGAACAAAGTAATGTCCGGAAATACCTTGCTTCTTGCGGTCAAAGAAAGTAGAATCCATTACAGAATGGCTTTGCCAACCACCAAACGAGTGGCGCACGGTAGGGCGGAATCCGCTGGTCATAGAAGTAATGGTAACAAAACCTACTCCGCAACCACCATATTTATCCTGCAACATATTACGCAAATCCGCAGTAAGAATATCTGCTTCAATGAAGGAATCTCCGAAAACGGCAATACGTACCTGACGGGGACGCTGTGCCAATTCATCCAAAGCCCGGTAAAAAGGTGTCATGCCACGCAGAGTAGAGTCGCTGTAGTCTTCAATGCACGTCATACCCGCACGGCAGGTATCCACAAAAGCAGGTTTTACCTTTGGCGGAGGCGGTAACAAACTGTCCGGCTCTTCCGTCAGATCTTTCTGAGTACGCACGTCACCCAGCAAGTCGACACGCCTCATTACGTGTTCACCTACCGTAAAAGCGGGCAGAAAGTACATCAGTAACAAGCCCGCCAATATAATCAATGCCCAAATGCAAGTATATTTCAGATAATTCTTTTCCATGTTGTCCGTAAAGGATTTGCAAAGATAGAGAAAAGACATAAAAAGAGAGGGAAATCTTCACGTTTTGTAAGATTTCCCTCTATCAGATTCCCAAGAAAGTGTTTCCACTCACTCTGAAGAACCACCTTCTTCAGATTATATCGTCTTCTCAATATTCCAGACAAATGCCCGGAGACCGAGTTGCTGAGTCTCCTCGTCCATCTGATGGAGTGCATCAAGTAACGAGTCTACTTTAGCTTCGTCTACAATAGTAATAATAGCAGAGCACATACTGGGCCATGCGTGACTGCCATAATGCGGCTCTCCCGTCTTGCTGCCACGTCCCTGCACTTGCTGCCAATAGCTGAATCCACGGCAACCCTGACGGTCGAGTAACGCCATAATGCGCTCAAAGAACGCCTGGTCGAATGTTATAAATACGGATTTCATGTTGATTAATTATGAATTATAAATTATGAATCATGAATTATGAGTTAGAAAACAATGAACACTGCACGGCAATTCATAATTCATAACTCATAATTCATAATTATTATCACTGTTTTCTTGGTTTCGTCATCTTCTCTTTATGAACCTGATAGTAATCATTCAGTTCACGATCTTTCTTGATCTTACGACGGTTGCGTCTGATACCAATACCGGCAAACGAGCAATAAAGCACGGGAACCAGAATCAGCGTCAAGATGGTAGATACCGTCAAACCACCAATTACGGCCACACCCAACGGACGCCACATCTCGGCACCTTCACCCTGACCTACAGCCATCGGAACCATACCTAGGATAGTAGTCAACGTAGTCATTAATACCGGACGCAAACGGCTACGACCTGCCGTAACCACAGAGTGGAGTACCGCCATACCGCGCTCGCGACAGAGCGTGATGTAGTCGATCAGCACGATACCGTTCTTCACCACAATACCAATCAACATGATTCCACCCAGCAAACTCATTACGTTCAGGTTGGTGCCCGTAAAGAAGAGGGCCATCAACACACCACTGAATGCAAACGGAATGGAGAACATGATAATGAACGGATAACTCAAAGACTCAAACTGGGCGGCCATTACAATAAATACCAGAATGATAATCAGTACAGCCAGTGTACCCAAGTCGGAGAACGAATCTTGCTGGTCCTCATACGAACCTGAAATCTGGATAGAAATACCACTCGGCAAGTCCATCTTATCGATAATGGCATTACCATCGGCGACTACATCACCCAACGGAACTCCGGAAATAACGGCGGATACCGTCACAACACGTTCACGGTCCTTACGCTCGATGGTAGGAGGAGCTGAGCGCTCAACTACTTTACCGAGGTCTTTTATACGGACACCATCACCGGAAGGTGTATAGATAAGAATGTTCTCCAAATCTTCAATCTTTGTACGGAACTCGGGAGCATAACGTACACGGATGTCGTACTCATCACCATCCTCACGATAATAAGAAGCCAAAGCTCCGTTCACGCGATTACGCAGATAACCGGAAGCGGTTGACAAATTCAGTCCATGTAATGCTAATTTCTCACGATCAAAGTCTACCTGATATTCAGGTTGGTAATCTTGACGGCTGATATTTACTTCACTTACACCTTTTACATCCAATAGTTTCTCTTTCAGCTCAGCCGAGACTTTATCCGTTGCGGTAAAATCATAACCATATACCTCGAAATCGGCACTGGCCTGAGAACTCATACCACCGGTACTACCACCCATGATTACCTGTGCCTTATCCAACTCAGGATAAGCCTTCAAGTCTTCACGCATTTCGTCGCAGACCGTCTCCAGCTTCACATCACGATCACCCGGACTTACTAAACTAATATTAAAGCTGATAATATGGCTACCATTATCCTGCATTGAGGCGAAAGTATTGTCCGAATCAGCCTGCCCCACCGTATAGTTACAAACCTTCATCACACCTTCGTAACGTTTCATCCACTTTTCCGTCAGTTCCGAAGCCAATGCCTGCGCACGTTCTACACGGGCACCGATGGGAAGTTGCAAGTTCACACCGATACGGCTATTATCAGCCGCCGGGAAGAACTCCGTACCGATATACTTGGCACAGAATAAACTTGCCACAAAGAAAATGGCGCAACCAACCATAACAGTTACACGATGGCGTACAGCCCAGTTCAAACGATTTTGATACCATACATCAAGAGCATCAAGCGCACGCTGAATCGGTGTATAAAGAGCAATGAACATCTTACTTTGCTTCTTCTGCAAGCGCAAAAGCTGTGCACACATCATCGGTGTAAATGACAAAGCCGAAATGGTAGAAACAGTCATGATCACACACATCATCCAACCCAACTGACGGAACAATACACCGGACATACCGCTCACCATAGTCAGCGGGAAGAATACCGCAATCATGGTCAGTGTGGAGGCTATAACGGAAATAGCCACCTCGTTCGTAGCATGAACTGCTGCCTGCTTCGGTTCGGACCCTCGTTCAATATGGGTCGTCACATTCTCAAGTACCACAATAGCATCGTCCACCACATTACCAATAGCAATGGAAAGACAAGAAAGCGAAATAATATTCAGCGAACCACCGTCTATAATACCCAGATAGATGAATGAGGCTACCAATGACATCGGGATAGTGATACAGATAATAACCGTAGCACGCCAACGTCCCAGGAATACAAATACTACCAAGATTACGAACAGCATGGCGTACATAATAGTCTCTTCCAAACTGTCAATGGTATTCAGAATGTTATCGGAAGTATTAACAATGATCCCCAGCTTCACGTCACTCGGCAACGATTTCTGCAACTGCGGCAACATATCGATAACTTTTTGTGAAATAGCCACAGAGTTGGCACCGGATTGTTTCTGTACCACAATCATGGCACCTTGCACACCATTACTATACGTCTTCTGTGCACGCTCTTCCACAGAATCAACTACTGTTGCTACATCACGTAAATAAACAGAAGCTCCGTTGTGTGTGCCTACTACAATATTTTCCATCTCTTTGGGATCCTTGAATTCTCCCTCTACACGGAGTGAATAGGTATTACTTCCCACATCGAAGGTACCACCCGGTGTATTACGGTTTTCAGCACTGATGATAGAACTGATGGTTTCCACTGAAAGATTATAAGCATCCAGTTTGCTAGGATCACAATAAACATTTACCTCACGTTTGGGCGCACCGGAGATAGACACTGTACCCACCCCCGGCACACGAGCCAGTGGATTCACTATGTTGTCATCCAATATCTTATAAAGTGCCGGCTGACTTTCTTCCGCCTGAACGGAGAGAAGCAGGATAGGAATCATGTCCGTACTGAACTTAAAGATAATAGGCGTCTCCACCTCATCAGGAAGCTGAGAACTTACCATATCCAGTTTATCGCGTACATCATTCGTCAACACATCTATATCATATCCATATTCAAACTCCAGTGTAATCACAGAGATGTTTTCTGAAGATCTGGAAGTAATATGCTTTAGGTTGCTGACAGAGTTCAGCGTATTTTCTAACGGACGGGTCACATTGTTCTCAATATCCGACGCACTGGCTCCCGCATAGGAAGTCATCACCATGATGGTGTTGGTCTCGATATCCGGGTAAAGGTCCACCGGCAATTTTGACAAAGAGAACAGACCAAATATCGCTACCGCCAAAAAGCAGAGCGAGGTCATAATCGGTTTTTTAACCGCTCCTTCGTATAAACTCATGTTATTAGTGTTTAGTGATAAGTGATGAGTGATAAGCTCTTTGTAGCATTATGACACAAGAAGCAATCACTAATCACTAATCGTTAATCATTATTTCTCGACTTCTACTTCTACGCCATCGGCCAACTTGGACTGTCCTGCTACGACCACTTGTGAGTTGTTATCCACACCGGAAATCAACTCATATTCCGTATCCATACGACGTCCCAGTTCCACTTTGTTATAAGAAACTTTTCCGTCCTTATATACATATACATAGCGGTCGCCGGAACCGGCACGTTTCACGATAGCCAAATCGGGCACAACTACGTGCTCCTCTGTTCCGAAGTTCAGCGTTACACGGGCAAACATACCCGGACGGACTTTCTGGTCGCGGTTAGTCAAACGCACTTCAACAGGGAAAGTACGGGTATTCGGGTCAATGGTAGGATAAACCAGATTTATCGTTCCTTCAAACTCTTCGTCACCATACACATCTACTTTGACAGCTACGGGAGAACCTTTCTTTACTTTCGCAAAATAGCCTTCAGAAACGTTGATCATCAGTTTCACCGGAGTGATCTGTTCCACTACCAGCACCGGGTTTCCACCACTATACATATCGCCATTATCGTAATTACGAGCCGTTACCACACCATTGATGGGGCTGAGTAATGCGGTATTTTCCAACAGATTCTTATACGTAGTCTTCTGTACGTCCAATGCCATCTTGGCTGCATCCCATTCGGATTTGGAAGTGCCGCCCACCTTATATAATTCGTCAGTACGCTTGAATTCTATTTCTTGGTTATCCAGACGGAATTTCGCCTGCTTCAGATTGGCAGCATCCATCTGCACCAATTTCTGTCCTTTAGAAACACGGTCACCTACTTCCACAAATATCTGATCGATACGTACCGGAGAAGAAGGAGCAATATTATTTTTCACTTCTGCCTGAACAGTAGCGGTATATTCTTGAATCTGATCTACAGGACGTGCGGTCACAGAGGCCAGTTTAACTCTCGGTTTTTCATCTACCTTTGCAGTTGCAGCCTTGTCTTTCTCTCCGCCACTGCATGAGCCCAACAAAGCAATGGCCATCAGGGCAATCAATTGAACACTTTTTTTCATATCGTTGTGATTTTCTTTTTACTTATTAATTGAATAGTCGCGACCCAAAACTTGATCAAGATCAGCCTTAGATACCAGATAGTCGTAAATAGATTGGTTGTAAGTCAGTTCAGCCTGGGTTAACGATACTTGTGAACTGTTCAGTTCCAGCACTGTACCTTTACCTACTTCGTAGCGCTTGCCGGCTATTTCCACTGCTTTCTGAGCCTGCATTACGTTCTCTTTATTACTTACCACCTGCTCTGAACTTGCTGCCATGTTATTCTGGTAACTGGTAATCTGCATGTTCAGTTTGCGCTCCGTATCCGTGCGGTTTTCCTTTAACTGATTGATCTGAATTCGTGCGGTTTTCAGTTTCGTAAAGTTACTGGCTTTATAAAGAGGAATATTCAAGGTAAATACCAAAGCAGAACTTCCGCCCCAATTATAGTCGAACACATTCCAGTTATTATTATACAATGACTGGTATTGATAAGAATAGTTCATTCCCAGCGTCGGCATGAAGTTCGTTTTCAGAGATTTCAAACTCTGATTGAGCATCTTCATGTTCAGGTCGAATTGCTTCATTGTGGTATTGTTCACCAAACCTTCATTCAGTTCATTCAATTGGTTAGCAAACAAATCGGTCTCATAATTAGCCAGATTATCGGCAATCTTGAGATCGAAGTCTTCCGTTATTCCCATCAGCACTTTCAGCTGAAGTTTGGATAAGGTCACGGCATTTCCAGCTGAAATGACATTCGGCTTTACACTACGCATTTGTACTTCAGCACTAATCTTATCAAATTCGCTGACAGCTCCCTGCTGGTATTTTGCATTAACCACGTTATAATTGTCTTCCGCCAATTTATAACTCTTCTGCAAAACCTCATAAGAGTCTTGTGCCAACATTAACTGATAATACGCTTTAGTAACCTGATTCACCAGATCCTGCTTAGAAGCACGGGATTTTTCTACCGCCAATTCTATGTCGGTTTTCGTCATAGACATTGCTTTGTAGACCGAAGGGGCAAATAACGGTAAGCTGATATTCAGAGTTCCGCTTACTGTATTCGAATCGTCCTGACCCATTTTGAAAGACTGACCGCCGAGGTTCATCTGGGCTGCCGTAATCGTATGGTTCCATGTTCCACCAATGCTGGCCTCTGGCAATAAACTTTGCCAGGTCTCCTTGTTAGCCACCTTTTTCAGGGCTATTTCCTCTTCAGCAACCTTTATCGTAGGATTATCACTAAGTGCGATTTCCAGTGCTTTGTCGAGGGTCAAGGTTAGGGGTTCTTTTGTTTCCTGTGCCTGTACATAGCTTATAGCCAATAAAAGGACCACAGTCAACATAATTTTCTTACTTGCCAAAAATAGTTGTCTGTCCATAAAAATAAATCTGTATGTATATTAGGATTATTTTTTATTCCGTATTGGGCTGTCGGCTCTTACGGTATTCCCGGATAAATTCTTCCAGTTTACGAGCACCTTTTTCTGTTGATATTCCCCGGAGATAAGTGAACATGATAGATTCATATACTTCCAGGAAAGAGTGCTCTTTGCAGAGATCCGTATTCATCAGCAAGTCGAGCTGTTCGCGCACCAACAGGTTTACAATCGTAAAATTAACATCATCGCGGAAGTACCCTTGCTGTATACCCAGTTTAAAGAAAGCAATCGTTTCCTCGGAATCGCGGTTGCGACGCTTCATCAATTCGGCATAGACTTTAGGGTATTTCTTGATGTCTTCAAAAAACTTTTTATTAGTATTGTGAAACTTCTCGATACTCCGCTGGTAGAGTTTTAACAAAACTTCCAATACATTCGAAGCCTTTTCATAGACATCTTTTACGTAAGCATCTCCTTCACGCTGAGCTTTCAGGAGACATTCCATCAGTAAGGTTTCTTTATCAGAAAAAACTTCATACAAAGTACGTTTGGATATGCCTAATGCCGCAGCAATGTCATCCATCGTAATACTCTTGATACCATGAGTAGCAAAAGAATTCAGAGCAGTATCGATGATACGCTCCCGCAACTCTAATCTTTGAGGGTGTTCTTTCATATTGTCGCCCGTTTTCATTTCTATTTTCTCTTTAATTTTTTAGATTTCAAGTAGAAGAATGTCCACTTTCGGAATAAAACTGGGCAAATATAGAAAGAAAACTCAATTCGCCAATTGAGTTTCCTTTGAAAGATTAATGATATTAATGTTTATTATGCTTCCGGCAGATTTATTGGGAAGAATGTCAATAATCGAACTTCGTCCGGTTCAGAAACGCCACTGTCTTATGAATTTCTTTGTACATGACAATGTCGTCTTTAATAAAAGGGACTTCCTTGCGATATTCGTTCAGGAAGCGTTCCAAAGTGGGAGAAGTCTTTAACGGGCGACGGAATTCGATACCCTGTGCGGCATTCATCAATTCAATGGAGAGAATGTGTTCCAAATTGTCCATAATGCGATACAATTTGGTAGCTGCATTAGCTCCCATGCTAACATGGTCTTCCTGTCCGTTGGAGGAAACGATAGAATCACTGCTGGCAGCATAGCAATACATCTTATTCTGACTAACCATGGAAGCAGCAGCATACTGTGGTATCATAAAACCGGAGTTCAAACCGGGATTGGCTACCAGAAATTCAGGCAGACCGCGCAGTCCCATGATAAGCTGTGCCACACGCCGCTCGGAAATGTTTCCTAACTCAGCCAGGGCGATGCCGAGGAAGTCATAAGAAATGGCAAGTGGCTGACCGTGGAAATTTCCGCCGGAGATGATACGATCTTCATCGGGAAAGATAGTAGGATTATCCGTTACAGAATTAATTTCGGTCAGCAAGACAGAAGAGACATAACGAATGGCATCTTTCGTTGCACCATGCACTTGGGGGATGCAGCGGAAAGAATACGGATCTTGCACATGGGCTTTGTATTGAGCTATGATTTCACTGCCTTCCAGAAGCTTACGGAAATTATCGCCTGTCTCGATTTGTCCCCGGTGCGGACGAATTTGCTGGATACAATCCATAAAAGGATCGATACGCCCATCGAAAGCTTCGAGGGAAAG
>ERZ860710.1072-NODE-1072-length-14188-cov-4.194439_pt1 | contig 14188 bp, 6 predicted proteins | sample MGYA00509974_ERZ860710 | MGnify/ENA primary metagenome ERZ860710 (study PRJEB30046, sample SAMN00715261) | human gut metagenome | study: EMG produced TPA metagenomics assembly of the A metagenome-wide association study of gut microbiota in type 2...
GGAGGACGGCTGATAATCGCTATTGACTTATAGATGTCTCATATGTAAATAGGGCACCGGCCAAGCGATCGGTGCCCTATTTCTAAGTATTCTTGTCCTGCTTCAGTTTCTCTTTAATAATTGCCAAACTTTTTTGTCTTGAAGTGTCTATCGAAAATCCAGCGACGACTTCTTGCATTGTTTCAGAACTCCAGTAGATTTTTAGCTTTTCTTTTGCACGCGTAATTGCTGTATAGAAAATGCCGTGTGTTATTTTTTCAGCGTTGCTACTCGGAATAACAACCTTAACTGACCTATATTCTAAGCCCTGCGCTTTATGAATTGAAACCGCATAGGCAAGTTGAAACGGTACGATGGTTTTTTTGCGATCTTCATCTGCCATTTCCTCTTCAAAATCAAGCACATCAAATCGTATTCGGGTCACATCATCAATTATATCAATGAATTCTATGCCGTCGTTTTGGCAATCTTGTTCTGTTAACGGGATCTCTACATCTACTGTAAATCTGATTCTACTGTCGAACAGTTCTATTTGGACAATTTGCCCTTTTAAATTATTATAGAGCAGAGAAAATCTGTCCGTGTCATTGAACAATATATGATCGCCAACTTTATATTTCCAGTCTCTCCAGACAACAGCCGTTTCTGTGTTAGCATTTTGGAAATAGCTATTCATATTATTCAAGCCAATTTTTCCATCATAGTTCAAGCATAAAATCACCTCATCCATTATCTCGGAATTGAGCACTCCTTCGCCAATATTTTCAGAAAATGGGCCGTCGATAACAAGTTTTTCCGTTATTAGCGCACCCTTATTTCGAGTCTCGTTCCAAAGCTCAATTAAACCGGGATCCTTTGTTCTCCAAGTGCTTACGAGTTCAACATTCGAACCTTTAGTCTTAATAATATCCTTGGCATAAGTAAACCAATTACCGAAATCAATAGATTCTATCTGATAGGTGTCTCCCGCAAGTACTAAGAATGTATCCGGGCGCATTTTCTCGAGGAATACCTTCATTGCACGGTTATCAATGGTGCTGCATTCGTCTACAAAGATAACATCATAATCAGGAAGGTTTACCCTCTTCGTAAAACTATTGATGCTTACAAAACTGGCGTCAGCCCCCGGATTATTAATTCGCCTCTGCAGATTCTGCAAGGCCGTATGTGTTTTGGTAAGAAACAATTTCCGACGCCCAGACAGCATTGTCGAGATCATATCGATTAGGGTCGTTTTTCCGGTACCGGCAGCTCCGTAAATAAGAAGTACGCGTGAGTTTACAAAAGCATATTTAAGAGTTTCTTCTTTTTTAGGATCAGAAAAAGCAATATTGCAATCTCTCAAGTATCTTTCATTAACTTCTTTTTGGCCTTTATTTGGGAGCTGCGATAGTTCCAGTAGTTTATTCAAAATAAAGAGCGTCGAAGCTTCATATGCTGCAATACAAGCAACATTTCCATCCGAAATGATTTCATACCCTTTCTGTCTTTCCCAATCGTCTAAGCAATCATTATATTTCTGGATTGCCTGTTCGGTTAAGTCTCCACCAAGATTGCAGTAAATTTCGCCGGTATCTTGCATAGACTTTACAATAGACCAGTATGGAACAGCGATCTCAGTCTTTTCTTTTTCAACTACTCTGGCTAAGTACTTGGCTTGACTTAGTTGACTTGTTTTACTGTCTGCTAAATCAGAAGCAAGTGGGTTACGCTCAAACGGAAAGCATTTTTTAGATAGGTATAAATCCCTGCATTTCCATTGCGGATTAAACTGAGACGGCATAACGCGTTCCAAAAGATCTTCGCGCAGATTCAGTAACAGATATCGAACTGTATATCGTCCGAAGCGTGTTGAACCTGTAGAATAGTTATCCCGCAGCTGCTGTAAGACATCTTTGAAATAAGAGGTGTTTGTTTTATTGTAAACCGACTCCAAAAGATGCGAGAAATGTATCTCCCGAAGATCAATCATTTCCAGAAAATCCATACCTGTTTCTGTTAGGAATCTCATCAGGGCATCATATTCTCCATATTTTGAAGAAAGCTGAAGGCGCATATTAAGTATCTTTCCAAGCTTGTTCAAGCATTTGGGATCTACCGAAACACGCCAAGCTGTTATAATTTTAATTTCTGTATCGACACCCCAGAGATTAATGAATGATGGGACATAGTCGATTTGGACAGAATAGCCTGTAGAAATGTCAAGCTGGGTATATGCTGTAATTCGGTTATACTTTGACGCATAGATGTCCGCTTGCTGCAGTGTCACCTCAAAATAACGCTCTTTACCGACATAAAACGGAGTCCTTTTTTGAATATAAAACCTCGTATTACTGTTATGTTTCTGCTCAGTTTTTGGGTTTGAGAAAGCGTTCGCCACCAACTCATAGTATTGTTTATCCAGTTCATCAGTTCCGGTATATTCCTGAAATTTCTCCAAGTTCTGAAGCACGGTGATGCCGTAGTTTTCGTAGAGCGATTGGCGTATCTGCCACATAAAGCTATAGTACTTCAGCATTAGTCGTTCTGCTTGGCCTTCCTCGGGGATCCGGCGTCCAATATATTGCAATCCACGGTAAAAATTTCCTAAGTACTTTGTATTTGCCCTTAAGAGTGAGTATTCCCACGCAAAGCCGGCGCTGGGATTTTGATAGCCATCTTTCATTGCATTCAACAGTAATGCTGAAATGCACAGATCATTCAATCTCGTCAGAATTCTCCGTGAAATATTATCGCGGTTCTTATTTAGAATGCTTAAATTGTCAATGCTTTCCGTGATTTCCTCATCACAGGCCTCGACAATTCGCTTAGCTTCTTCAAAAGAATAACTATGCCGCTCCAATTGGTTTACAAAGGAATGCCGTTCGACAATTTCTTCTAACCTCTCGCAAAAAGCTAAAACACTTTCGTCGTCGTTCAAGATTTCCTCTTCCGGTGAAAAACTGACTGTCATACTGCCTTTTGCAAAATCAATACTGTTGAGGAAGTTGGGCGACATATACTTCCAAAATACTCTCTCATTCCCACGTTCAGCGGGATTGAGAATCACAAACAAAATTCCCGGATCAAGAGATACTCTGTCACATATAAAAGCAGGAAAAGCGAGATCTTTTAGTGTGTACTTGATAACACCCTCGCGCTCAGTATAATTGCGTGTTCCCTTTATTTGGACATAGAAAGTTTGCACGGGGCGTCTCGAAATTTCCGGGTTTGGAACAAACTCAAAAGTGTTATCGTGATTGGGCCACTTATCATCTGAGGCAAAAGAAGTGTTGATTCTTCCATTTGAACGGAGAAATGTCTCCAAAACAGATACTGCCGAGCGGTCATCATCAGAACGCTCTGTGTGGGTTTTGATATGTCTTTCAATATTTGCATTTGTTTGATCCAGCACTATCATCCCTCATTTCATAGAGTTAGAGTATTAAATCAAGCTCGCTCTTTATTTCGTCTGGAGCAAGAGAATTAACACAAGCTATTGCACAAGCTGAAAAGGGAGCTTTGGGCGATATAGCGTCCCTTAGCTGGCGAATGCAGCTGGACTTGCTAATATCTCCGGAGACATACTCTGCAAGTAATTGTTCGATGCTCGCCCAAATTTTCCCTCTTTCGCTGCTTATGTAAGCATCAGTCAGATTGTAAATAGATGCCGAAACTCTAACCCTTTCTTTGCCCAATTCATCGTCTGTTGCAGGAACTACGCGATTACCCAGAAAAGACAACAACTTAACATCTTCTGCAACGCATGGGTCTAGCAGCATTGGTTGCTCATTATTCTCATCTTTTTCCGATTGATATACGCCATCATCTGCCAGAGGAAAATAGTTCCCTTTACCGCCACTACCTGTTTTTCGATTAGCATAGATACAGCACGCCCTATAATTCGATGGATCATTTGCTAGCCAATAATACCCCTTATCTTGAATTAAATGATTATATTTAAAATTCTCAAAAGGCTTTACCGCTGCCTTGGGTCGAAAGTGGTCAATATGCACATCTTGCCCGACAAGTAGCACCTCTGTATACCAGCACTTATTGTAAAAGAAATCTCTGAAATCCTTTTTGAGCACACTGTTTTTCCAAAGTTCATTACCTTGTCCCCACCTGCTTCTGAATACCAGAAGATCTTCTATCTTTATATATCTCATACTTGCCCTTCGTATAACGCCTCTATAATTTCTTTAATTTTTCCTCTGCGCTCTAACACTTGATCGTAGGTAAGATACTCTTGATTATACAGATCGCACTTCTTATATACGGTCAAAAAATCATCATATAGAAAATCAATTGAATTATACGATAGCGGCAGCAATCCCAAATCTCTCGTTATTTCACGAAGCTCTGCTTTTTCTCCGTCCGTAGCACTCCCGCCAATAAGTTTTAGATATAATTCTTGCCTGCGCAAGAATTTTTTATGCGATTTTTGGTCATAAGAAGTTTGCAACCCATAATATTCACTTTGTAGCAACCCATCGATGCCCATTCCCTCGGTATTCTCGACAGGGGTGATAACTCTTGTGATAAAAAATCCCGTAGATGATTCAAGTTCTTTGTTTTGGATAAATATCCTAATAAACTCCTTAGGAACGCCATTGATCACCAATGGATCGTGTGTTGCAATGATTGCCTGAGCGTTTATGGCGTCTTTCAAGGATTGATCCATTGTGCTTTTGATGTCATACTTCCAGCGCGGGTTCATATACGCATCTGGTTCATCCATTAAAACGAGACAATCTTCCGTCTTGCAAATACCAAGCATACCAAGGATTTTGATAAGTTGGCGTTGCCCCTCGCTCATTGATTTGCATTTCACTATGGAATTCCCTTGATTTACGGTTACCTCAAATCTAGCATCAAACAGAGAGTATAGTTTCTCAAAAAATTCTAAAATTGCAATAGAATCTAACCCTAACTTTTCAATCCCTTTAATTTCGAAATAAGATTTTCCCATAGCCGAATATAGTAATCCTCTTCGCAGTAAATCCGTAAACCGATGGTCAATGAAATCCGTCAAATAGTACAGGCCCGTGGGCACATCTCCTTCGAACCGTCCTCTGCCAAAAACGCCCTCAACTTTATCAATATTAATGGCCATATCCACACATTGGACTTCATCGAAATGGCACGCATTGACAAGATAATTCTGCTCAAAAGAATCCTGACCACAGAGAATAGAAGCCAAATATATTGGAGTCATTCCCTCATCACAATAATTGTACTTTCTTTTGGGAAAGTTCGGCAAGAAGCGCTCAGATTCATCATTCATTGCTTTAAGAAAGCGCACAAGTGTATTTCTGCATTGCCTTACATAGCTTTTATTAATTTGTTCTATTTGAGGCAAGAGCTTATTGTTGGCCCCAGAATAAAACGCAATGATGCGCTGAGGGAACAAAGAATGAGATTGGATAAAAGAGCGCACCCTTTTATAGCTTCCCTCACAGAAAACATCATCTTCCGTGATACGATAATTATGATTACTTTGGACAATGCATACCGCCTTTTGCGCATAGTTGTACTCCATAGAATAGCTGTAGTCAATCTGCTTTTCTATTGCGGGAGAATCAAAAGACATCAAAATGTTCAGAATACACTCAATCATCGTCGATTTTCCAGCGCCATTTTCTCCAATCAGAATTGTTGAGCTACCACCCGATACGGTGTCAAATACTATATCAAAGTCAACCAAACAAAGATAATCATCGATCTGAAGCCGTTTGATTTGCATAATATTACCTCACTAGTGAGTATTCTCCAGAATCACTTTTCGACACAATCTGTTTTTTCTCCAGATTGCGTAATGCGTCCATAAGCTCAAATTTTTTCTTACTAATGGACATTACTGTCTGTGTAGAAACAGATTGGGGCGCAGCTTTTAATAGGAGTTTGACAATTGCTTCTTCATTAGCGCCTGACAACAACGGCTTAATTTCTGCGGGAATTGCAATTCGCTTCGCTTTTGCCTTTGGCCTGATCACATCTCCATCCTCTTGTTCGATTACTTGCCTCAGCAATTCCACCGCGCTCTCCTCGCTTGGGTCATTCGTACCCAGTTCACCGCGAAAGGCACGGGCTAGAATGGATTTTTTCATCAGGTCGATCTGATCGAGGACTGCTTCGGCGGCTTCTTTGGTCTGCTGCTCTTTATCAAAAAGTTCATCAAGGATTCGAGCGATTTCTTCTTGCTCTCTATCATTCGTCGGAAGATGCACAGTTAACGCAGATAACTCTTTTTGGTTAATCTTTGGCAAAACAGAACGAGAACCAGCAGTCGATGCCTGAAGTAAAAACTCATCTGATAGCATATAATACCAAAGGCACCTTGCGTTTTGGTATGCTTCAATAGGATACATATCTGCACTGCATAACCCATCGAAATCAACAACAACCGCTTTTGACAAATAAGGTCGAATTTTTGAATAGAGTATTTGTCCTGAGTAAAAGCGGTGTTTACCGCTGGTCACACCATCTTCGGCAATCGTATGATATTCAAGCAGCACACCAGTTTTTTTCTCAATATTATCTGGAGCGATATGCGGAAAACTCTGATACTCTGCAGGGTCAACTAAGTTGCTTCTAATAGCTGCAACGCTGTCAAATCGAGTAGTTTTCCAATTATCTATTGAGACACCGTGTTCTTCCCGCCATTTCGCAGTCAGTTCACCGGTGAAGGCCTTATGGAGAATAGCGGATTTGCGGGTTTCAAAGCTATCCACCACGGTCTGTGTCTTTTCCTTGGCCTCATCCAGCTTGGCAAACAGGCTTTCGATGCGGTCAACAATGCGCTGCTGCTCGGCAAGAGGGGCAAGTGGATAATAGCACGATTCCATTTTTGTTTTATTTACAATGGCAATGGTGGTTGCCGATGCGCTATTTCTCAATTGATTTGTAAAAAACTCTGTATTCATATAAAAGTATTGGTAAAGGGCGTTAAAATAGGGTATGGCTGAATTTATCTGTTGATTTGTAGCGCCCTCAACATCTAAAAAGCCACACTTTCCGATTGAACCAATGCAGCAAACAGCCGTAGCTTGTGCAGGGATTATTCGGGAAACACTTTTACCCAAGTCGGAGAGATACTCGCTTGCTTCCGATACATGCCTGCCCGCATCAAGATCAGCTGGCTTGAAAAAAGGGAATTCTCCGCCGTAATAATCTGAATTATTTTTTGCCGGAGTCCCTCCTGTAACAACAGTTGCAACATTTTTAATGGTTGTCCAGCACCAATTCTCTGGCAGCTTGTGCGGCCACTCCCAATCCGGCACTAAAGCTGCCTGCAAACGCTCTTCGGGCGTGAGGGCGGCTTCTTTTTTTGCTCTTGCCATCACTTTTCCTCCGTCAGAGCACGAAGCTCACGCACAACACTTTTCAGCAGATCGACCGCTTCCTCTAAATTTGCAATCGCTTCCTCGCCGCTTTCTACAGGGTCAGGGAGATCGTCATAATCCACGATGGAGTCGTCGCGGATCAAGCCAAGGTCAAGACTATCGTCCGGATTCTTGGCGATCTCCTCACGGGTGAATCTGCTCCAGCGCTCGCCCGTGCGCTTGGACGGGTCTTCATACCCTGCCACAAACTCGTCGAAATCACTCTTGCGCAGCTGCCGGGTCTTACCAAAGCTGTCCATATTGGTGCGCATATCGTAGAATGCAACCTCGGTGGTGTTATCCTGCTCGGTCGTCCCTCGGGTAAAGAACAGCACATTGGTCTTGACGCCCTGCGCATAGAAAATGCCGGTAGGCAAGCGCAGAATGGTATGCAGATTGCAGAAATTCATCAGTTCCCGGCGCACGCTGGCACCGTCACCGGCAGCAAACAACACATTATCCGGCAGCACCACGGCGCAACGGGCCTTGCCGTCCGCCTTCAGGCTGCGATAGATCACCTGCAAAAAGTTCAGCTGCTTGTTGGAGGTCTGGAAAGAAATATCATCTCGGGTCGCACGCTCACCGCCCTTTTTCGTGCCAAAGGGCGGATTGGTCAGAATGACATCAAAATCTTTCAATCCCTTGGCGCTTTGTGCGAGAGAATCCCCCAATGTGATATTGGCATTCATATTGTGCAGATAGGCATTCATCAATGCCAAGCGGTGGGTTTCGTGCACCAGCTCCACACCGTTGAACGCTTTGTTCTGCTGGAAATCTGCCTGACGGTCAGAGAGTGCATACATATCGTTATGCGCATTGACATAGCGGTTGGCTGCAATCATAAAGCCAAAAGTACCGCAGGCCGGGTCAAAGCACTTGTCGCCCAGCTGGGGTTTGATGAGCTCCGTCATCACATCGATCAGCACACGAGGGGTAAAGTACTGACCGGCACCGGACTTCTTCTCATTGGCGTTTTTCTCCAAGAGTCCTTCATACAGGTCGCCCAGACCTTCCTCTTTGGCCTCATACCAGTCCAGTTTGTCAATCTCCGTGATGATTTTTTCGAGGTTTTTCGGCTCCTCGATGCTGGAGGATGCGTTGGCGTAAATCTGCGCCACGCGGCCAACGGATTCTTCGCCCAGCTTGCTAAGCAGCGTATAGTAGTGCTTTTTCAGGTCAATGCCGGAACGGCTGGTCAAAGAGCCCCAACGATATGCTTCGGGAATATCCTTATCCGCACCGGTCTCATCGGCCATTTTCAAAAACAGAATGTAGGTCAGCTCTGTCACATACTGGTGATAAGTAATACCGTCATCCCGCAGCACATTGCAGAGGTTCCAAAGTTTCTGTACAATATCTTGCGTGCTCATTTAAGCTGCTCCTTCGTAAATATAAGTGTTGATCTCGCGGATAATCTCCGCAAGCTGCCCGCCAAACTTCTTGTTAAAGCGGGCGAAACCGCCATCCATCTTGAACGCCGGTGCCTCAAAGGTCTCGGTATTGAGGATGCTCTCGTGAAGCATATATACCTTGATCTTTTCCAGCAGATCCAGCTGCATTTTGTTAAAGTGATGCGCCGAAATCAGTTTAGAAAAGGCCATTTTCACGCGGTCATCGTGGTTTACAAGCGGCGTTTTAAGTACAGCCCGACGGACAAAGGCGATAATGTCTGCCACGATCCGTTCATTGCTCACCGCACTGGCCGCTTCATTCAAGCTGCTCTCGGTGAAATTCTCCTTATCCAGTTCCAGCTTTAACTCCCGAAGCTGCGCCCGGGTCATATCGCTGGGGCGGGTGTAGGCTATGCGGATCGCTTCGATACGATCTTTGTTCTCATTGACATAGGCCACAAAAGAGTCCAGATAATCCTGCGGTTTTTCCGTGTCACCATAGCCGCGGGTCGTTTCCAAAAGAGTATCTTCCTTTTCGGAATAGTAATGTCCACGCTTTTTACCCTTCAGGTTGTCAAACCAAAGCAGGAAATCCTTATCCTCCCGGCAGCGTTGCACAAAAGCTTCCTCTGTACAGCTTTTCAATTCCTTCGCATATTCCCGAATTGTTTTTCCGCCTAAACGCTCGGATACATCATACTTTTGCTCATCGGTCAGATTGTTGCTCTTGCGCTGTAATCTTGCCAAAATACGATCTTTGACAGGTTGTTTGCTGGATTCACCCGGGCGGAACAAATCCTCCAACAATTCAGCCATTGATTTGCTGACGGAGACCGACTTCATATTGGAAGTGTCGTCCAAGTCCTCGTACACACGAACTGCATCGAAGATATTGAAGTGCGTCTTTCCGATTTCCGGGCAAAGGCGAGTAGCGCGTCCCAGCATCTGCTCAAAGAGGATCCGGCTGTTGATCTTGCGCATAAACACCAAATTGCAAATTGCCGGCACATCGATTCCGGTAGTCAGCAGGTCGACTGTTACGGCAATGTTGGGGTACTGGTTGTTTTTGAACTGCTTGATCACCTGCAAAATCTTCTTTTTGTTGCCGCCGGCAGTTTTGCCCGTGATTTTCATAATGGCATCATTGGAAATGCCATAGGGCTTGTAAATCTCTCAGAGCGTATCCACAATACGGTCAGCGTGTGCATCATTTACTGCGAAAATCAGCGTCTTTTCTCCACTTTCCGGATTCAGGTAGGTCGAAACTTCTTCCAGCACCTTGCGGGTATGATCCGGCAGAACAATTTTGCGGTTGAACTCCGACACATCGAAATCCATTTCATCGTCCAAAACTGCACCGTTCAAAAGTTCATTGGTGTTGGGGTCATATTGCGCCAAGGTTTCACCCTTCTTGAACTGTGCGTCATTTTCAATGAAATCCGTATTAATCAGATACGGAGGATCGTGATCCACCAGCCAGCCATCGATAACCGCCTCACGGTAGCTGTAGGTATAGACCGGCTCCCCGAAAATCTCGGTCGTGTGCAAGGCGGGCGTAGCAGTCAAGGCAACTTTCACCGCATCGAAATACTCGATAACCTGCTTATACTTGCTCATATAATCATCTTGATTATCGTAGAGGATTTCTTCTTCCGTCATTTCACGGTCAAGAATATAGCCTCGGTGGGCTTCGTCCACAATAATCAAATCAAATGCACCGGGCATCAAATCCGGTTCTTCTGCCAGAATCGTGCGTTTCAAAAGCCCCTGCACCGTTGAAATGCTGACCTTGGTTTCCAGATTGATGATGTTGTCATCGATCGCTTTGATCTCATATATTTTGTCCAGCGTCAGCAGTTCCTTCAGCTTGACATCTTTGAAGGTGTCCATTGCCTGCTCACCGAGGGACACTCGATCCACAAGGAAAAGAATACGACGGAAACGCTTGGATTCCAGCATCTTGTAGATAAGTCCCAGAACAGTACGGGTTTTGCCCGTTCCGGTGGCCATTGCAAGCAAGGCCGTTCTCTTGCCGTCAACGATTGCCTCTGTTGCCTTATCAATGGCCTTGATCTGGTAGTCGCGCAGATTCAGCCCATTAGGATCTGTCATAAACGAATTATCTGCCGCAGCCAGCGCTTGATTGGCCGCCGCTGTATTCTGACCAAGTTTTTCCATCAGGTCACTTGGGCTAAACCAGTTTCGAATAGGATACGGTTGATTTTCCTGTTCCCGGACATCCAAAAACCAAATACCAGACTTCGTGCGCAGCTGCTCTAAATACGCCCTGCCATTTGAAGCAAAGAGGAAGGGGACCTGATAACCATTCCAGTTTCCAACCGTATGTGGAATATCCTCCGGCTTAATATGTGCAGCATAGTCCTTTACCTGCACATCGATGGTAGATGCCACATCTTCCGACATCTTTTTTGCATCCATCAATGCTACGAGCTTCTCGCCAACGAAGAATGCATAATCCGCATACCCGTTTTTGTAAAAGGCCGAATTGGTAGGCCATTCGCTGATGGCAATATTTCTCCCCTTTACAGGACGCGTTCCTTTGCTGTAGCGCAGGTTCTGCGTATCAGCTTCCCAACCAGAAAGACGAAGTTGCTCGTCAATCAAGCATCTGGTCTGCGCCTCATTCCAATTCATCATAGTGGAGACAGATTCCGACCGCTTTGCGCGCTCCTTCTGCGTTTTGCCCGAAGCGGCGGTCTTGACCACGGCCAGTTGCTTCGTCAATTCCTCGATTTTCCTTTCCTGCTCGGCAATAACGGATTCCAAATCTTCGTGCGTGGTCTCGCTCGGCATAACGAACTCAGGCGCAATATATCCCCAGTCTCCATAGGTTTCCATAAACCAAACAGCAAGATTGTATGTCAAGGATAGCAATGTCTTTGCTTCGTCCACGGAGTCCGTACCTATATGTACTGCCGAGTTTCTTGTCTTGCGAAGAACATATAGCGTGTTGTCAATTTCGTGCGGCAATAAACCGGCTCGCTTCAAAACGCGAATTCGATTTGCGTGGGTGTTGTCAACAGCCGGCTCCGCAATGTGCTCAAAGACAAGGATCTCCTGCACTAAGCGCTCGGCAAACATTCCGAGTTTATAGATACAGGCATTGGGATCAGAATAGACATAGGTTTCTGCGGTTGCGCCAATCTGTGCCAATGCAGGCCAGTATCGATTCAGAAAATCAAAATTTGATTTCATAAGCAGTCTCCCTCGATTTTTGTTAATTCATTTAGCATTTGATATAAGCACATCTCCAAAGTGCCAATTTGGCACTTTGGAACCACCGTGCTGGCACTTTGGGATTTCGCCAAAGTATCAATTTGATACTTTGGAAGCCGAAAGCTGATACTTTGAAATTCGTCAGCCTCATCCAACCGCCACTTCGACCTTTTTACCGCTGAAGGCCACGCCGTATTTATAAATCGTCCTGACCCCGGCGGTCGTCAGCTCGGTTTCGTATTTCTTGTCGTTGATCTGCTGTAAGGCCGTCTCGGACAGCTTTTTCAGCTTTTCGTCGCTGCAATTTTTCTCCGCTTTCAGCTCAATCAGGATGCCCGGAAGACCCTTTTGCGTGGGCTTCAGCTGAATGTCATAGCGCCCGTCGCCGGATTCCCGGTTGGAGGTCACGAAAGCGCCGCCCAGCAGGGCGCACAGTCCCAGCATAAAGCCGTGGTAGAAGTTCTCCCCGGCAGTATCGAAGGAGCTGACCGACTGGGTCAGCAGCGTTTGGATCTGCGCTTTCAGCCGTGCGTTATCGCCGGAGAAGATGGCCTCCTGAACGGAAATCGCCGTGGACGGCGGGATCAGATTCTCCAGCCGCTGCAAAATCTCCTTGTTATACACCAGAGAAATCTCCCGGTTGGGCAGGGAGACCTCGCACATAAAATCGCCGCTGAAGGAGGGCGTGGTTTTCAGCGCCTTCAGATAGCCGGTCACCAGCAGGAAGCTGTAAATGGTGGAGGGATTGCTCTTGATCTGCGGATAGATCACACCGGTGTCGATGAAGGTGGTGAAGGTCTCGCCGTTGACCAGGGAAGTCAGACGGTTATAAATCTCCTCATCTGCCTGGGCAAGCACTTCCCCGATAATATCGTTGCTGCCGGTGGAGACCCAGAAGGGTCTCGGCTCACACTCGTTGCTGAAGTAGTTGACCACCGACCACGGGTTGAAAATTTCCGTCTTGCCAAAGCGGTAGCCGTCGTACCACTGGCAAATCTCGTCATACTTATTGGCAGCGCCGTAGTATTCCGCCATCTCCATCACCTCGTCGGCGGTGAAGCCGAAGTAGGCGCTGTATTTGTTGTCCAGCACGGAGTTGATGGACAGGTTGTTCATCCCGCTGAAGATGCTCTCCTTGGCCACCCGCAGAATGCCGGTGAGGAAGCCGAAGGACAGGTGCTGATTATCCTTGAACCCGCCGGAAAACAGGTTTCGCATAAACCGGATGACCTTGTCGTAATAGTCCTTCTGATAGCCCTGCTGGATGGGGGTGTCGTACTCGTCGATGATGATAATAGGCGCAACGGCATAGTGCTTGTGCAGCATAGAGGACAGGTCCAACAGTGCAGAAGCCAGCTCTACCTCGCTGACTTTGCCGTCTGCCAGCTTTGCATAGGTCTTTTTGCTATACTCGTCGCATTTTTCGCTGGTCAGCAGCTCTTTGTGCCGCCGGGTCTCCTTTGCGAAAATATCCCGGATGGCCGCAAAGGTCTCCTCCCAAGTGTCAAACTTCACATCCTTGAAGGTCAGGAAGATCACAGGGTACTTGCCCTGATAATCCCGGTACTTCTGGCCGCAGGCCCAGATCTTCTTATCCCGGAAATAGACTGAAGTATCCTTGTCGCTCTTTTCAAAATAAGTGCGCAGCATATCCATATTCAGCGTCTTGCCAAAGCGCCGGGGGCGGGTAAACAGTGTCACCATCGGACGCTCGTCGATGAAGTCCTTGATCATCATTGTTTTGTCAATGTAGTAGTATTCCGACGATGCAAGGCAGTAGTTGGACACGCCGATGGGCAGGGGCAGCTTCGGCGCGCGCTCCGTCTTGCGGAAAGCGCCCGTCTTGAGCCGCTGATCCGCCGGCTTCTGCGTATCAGCGGGGATCAGCCAACGATTGCCCTGCTTTTTCGCACCGGCGATTCTCCCATTCTTGCAGAGCGTCGCAACTCTCCGCTCCGTTATATTCCAGCGCACTGCTGCCTCTCTTACCGAGATCATTTCAGCCATAGGGGATACCTCCACGCATAAAATCACAAGTACATTATACCCGGATAAAAGAACAATGTCAACAAAGTTCAGGACAATGTCGTTTCAAAACAGCATTGTTCTTTTCTGCACACAAAACAAGCGGAAGTCATCGACCCCCGCTTGCTCGTTACCCATATACAATTTCCTGCATCACGATCTCGTTCGCTC
>ERZ860710.1084-NODE-1084-length-14047-cov-7.140652_pt1 | contig 14047 bp, 19 predicted proteins | sample MGYA00509974_ERZ860710 | MGnify/ENA primary metagenome ERZ860710 (study PRJEB30046, sample SAMN00715261) | human gut metagenome | study: EMG produced TPA metagenomics assembly of the A metagenome-wide association study of gut microbiota in type 2...
GATGGACCCGGATATCGAACCCGATACGCGGATGCCCGAAGAGATGAAAGCGGCGGCATAGCGACTGATGTAGATATTAACCGACGGGATGGGTTACCATCCCGTCTTTTCATTTCCCTACTATGAAAATACGAATTGACTGCCTTATCTGGCATGGCTGCGAATATGGCAAGCGACAGCTCACTAAACTGCAACGACGATTTTCGGATGGATGCAAGAACCCTTACCGCTGCGCGGAGTGCGGGTCGAAAGATATATTATGCCGGGCATGGCTGGACGGCAACACCTATGAGGCAGACTCGTTACCCGACGACAGTGAGGATTTGTGGTGCGAAGCGTGCTCGGAGCATACCTGGCAGGTACGCGAAAGCGAATTGATGTCCGATACGGTCGAGCCGTGGTGGAATGACGGAACGACAGAAGAAGACCGGGAAATTATCACCGGACTGAATCCGGAAAATTTCAGCCCGAAGGATGATCGCAAGGCTTTCCGCGATGCCTGCGACATGTGGTGGAACGGCAGGACGAACGACGAGAAGATCCGTCTTTGGCGGCAAGCTACCGCTCCGGAGGAAGAATAACTTAAAGAGAAGAGCCATGAATAAGAATCTGATTGAAAAGATCGCTCCGCAGCTGACGGAGCTGATGATAAAGAAAATGGAAACGCTTACCGAAGCGTGGCGCAAGCCGTGGATCGCCGACCTTGCGCACGGTCTTCCGCGCAACCTGCGCGGCACGCCCTACCGGGGCGGGAATATCCTGATGCTGCTGTTCCTCTCGGAGATCGCAGGCTACAGTACGCCGCTTTTTATGACGTTCAAGCAGGCCAAGGAGGAGGGTCTGAACATCCTCAAAGGCTCCGGTTCGTTCCCGGTCTTCTTCTGGAAACTGTATATCCGCCATAAGGAGACCCGCAAGAAGATTGAGTTGGCGGACTATTACCGCCTGCCGCAGGAGCAGCGGCGGCAATACGACGTGCTGCCCGTGATGCGCTATTACCCGGTCTTCAACATCGACCAGACGGATATGTCGGAACAGCAGCCGGAGCGCTACGCTTCGCTTACGACACCGACCGGGCCGAAAGACTACTCGGACGGCCTGACATGCGAGGTGCTCGATCGGATGCTGGCGGAGCAGTCGTGGCTCTGTCCCATCCTGCTCAGATCCGGCAACAGGGCGTCCTATTCACCGACGCTCGATCGGATCGTCTGCCCCGAAAAACGGCAGTTCCCGGAGGGCGCGGCATTCTACACGACACTTCTCCACGAAGTCACGCACAGTACGGGGCATGCGAAGCGTCTGAACCGTCCTTTTGGCGCTTGCTACGGAGATGCCGACTACATCCGCGAAGAGTTGGTCGCCGAACTTACGGCGGCTTTGTGCGGTGCGATGCTGGGCTTCGCTACGACGCCCCGTGAGGAGAGCGCCGCCTATATCAAGGACTGGCTGGCGGAGTTCCATAAAGAGCCGACCTACCTGTTCGACATCCTCACGGACGTGAACCGTGCCGCGCGGATGATCTCCGAACGGCTGGCCTGCGAACAGGAGCCGGAAACCCCGGGAGCGATTCCGGCCGAAGCGGCCTAAAACACGTAAAACAGATCGTTTAACCTGCGCTGCGGCCGAAAGGCCGCGGCGCTTTTATTATCAGCAATATGCAACAAGATAAAACCAAAGATCGGTACAGCCGCGAAACACTGCTGCCGATGAATACGCTTTACGACCATGAACACCACCTGACGCAAGAGGACGTGGACATGGCCAATAAGCTGGTGCGTCATATCGAACATACCCGTAACCCGCGTGTCCCGCAGGTCGGCGACCGGGTGCGCTATACCACGCGCCACGGCGACTTCCACGGCAACGCCCTGATCGAGGCTGTCCGTGAAGACGGAACGCGCTCGATCTGCCTGTGCCCTTACGTGCCTTTCGTGTGGGCGACAGCCGGCGGTATTGGCTGCGCGGTCAGCGGCGGGCCTTTTACAGCCGTGATGCCGCAAGAGCTGAAGCCTTCCGGTGCTGTGCCGGGGGATTTCTGTGCTTGGGGACATTGCGGCGCCTGCGGCAACGGAGTCGTCCGGTTCTGCGCCGAGGTGCCGTTGTGGGAATACCGGGAACCGGAATCGCTTTACGGCGATTTCTCGACCGAGAAATGGCGCAAGATCAGCCTTTACAAGGATACGGAGTGCCGAAGCAGCGATCTTTACCGGGGCGACTGCATTTCGTTTCGGACGGAGAAGGAATTTCAAATGTTTCTTTCTGATTACGAAGGAACCGCATTCGCAGCTCCCTGCCCGAAATCCGTCATCGTCTGGTGCTATCGGGACGAGCAGACCGCCGTATCGCAAGAGAAATGGGATGCGCTCGATGCTCCCGTTACAGAGCGGCGCATCTACAACGCGCCCCAACCCGTAAAACTCGTCAAGGATCACGGGCGGCACACCACGGTCTGCTATTTCGTCAGACCGGAATTTTCTTATAAATAACTTGATTCTCTATGACTATTAAAAACAAAGAAACACTCGAAAAACTGCGCACTTATCAGATCGGTGTGATCCGCTCGGTCATCGCCAGCCGGCAAGGGCGCCTGGGAACCTATTCGGCCGATGCGACAGACCGCGAGAGGCTGGCAGATACGGACGGCCTCGCCTACGAGGAGTATTACGAGTCGCCTCTTACAATCGAACACGACGGCCTTTGTCGCAATGTAATCTCCCTCGAATTTTGTGAGGACGGGCTGACTCCCGTCTGCCTGATGGACGGCGGGGATGGTTTCCCGCTTCCGCTTGAAAATCTCTCCTGCGATACCCTGCAAGGCATCGTCGAATGGCTGGAAGAATACGATTTCATCCCGTCCGCCGAAGCTGCGCCGCAGACGACAAGCGATCTTACGGAAGATTTTGTGGAACGCTGCCTGCCGGAATATCCTACGCGCTACGACGTTTTCCGGCTGGGTGAATTGCAGAACTTCCTCGATGGCCATGAATCCCCGGAATTCGGACTGGACTGCGACGAAGCCGCCGCGGAGCGCGACCGTCTGCAACTCCGGATCTATGCCGAGGCCATTACTGCCTTTATGAAAAGGCAACCCGCAGCGCTTCCGGGCAATGTGTCCCTGCGCGACTATGCCGAGGTGCTGGTCGATATCGCCTATGAAGCCGGGCGCAGGAAGTTCCGGCCCTCGGACAACTTCCGCGATACGGCTGCGACGCTCATTGCCTGGGGCGACGAGTTCTCCCGGCAGCACGGAGATGCAAACCGGACGGAGAAGGAATACCTCGACGAGATTTACCGATTCACCGACGAGAAACTGCGAAGCGTTCCGAGTAAGAACGATCCGAATGCGGAGTTCGACATCGCCTTTCTGAACCGTACGGCTCTCGAAAGACACGGATACGATACTGCGACGATTACGGACGGCGATCTGCAGAAGTTGGCCGAACGGATGGGTGATTATTATTGCGAGAGCAGCAAGTTCAGCGAAGATCTGCGTACGGCCTGCGGCGATTTCGGATTGAAGTTCCGGGACACGACCAATCCGAAATAACACGACACGTACTGTCAAACCAGGCCGCAGCCCTAAAGCTGCGGTCTCTTAATTGCATATCATTATGAGCTATCAGATTATAACACGTATCACCATTACTTCGGACCTGCGGGTGATGGTGCGCATGGCGGCGAACAACATCCGCCCGCTCGACTTCCGTTACGACGAGGTCGTATCCCTGACAGAAACGCTGCGCACGAAAGGCCGTCCGACGCTCGAACTGGAACTGCTGTCGCTTTTTTTCAAGGGCCTTTGGCAGGGCCGAACCCGCTATGACCGGGCTGTCGGTTACACGCTGCTGACCGACGGCATCGACAAATACGAGGCGTGGGAACGCTGCCGCGGGGACAAGGAGTACGAACGTGGCCTGCTGCTGCGCATGCGGGGCTTCCTGCACTATCGGCCCGTTCCGTGCCGCTGCCACCTCGAATATCAAAGAAGCCCCGTGCGGCGTATTTATGTCGGATACATCTCTTTTTCGCGGCAGAGGCGCCGCATCTTTCCGAGCGTCCTCGACGCGCAGGCCGCGCTGGTCGCAAAGGGCTGGAACCCCGACAAGTTCCAAATCGTCGAAGAAGAAACGAACCCTAAATCCGAAATACAATGAAAACCTATCGCATCAACAAGAACGCCGCGCGTCTCGCGCAGGGGACGGGCTTCGCTCCCGAATTGATCTATAACATCTCGCTTGTCCGGTTTCAGGGCCGTAACGGCCGCTGTATCGCGGCATGGACACCGGGGATGAAGCGCCCCCCCCGGTATGTCTACAAGGCCCACACCCCGGAAGAATACGACAAGGCTATGGAGCGTATCCGGCAGGAGGCCGAGCGCTTCCGCCGCCATGACGAAGCCGTAGCGCGGTCGAGTGAGGAGTTCCGACGTTCGCTGCGCGTCGGCGACATCCTCTACTCGTCGTGGGGCTGGGAGCAGACCAATATCGACTTCTATCAGGTCATAGCGATCCGCGGCAGCGCGGTAGACCTGCGGCAGCTCGACCAGCGAACTACCGAAGACGGCTATATGTGCGGAACGACCGTCCCGCTGCCCGATGTTTTCAAGGGCAAGACCCATACGCACCGTCTGTCGAAAAATTATATCCGCATCGACTCATGCCGCACTGCGTGGAAATGGGACGGGCAGCCCCTGCGGTGCAGTTGGTATGCATAATATAATGCTATTGAGAATATCATTACGCGCTACCGCCTGCATAAAACGCAGTGCGACAAGCGCCGCAAGGAGATCGATCGGGAGATTGAACATCTGAAGCAAGAACGGGAGCGGTTGAATGATCCGCATTGGACGGAAGGGCTGCTCCGTCCGGTCATGGCGGAGATCGTCCGCCTGACTCCTGAGATCGACTGGGAGAATAACGACGAGTTTTATCCGATAGACCTGCGTGGTGCTATCACGGTTTTCGGCAGAACAAAGCGGGGAAGACCTGTCTGCATCACCTTTACCGAGTCCGGACACGATTTGCAGTTCGATTCGGGGCAGATACACAACTCTTTCTCATTGAAAGTGCTGAAGGATATTGGCGGAACGAACAACATTATGGAATCTGTCGGCGACGGAGAACCGCTGCTGCATTATATCCGGCAGCGGATGCTCTTTCTGGAACAACACCCCGGAATGGGGAAATAGACCTAAAAATCAAGCCTTATGAAAATCATGTGTCAGGAGCACTACGATAAGGTAGTGCAATACGCCGAAAGCATCGGCGACAGCACGCTTCGGGAATGTTTGGAGCGCCTCGAACGCCGTGAGCAAAATCCCCATCATCCGTGCCAGATCGAACTTTACAGGGACTTCGCGCCCTATTCGTTCCTCTTCAAGGAACGCTATCCCGACGGGAGTCTGGGCGTTGTCGGCGGATTGGTTTATCATGGATGTCCGGATCGGTCGTGCTGTTTTATCGACCGTCCCTTTCACGGCTGGATGACCCATACCTGAAAAGTCGAAATCCGAATCGTCGATCCCGGCCGAGGCAATAAATCCGGCCGGGATTTTGTTTTATTATTAAATATTGGTAATTTTGCGTAAAGACAGCGTGATTATGAAAACGACATCGGTAGCCCTCGGGGTTTATTTCGAGGATTTCATCAAGGCAAAAATCGCACAGGGGCGTTATAACAATGCCAGCGAGGTTATTCGGGCCGGCTTGCGGCTTTTGGAGGAGAACGAAAGCCGTCTGACGGAGTTGAAGGCTGCCATCCGCGAAGGAGTCGACAGCGGCGTAGCCGAGGGATTCGACCCGGAAGAGCATCTGAAAACCCTGAAAGCGAAGCGGGCGAATGGTTGAAATACGGTTTACCCGCAAAGCAGTCGAAGACCTCTCCGACATCTGGAACTATACGGCGGATAGGTGGTCGGAGCGGCAGGCGGATATCTATTACAGGTTATTGATCGCCTCCTGCCGCAAGCTGGCAGGCAATCCCGTGCTGTTCGGCCGGGAATACAAGGAACTCGGGGAGAAGGTGTACGGCTTCAAGGTCAACAAACACATCGTCTTTTACCGTATTCCGGACGACGGGGCGATCGAGGTCGTGCGCATCCTTCACGAACGGATGGATCTTAGCAACCGATTCGTAGATTGAATAACGACATATAAATTATAAAATTAAGCATCGATGACAAAGCAAGAAATTGTAAAGCAGATTGCCCGGGAAACGGGCGTCGAGGCCGCGACCGTTTTAGCTGTCGTGGAAGGTTTTATGGAAGAGGTGCGTGCCGCCCAGATCCGCAAGGAAAACGTTTTCCTGCGCGGATTCGGAACCTTCCTAATTAAACGCCGCAAGGAGAAAAAGGGTCGTAATATCACAAAGAATACGACGATCGTAATTCCGGCGCACGATATTCCTGCATTTAAGAACCCGGTGCCTTGCCGTATTTCTACGGTAGGTTTCCAAGAACTCGCCTCCGAACCGTGCTTGCACCTCTCGGCGCACACGGCTCTCCACTAACATATTCAGTCTATTATCCCGTGATGTATCTTGTTGTGACAGGGAATACATACAGCTAACGTCTTTCTCTGACGTCCAATCATTTGGATTTTCCATGGCTCTTTGCCTTTTAAGTCTTTGAGTCTTTTGACGTGGTGTATTTCAATGTTTTCCGTTGCGCCACACAATTCACACTTACCCGCTTTTAACCTTTGTATAAGGCTTGATACAGTGGTATTGAAAATCGTGTTGGCTACATAATCACAACTCGCGTCCATCGCGGTTGTTTTACGCTTAAAGCTCCCGTTGAAGAATACCCGCATCTTCTTTCCTCCTTTCTTGTCCTCATAGAAAACCGCAAAATCTTTGTGATGTCGATACTTTGCGATAATCTTTCGGGCTGTCGTACTGTACTTTCGTGCAAAAGTCTTATACAGACTGTATTGCATGATGTACTTGAAAGAATTCAGGTGTGAACTGTTATTTGCGATAGAAAAATAGTTTGCAAAACCTCGGATTTCTCTGTTATAGGCATCCAGTATTTCGAGGTCGTCCAGATGTAGCAACTTTGTCCGGCTTGTGGGTTTCCATTTCGCTTTACCCTCGAATTGATGAATTTCCATCGCCTCGTAGTAGAGAAGTTTATCCCGCATTGTGAACATTGGCACTTCCAACACTACCTTTTTGCCGTAAGCCTTAATAAGTACTCCCGATTTCTCGCCTCTTAACGTCTTATCCGTGAATGGTCGGACATAGATTTCATAGCCGAGGAATTTTGCCTTTCTATTGCCGTGCGTGATTAAGGTCTTTTCTTCGGAGAGCGTCAATTTCAGTTTCTCGCCGAGGAAATTCTTAATATCCTCTTTGATGGCCTCACAGTCCGATTTACTGCCAATCACTCCGATAATAAAATCATCGGCATACCTCACATACTTAATCCGTCTATATCCCTCGTCCATTTCATCGACAGAGGGTAAGTGCATCCTGTTTTTCTGATGTTGCTTAATCGCGTCAATCAGTTCCTTCCGAGTATCTTTATCCTTGGTTTGCTTCAGCTTTGTGCCGAGCCACCAAATTTTCCTGGAATACCGTTTGTACTCAAGGTTCATTGCCCGTCTGTCGCCTCTATCGAATTGACAGGCATACTCTTTCATGTACTTATCCAGCTTGTCGAGATAGATATTAGCCAGTATCGGGCTAATGATGCCACCTTGCGGTGTTCCGCTGTATGTTCTATGAAATGTCCAATCTTCGATGTAGCCAGCTTTCAAAAATTTCCACATTAGCCGGATAAAGCGGTCGTCTGCGATACGTTCTTTCAAGATTCCGATAAGTACATCATGGTTGATGTTATCGAAGAATCCTTCAATGTCGCCCTCGATAAACCACTTGGCCGCAGTAAAATTCTTCTGCACCTGTATCAGTGCGGTGTGGCAGCTGCGTTTGGGTCGGAAGCCGTGCGAGGTGTTCTCAAAACTACCTTCATAAATTGCTTCCAACAGCATTCGCAATACCTCCTGCACTAATTTGTCGTCGATAGACGGTATGCCGAGAGGTCGCATGTTCCCGTTTTTCTTCGGGATGTACGTCCTTCTTGCCGGTTTTGGTTGGTACGACTCATCTTTGAGCGCATCAATCAAATTTTCAATCCGTTTCAGGCTCATTCCGTCGATAGTTTTACCGTCGGAACCTTCCGTCATATTTCCCTGCCTACCTTGTATATTATGGTAGGCGAGGAGAAACATCTCCGAATTGAATAGAACCCTGTAGAGCCGTTCAAACTTGTAGCTCGAAACTTTGCTGTGCTCTGACAGACTGTTTAATACTCTCTCTGGATTTCTCATAATGTCTCACACATTATCCGTTAATTTGTATTAAAAATGTTAGCTGCCACCCTTCGCCATGTACGAGGCTTTCCCTCGCTCGGACTACTACGGTGGCTCCGTTGCCATACCGGATTTTCATAGGTCTGAAACCTAATAGCCTTTCGGCATTCCGGGTTAGGCAATCCACGTTTAATTCTTCGGCAACATAGCTTTGATAGATTGTCGGATACGACTTTCGCCCGTTTCTGCTTATCGCAGTTGTGCTGTAACCTGTTCTGCACCCAACCCTCCAAGGTCGAATCGAGTGTGTTACAGTATGGCGTCTGTAGTTACCTTCCGCCACAGTTTCGAGTTGTGCCACTTGGACTATCGTTCAATCAATCCAGACTTTATCCTCGTATCTATCTTTCATCTCCTGATTCAGTCGCATACTTGGTAACTGTATGACTTATCAGTTTATCGGCAGGCTATACTCCCCGTCCGGTTTCCCTTTCGGATAAGCCGATCGATGATAGGCTATCGAACACTTGCCTAACGTCTTGCTATCGACGCATTTGCCAAAGAACCATTACGTGCGCGCCCTGAAACTCGACTTGACGGCCGACTCCCTTGTTCACTTGGTATTCGGCCATCGCTTAGAGGAAGAATGAACGTAAGACCGTGCCGACGATCACCAGAAAGACGCATGAGAGAAACAGCGCCGTGGCGGATTTCGAAGCGTCCGGGTCACCCGACGAGAATTTCGAGTAGACACGCACGCCGCCGACCAGTCCGAGGATCGCCGCCACGGCGAAGATCAGCTTCGTAAGCGGGTCGAAATAGGACGTTACCATGTTCGTGGCCTCGCTGATGCCGGCCATGCCGTTGCCCTGTGCAAAGCAGGCGAGTGCGGAGCACAGGGAGAAAATCATGAAAATTGCTCTTTTTTTCATCGTTCAAGTAGTTTGGTTAAGGGTGTGAAAAAGGCCGCAGCCTGCTTTGGGAGCATTCTGCGACCGGATACATCGTATTTCCTGCTGCGGAAAAGGCGTCAGCCGTATTCGTTATTCCATTTCATGTCGTAGGTCGTTTTTAATTAAGCATAGGCCCGGATGTCGAAGTTGGCGATGGCCTGCCGTTCCTCGGCCGTGGCATCGCCCATGACGGCGCTCTCTCCGAAGTCCAGCTCTCCGAGCATCGCATGAACCTCCGCGTCACGGAGTTCTGCTCTGGCGGGGAGAGCCGGAAGCGGGAATCGGGCGCCGGCGGGCGCTTCGGGCTCCGAGAGTTCGCCGTCTTCGCCGATCGAGGGCCGCACGACAAGCCCGTTCCACGACGCCATCGCGGACTTCTCTTCCGAAGCCGGGGCAAATATAGCATCTCCGCCTGCCGGGGCGGTGCCGATGTCCGCTCCAGTCCGCTCCAGTCCGCTCCAGTCCGCACCGATAGGATTTCGAGACCAGAATTTCCGGGGTCTGACGGGCTAAAGAGCCGGCCTTCGGTGTGTGAGGGGCAGCATCGTGCCCGGTGTGTTTTTTCTTCGGGCCTTTTAGGTTGTCGACGACATATGACGCGAGCCGCCCCCGGAAAAACAACTGATCCAGACATACGGCGCAGGCGGCAATAAGAATTATGCTGTTCATGGCAGAAAGAATTTAGACGATGTTATGGTAATTCTGTTCTTGATGTATGCAGTTGATCTCGTCGCGGAACATTTCGAGATGGTGCCGTAGGATATTATCTACATAAGATGTTGCGGTCAGTCGCTCGCCGCCGATTTTTTTCAGGACTTCAAGGATTTTCCGTTTCGTAGGGGCACTGACATAAAGCGAGGCGCGGAGGTCGTAATCCACCCGGACAAGAAATGTTTTTTTGTAGTCGGGCAATGTCATCGAACGTCGCCATCGTATGTCCGGTACGGGAACACACTCCGGCTTCACATCCTGCTTTTCGGATACGACCGTTTCGGAAGGCGGAGAATCGAGATTTGAAGAATCTTCAGGTGCAGCGACAACGGATACAAGTTCAGTTGTCTGAGGTTGTTCCATCGAGGGCCATCCATCGCTATTTTCCGTTTGCACGGCAGGCATTGCACAATCGTCAGGTTGCTCCGAAAAGTGTCCGGCTTTATTATGACCTCGTCGCTTCCCGAGGTGCAGCAGCCCTAAGATTGACAAAACGATAATGCCTGTGCCAAGAGCGAGTAATGAAATGTCGAGGACACCGGACTCGGATAAAAAGCTGTAAAGCATAATTAGAAATTTTTAAGTCATTGTTAAACAAGTTTTTCAAAATTCCGCTTACGATCGAGCCGGTTTATATCGTCACGGAAAGTTTCGATGTGGTGCTGTAGAATATTATCCACATATGATGTCGCGGATAATCGTTCACCTCCGATTCTTTTAAGTATCTCCAGAATCTTACGCTTCGTCGATGCATTGACATAAAGTGTGGCTCGGATGCCGTATTCCACAGGAGTGAGAAACATTCGTTCATAATCGGACAAGGGTGGTGTTCTCCGACGGCGTGGCTCTTGTGCTGCGGGCACAGACGGGGTTTCATCCGGAATCTTTTCTGTGTCGATCTCCGGAACAGAGGGCGGTTCGGCGGGAATTGCGTCCGTAGCGGTTCCGGATGGGATCTGTTCCGGAATTACCCGTGTGACCTTTGTAGTGATAGGTAACTGCCCTGCGATCACCTGTTTTACAAGACTTTCGTCTACTTCGATTTTGGGTTTCTTGGCCATTGTTATCGGATTTTGAGGAGTGTAAGAATTTCTTCTGTGAGGATTTCGAGTTGCGCCTCACACGCAAAGGTTCGCGCCGGAGCCAGAAGTGTCGAGCGGCCGACTCCTGTATTGTCCGCAAGCAGCTCCTTGTTGAACTTCGAGCGGTAAGGAATGTGAGTTGTCATAAGCGACAACCCGAGCTTGCGGATAACGGCCTCGTATCGATCGTAAAGCGGCGTTCGTTCACGACGGTCTATCATCGTCCAGAAAAGATAGACGCTTTGTAAAGTAAGGGTCGGATCTTGGGCAAGGTTAGTGGTGAGACTCCGGGCAAAGGAGAGCGTACTTTCCATGACGACCTTGTCGGCTTTCATGGGCACAAAGACAGCGTCCAGCGACGCGAGCAGCCGAATGACACCTTCGGCATTGACCGTTCCCGGCAAGTCGTAGAGAATGATACGGGGATGGTAGCCGCTTTGCAGCAGCCGCTCGACTTCTTCGGGGGCTTCAGGCGGCATACATTTCAGCACAGGCCAGAGCTTGCGGCCCGTCGCTTTGAATTGACGTACCAGCAACAGCTTGTGGTAATCGTCATGCTCGATGAGCGACAGTTCCCGCTCACGTTGCGCCTGAACGGACCATTGGGGATAGTCGCAGTCTACGACCAGCACGTCATAGCCTAATGTGTAGTGCAGATGACTGGCGAGTAACATCGTAAATGTCGATTTCCCGATGCCCCCTTTTTGATTGCAGATCGAAATGCTTGCTTGTTTCATTGCTTGTGTGTTTAAATGGTTGTTTGGGTAACTATGCGTCTGTCAAATCATTTATATATACTACCTTATATTTGGACGAATAATTGGATGATTATTCGGTCTGCCGCCCTTTCGTTCCTTTGCGCAGATACTCGGTTAAAGATTCGGGTATCCGTCTGAACCGATACTTATTTTGCGATTCGCGCAGTTGCCCGAATAATCAATCCTGCCGCAATATACAACAGGGTAAAACGCTTCGGTTCCGATGTCCGCTCCAGTCCGCTCCAGTCCGCACCGATGGCTTTTTTTGCCCCGAAACGGTTGTAATATTGCACCGGGAACAGACCCGGCTATGGAAACCGTAACGGAGGATTTTCAAAACTTCTCTCAAAGATTCTCCGGCGCGGATTTTTGTTGTCGCCAGACAACAGCGAGCTGTACCTTTGTATGCCGAAAAGTTTTTCGGCATACGAAAGGTGCTCGCTCTGCGAGGCTGGGTGGTGTTCCCGAGTCACGCCACTTAAACTACCAGACTGATGACAACCACGAAAAAGAGGATCGGACGCCCGACAACGACAGATCCCAGAGTCCACAGGTATAATTTCAAACTCACCACGGAAGAGAATATCCGCTTTAAGCAGATGCTTTGTGAGGCAGGATTGGAGCATAACCGCAGCCGTTTTATTATCAAAAGGCTCTTCGGCGAAGAGTTCGTCGTCGTCAGACGCGACCCTTCGAAAGTGCAGTTCGTCGCCCGTTTGAATGACTTTTATTTCCAGTTTCAGAAACTTGCCAACAACTACAATCAGGTTGTGAAAGCCATCAATTCGCACTTCTCTAACATTGCAATACCACATCAGATCGCTGCATTGGAACAGCGCACGAGGGAATTGAAAGCCCTGAGTATCGAGATTCTGAACCTCGCAAAACAAGCTGCGGAGAGGTTGCGAATATAAGATCCGGGGCAACACCCGGCGGGGCCCTGCATTACAACAAGGAGAAAGTGGATAAGGATGAAGCCGAGGTGCTTTTCTGGTAGAAAATGTTGGAGCTGTTCGATAAGTACGAATGACTGGATGTCGACACCTGCATGGAATTTTTTTGGTCTTTCGTCTTACCCTCCCTATAACGATATATCATACAGCAATATAGAAAAGCATGCGGCATATTGTCACAGTAATATCTGATGAATAGCATTCCGTATATTTGCGTCATCCCGATAAAAAAGATTGCAGAATACAATAATTGGGCTTAACTTTGTTTGACACACATTTGTCTAATCAAATGCCTTAACTTCACTTTTTTATGGGCCATATTCCTTCGGACATAAGTTTATTCAATGACTTGTTTACTAAACATAAGGATCGGTTTGTACGTTTTGCCACAACATATGTCCGGGATTGGAGTACGGCTGAAAATCTGGTAGCCGATTCATTCATCTATTATTGGGAACATCGGGAAGACATTCGTTCCACAGAGAATCTCCCGGCTTATATTCTTACCGTCGTCAAACATAAATGCCTGAACTACATCCGGCGGGAAAAACTAACTGCGGACATTTCCGACCGGATACGCTCGTATGTCAAATGGGATCAGGATGTGCGTATCGCTTCACTCGAAGCTTGCGATCCTCAACAGCTTTTTTCGCAAGAAATTCAGCAGATCGTCGAACGAACACTGGCTGGATTACCCACACAGACCCGTCGTATCTTCAATATGAGCCGTCTGGACAATCTCCCGCAGAAGGAAATCGCTCGTCTTTGCGGCATGACCATGAAAGGTGTGGAGTTTCATATCGGTCGGGCTCTCAGGGCTTTGCGGGAAACTTTGAAGGATTATTATCTCTTTTTTGTTTTTTTATTTCTGAATTTTTGAAAAAAAAGCGTTTTTTCAGTAGGGATTCGTCTTTCTTGGGTGCTATATAATCAGATTATGGATAAAGAGTTGTTATATCGTTTTTTCAGAAACGAGGTCTCGCAGGAAGAAGCGTTCGCCGTACAGGAGTGGATGGAATCTTCGGAAGAGGCCCGTGAAACGTTTTTTGCGGAACGCCGTTTGTTCGATACGCTGATATTGGGCGTCGAACCCGTGGAAAAAGGGCGTTTATTTTCTCTGCGCCTTTTGGCGCGTTACGCAATGCAGGCTGCTGCCGTGTTGCTGATCGCCGTTGCAGGCGCCTGGATATGGAATGCCGTTGCACCTCGTCCCGATGTGCCGGATAATGTCATAACGGTTGCCGAAGGTCAGCGGGCCCAGCTGACCCTGTCGGATGG
>ERZ860710.1085-NODE-1085-length-14044-cov-3.658017_pt1 | contig 14044 bp, 12 predicted proteins | sample MGYA00509974_ERZ860710 | MGnify/ENA primary metagenome ERZ860710 (study PRJEB30046, sample SAMN00715261) | human gut metagenome | study: EMG produced TPA metagenomics assembly of the A metagenome-wide association study of gut microbiota in type 2...
CAGGGTTTGGGGAAGGCACTCCCCAACAAGATTCCCGCAGGGGCAAAATGAGCGAAAAGCGAATTTTGGTACTGCGGTAGAATCTTGCTCTAAGAAAGTGACGGATTCCGCTGTGTAGGCTTCTGCTGATACCCTCGACGGAGAGGGCGGGGCTTCTGCCAACTTTGCGGCAATATTTTTCCCGTCATTATTACTACGCACTGGAAGAAAAATATGGCAAAGTCCCCCGGAAAATCTTTTCGTGTTTTCGTAACAGTATTTGACAAAAACGGGCGCAAAAAAACAGGAAACCTTTTTCTGATTTCCTGTTTACTGACTGCCAAAAAGGGCGGCGGTTATTCGGTTGTCATTCCCCGGAAGCAAACTTGTAGCCTATGCCTAAAACGGTCTTTATGTAGGTGGGGTTTTTGCTGTCCGGCTCTATCTTTTTCCGTAGGTTGTAAATCACGTTGACAACACTTGAATGGCAGCTATCGCTATCCATGTTCCAAACGGCTTCAAAAATCTGTTCTTGTGTGAGGACATTGCCGGGATTGGAAGCAAGGAATACAAGGGTACTGTATTCAAGGCGGGTAAGGTTTATTTCCTCCCCGTCCCTAAATACCCGGCGTTGGTGCTGCCTTATTTCCAGTCCCGGAAAAAAGAGTGTAGGAAAAACACCAAAAGACATGGTTTCCATTTTAGCTTGATTGGCAGTTATTAACGATATAATTTGTTCATATAAGTTGTTCTGATTATCTGTCCGAATTATTATTAACTTATCCATGTGTTTTCATGACCTATTCTGTCTGCGCTAGTTTTGTATGTTTAGAAGTTGCATATATCAATGGGCTAACTTCTTTTTCACAAAATAAGCTAAGTCTATGGAGTGCTCTGGTACAGGCAACGTATAAGAGATTTTTATCATCTTCATCATAGTAGTTTTGATTGTCTGCATCACAAATTAAGACGGCATCAAATTCCAACCCCTTTGACATATATACTGGTATAATGAATACACCTTGTAACTCTGCTGCACTTCCATTTCTGATTATTTGTATATCTAGTTTGTGCTTTATTTTGTTATACAAGCAGATGGAATTATTTTCAGTTTTACAAATTAATCCTATTGACTGTAATCCTTTTTCTTGGCATGATTTTACCTCTTCAACAATCTTGTCAATAAAGACTTCGGAATTATCCGCAATAAATACTTCCGGGCTATCCCCTTTCCGATTAAAACTTTTTATCTGTGGACTTTGTTCTATGAATTTTAAGCTAAAATTTAATATCTCATTCGTACAACGGAAACTTTTGTTCAACACGATAAGAGAAGATTTTTTCTTATTCAGTATTTTATGAATTTCTTCATAGAAAGATATATCCTCTTTTTTGGCAAGGGTTTGTTTCATATCCCCTAAGATTGTAAATTTAGCATTTGGAAATAATAAGCCGAATATTTCATATTGAAGCGGGTAATAGTCTTGAGCTTCATCAATGACAACCTGCTTGATATTTTTATATTCATTCGTTCCGTATATTTTTAAATATAAATAAAGCATTGCTATTGCGTCATCATAGTATATACAGCCTGCTTCCAGATTTTCTTTCGTATATTCCCGGATTTCCTTTATGCTCTCTGAGGAATTATTATTTTGCAATAAACTGAAAAAATAGGATTCATTGCTAAATAATGTTTTATACAACTCAAATATATCAATTTTTATAAATTTTTGTATTTCCTGCTTTACTAAATTTTTTTCTGCTTTATGTCCCCGTCCCTTTCCTGTTCCAAATATTAGTTCTAAAATATAATCTTCTAATTGCTCTAACTTTATGCCTAATGGAGTTTCTGTTCTTCCCAGTATCTTATCTTGTAGAGTCTGCCTGTTTACAACACATGTTCCTTCATAATAAACATCATCAAATTCTATCCATTGGCATGGAATATCATAAATAAATTTGTCTAATATTTCCCCAAAAAGTTTTGACGCTTTAAACTCGATACTGTCTTTATAAATTTTTTTGTATTGTGAGGGAGCAATTATTTTTTCTAAAAAATCGTTCTTGGACTGAATTTTCCTGCCTTTTAACAGCATTTTTAGAATATCCTCAAATACAACGGAGATAACATTATCTTCTCCCAATTCGGGCAACACATTAGAAATATATTGCTCAAATATAGTATTAGGGGAAATAATCATAATATTATTTGCGGACAACTTTGTCTGTAATCCTTGATACATAAGATAAGCTGCCCGATGAAGGGCAATGGAAGTTTTACCGCTTCCTGCCACGCCCTGCACCATTAACAGGTCGTTTTCCATATCTCTGATAACAGCGTCCTGTTCTTGTTGTATTGTTTCAACTATCGCTTTCATTTTGGCGGTGGTATTCTGTGATAATAGTTGTCTTAAAAATTCATCAACAATCTGCACATCTGTATCAAAAAAATACTTTAACACTCCATTCTTTATTTCATACTGACGTTTTAATTTGAGTTCACCTGTTACCCGCCCGCATGGAGCGTCATAAAATGCTTCTCCTTTCATAAAGCGGTAAAAAATACTTGCAATCGGTGATCGCCAATCATAAACATACATCTCCTGATAACTGTTTTTCCGTAGAGAGGAACGTCCGATATATATTTTTTCACATTCTTCCTCATCATCAAATTTAAAATCAATACGGGCAAAATATGGTGATTTTATCATGTTTTCCAGTAAAAGTATTCTGTGTTCTTCTTCTTCATAATCTACAATTTTATCTGTAACAGGGTTCATATATTGACTTAACTCAACAAGTGCCTCAAATCCGTCAGAAGTGTATAGATTTGTAACACTATGTGTTGCGTTTTCACGAACTTCTTTTTTGGCTTCGATAATTTGTGATTTCTTTTTTTCTGCTGCTTCTTTTGCTTGTTTTAATTGTTCCTCGGCTAAAGATATAGTTTGCTTTAATCTTATTTCTTCGTACTCTCTTTCTGATTGATTATTTCCCATAAAAAATACCCTCCTTGATAAAAAACAACAGAAAAATTCTCACTGATACATTGCTAGGCTAGTTTAGCACACGTTTGCCTATATAAACAGTCTTGTAATCATGAAATTTGTATGATACTATTATGGTGGGAGAGAGAATACAAAAATATTGTATATGCAATAGTAAAAAGGTCAGTAGCCTTTCCCATTATCCCATATCTTCAGCAGACAGGAATACAAGCCCAGTAAATTCTTCTTACAGAACGTGGGAAAGCTGCACCTTAGCTTTCCATGTCCTGTGAATAGAGTTATCCATGATTCCATAGCCTGTTATGCACATTTCCACAATGTTTGTCTTTTGGTCGTTGGTTCGGAAAAGAAAAGCCCTGTATGTTATTATATACAGAGCCATTCTAATCTTTTTTTATCCACTACATAGAGCGTTTCCTTTCTGCAAAATTCATTTTACAGAGTGATACCCGCCTTTTTTGCAAAGTAGTCTTTTCTCCCGGTAAGCTCTGACTGTTTTTCCTTTGGAAGATTGTTGAATAAATCATCATAAAGAACATCAGCTAACTGCATTTCTCTCGCAAGCAAAAATACATTTAGACTAAGCCATTCCTCCCAAAGCCCCTCAAATAAGCTGTTACTGTCTGTATAGGTGTCAAGCTCCTCAAAGCCATGTGACGCTGTATAGCATTGCAGTTTAACAAAGCCATACCTACCAACATCAACCAACAAAATATCTTCGTCCTCTATTTCGTACAGTTCCTCAAACACATCAATCACTTTGCGACACTTTTCCCGTTCTTCCTCTGTGATATATACTGTTTTTTCCATGCTCAATTACCTCTATCCTTTCAAATTGTGGAATACTGTTTTCAGTTTTCTTCTACTTCTGAACCACATATTTGAAATGCCATATATGCCATTTTATACGGAATAGAGGTTGGCTGTCTGCATTTATCAGTGTGTTACTTTATGGCACATGAGCATTTGCACCCGGATTGTCGTTTCCATATCCTTCCAGAAGGTTTACGACACCCCACACACCAAGACCTGCGCCGATAGCGACTACAAGAGTTTTTAAAGTTGTAATTGCGCTGCTAAAAAATGCCATATATTCATAAACCAAAACTGACTTCTTTCAGGTGTTTACGGGAACGAAAATACACCGACTAAAAAGCCGGTGCACCTAGTGTCAGTTATTCCTTTCCTCATTATTTTTCGTTCATTCCCAAGGTTACTCCGACAGATCTACATGAATCACTTCCACCTCTTCTTCGGGTTTCGGTGTGTACTGCGGATTTAACTCTTTCTCAACTTTGTACCGGTTCTTCTCGTTTTCATCTGCAAGAAGCCGATAGTTTTTGTGTTTCGTGATATCATATTTATCCGAGAAAAATGGTCTGGCACCACGGATCTGCAGGATACATTTTCCTCCATCCATGACTGCAATCTCATCTTCCGTCATCAGCTGTTTGCCCGTTTTCTGGTAATTCAATCCAAAAGACTTCTGATTACTCCTCGTCTCCGAAGTGTTATACAGGTCAATGGTTTCCTTACCCAGAAGCTCGCTCATTTCCTTTAAGGTAGTTTTCTCTTTTCCTCCAAGAAATAGTGTGGTATCACAGTTACCCAGAATAGTATCTGCACTATCCTTATACATTGCCTTTAGCTGACTCTGTGACTGCAAAATAATAGAAGCAGAGATTTCCCTGCTTCGGATGGTTGCAATCAGCTTGTCAAACTGAGGAATTTGTCCAATATTGGCAAACTCATCAGCAATGACACGCACATGAACTGGCAGTCTTCCACCATATTCATCATCTGCTTTGTCACAAAGCAGATTGAAAAGCTGTGTGTAAAGGATTGATACAACAAAGTTAAAGGTGTCGTCGGTGTCGCTGATAATCACGAAAAGGGCGGTCTTTCTGTCGCCTATGGTGTCAAGCTCCATTTCGTCGGTTTCCATAAGCTCCCGCAGCTCCTTAATGTCGAATGGGGCTAACCTCGCGCCGCATGAGATAAGTATGCTTTTTGCGGTCTTGCCCGCCGCAAGTTTGTATTTTTTGTACTGCTTGACTGCAAAATGTTCCGGGTCTTTTTCTTCCAGACGTTCAAACATGAGGTCAACCGGGTTCTGGAAGTCCTCGTCGTCCTCGCGGGCTTCCGACGCATTTATCATTTCAAGCAGCGTCGTGAAGTTCTTCTCGTCCTCCGGGGCTTCATACCAGATATAGCCGATTAGCGCGGTGTAGTAGAGCTTTTCCGCTTTCACCCAGAAATCCTCGCCGGATTTTTCCCCGTCGCCTTTGGTGTTGGCGATAATGGTATTGACTAACTTCAAAATGTCCTTTTCGCTCCGCAGATAGGCAAAGGGATTGTATTTCATGGATTTTTTGAAGTTAATCGTATTTAGCACTTTGATACGGTATTTGTACCGCTGCAACATTTTCCCGGTTTCCAAAATCAGTGTTCCTTTCGGGTCAGTGACGATATACGACGTTGGAAAATCCTTTGACGTACATTGCATGAGCGACGGTTTCACAAAGAACCGGGTCTTGCCGCTGCCGGAACCGCCGATTACAAGGATATTTTTGTTTCTTGCGTATTTCGGCTGCTTCGGGCGGCTGTTCATGGTGAGCCGTTCCGTCTGCGTTAAGGGGATATTATTCTCAAATACCGGGTCTGTGTATGGCTTTATATCGTCAGCCCCGCCCCAACGCGCCGAACCGTATTCTGTCCCGCGGCGGTATTTCTTCGCGTTCTTGCCTTTGGTGTAGATAATCAGCCGGACAATGACCGCCCCCGCAATGCCTAAAGCTAAGTCTGCCGGGTGGAAGCTCGGCGCGATACTGGAAAAGGCGGCGGTAAAACCGTCCCCAAGATGTAGCAGCTTTGCGCTTGCGTCCGCGCCGGGGGAGAGCCGGACAGCCGCGCCCGCTTTATCAAAGAGCCAGACAAAGAGCAGATACGGGAGATTTAGGATAAGCAGCTTCTTGATTTCCGGCTTCATAGCGATACCTCCCTGTCCTTGTTCTTGACCTTTGCCCGTTCCGCGTTTCTGCCCTGTGCAGCTTCTTTGAGGGTAGAGAGCAGCTTTCGGATTGAGGGCTTTTTCTCCTGTGTCAGCTTTTTTGCGGAAAATTCCTTAAAGGCTGCGGTCAGCACGTCCGCGTCCCGCCCCTTGAAGAAAACCAGATAGCGGGGCGGGCTTTCCGTCGCGTCCTTTTTCAGCGCAAAGTCGATACCGTACTTTTTCGCCGTACTCTCAAAGGCTTTGATATTGCCCTCGGTAATCTCAATGTTGGAAACGCCCGCGTTCTGCTTCATAAGCTGCTTTAGGGTCTGCTTGCCATGCGGGATTTTCTGTTTGTCATGCTGCTTTTTCATCTGTGCAAGCAGGGCTTTCATAGCCTTTTGGAGCTGCTGCGCGGTCAGCTTCCCGGTCTTGATGTAAAGGGCTATGGTCTTTTCGTTTACTTCGTCCTGCAATTTGTCGCGTCCTCCTTTCGCGTTTCTTTATGGGGCGGCGGTCAGATACGCACCCGCAGCCCGTTCAAGTCCTCGGCTCTGATACCCACAAGATACCAGTTGTCGCCGTACTCAATCCGGGTCGGCTTCCACTTGCCCCGCACGAATACGTCAAAGCACTCACCGCAATGCAAGCCCCCGTAGTAGCTGTTTAAGTCAAAGCGAATGTCGTAACGGTCGGTGCGCTCGTCAAATACCAATGCTCCTGTCATTTTCTGTGCCATAATAAAATCCTCCTTTTGTTGTTTTACAGGCTTTCGCCCGGTTTGCATGAATAATAGTCCGGGTCGCCGTACTGCGGCTTCTTCGGTGACAGTGCGCCGCTTGCCATGTCATGGGCGACAAGGGAAGTGTAATAATTGCCGATAGTGGACGGGGCGTTGAAAAGGGCTGCTTTCAGATATTGCTTGATGTTGCGGATTTTCGTTGTGTTCTCCCGCATACAGTCAAGCACAAAGCGGATATGCTCGCCGTCCAGTTTCATAAACTTTGACTTCACAAGCTCTGCCGGGTAGTCGTCCCCCGCAATCCGTACCCGCTTTCTGGCGGTGCATACGGTTTCAAGCATGAGGTCTACAATCTCGTCCAGCCTGTCCCCGTCAAACTTCATGTCCTGTTTGAGAATGTGGTAGTCGATATTGTCCTTGATGATTTCCCGGTATATATCAACTGCGCTCTGTGCTGCCGCTTCCGTTCCTTTCCGTTCCGGCGGCGTAGCCGCTTCTCTGCAAGGAGAGGGGTTAGGGGAAAGGATAGGAATGGAATGGGTACTTTGTTCATCAGTAATTATTTTTTCTTTTTTTGGTAAGTCAGTTCTTTGTATATCTTTATTTAATTGCGTTGGATTTTCCAACGTAGGTTTTTCCAATGTAGGTTTTTCCTGTGTTGGATTATCCAATGTTGGATTTTCCAATGTAGGTAAATCCGGCGTAGGCGGCTGCGGCTGCTCGAATATCACATAGTCCGCGCCCCGCAAGCGTCCTTTCTCGTCGCGCTCCCTTGAACGGACGATATACCCGGCGCGTTCAAGCTCCTTAATGGCTTCGCGGATAGCGTCTATCTTCTCCCGGTTGATAAGGGATAAGCCTTTCAAGGTGTAGTCCCAATCTTCGGGGAGTGACAGCATTTGCGACAACAGCCCCTTTGCCTTTAGGGAAAGCTCCTTGTTGCGTAGGTGGTGGTTGCTCATTACGGTGTAGCCCTTGTTCCGTTCCACTCTGAAAACTGCCATAGTTCATAACTCCTTTGCTTTGGATTTGTTACGCAGTAGAAGCGCGGTTTCGGGGGATAAGGTATAAATCCCTTTCCGCACCAGATACGCGCCCGGAAAACCGCTTGTAGCAAGGCTTTTTCTGCCCCTACTGCGTAACAAAGGGCATGAAAAAAGCGGCGTTCCTGTTCTCCCATGTAGAGAGTAAGAAACGCCGCTTCTGCGTCGTATTCAGTTTTTAGTACAATACCCTGCTTGTCCGTCGCTCGAAAAACCTTGATTTTCCAGTGTTTTCAAAAGTATCGTTATCTAACGTCAGCTTTCAATCGCCCAGCCTTTGAACAGATGATGGATGACATGAGCAACGGCGACATCGCCGTCATCATCACAAAGGATCTTTCCCGCCTTGGAAGAAACCAACTGCACACCGGTCTTTATATCGAGGAGATATTCCCTTCCAATGATGTGCGCTACATCGCTGTCAACGACAATGTTGACACCAAGTATGAAAACAGCAACGAGCTGATGCCTTTCAAGAATTTGTTCAATGAGTGGCACGTGCGGGACTGCAGCCGCAAGGTGCGGAATGTAGTGAACGCCAAGGCACAGCGGGGAATCCGGGTGGGGACACGAGCTCCTTACGGCTACCGCAAGGGTGCAACCAAGGACTCTCCTCTGTTGGTGGATGAGGAGGCGGCGGCTGTCGTCAAACGCATCTTCGCCATGTGCGCCGGCGGAATGGGACCAGCCCAGATTGCAAAGCAGCTCAAGAAAGAATGCATCTACAGTCCATCCATGTACGCCTATACGAAATTCGGCACATCCCATTCCGGGCTGAATGCAGAGCGGCCCTACAACTGGACTGGCGACATGGTGGCGGATATGCTTCAGAACATGGTCTACCTTGGGCACACGGTCAACCTTCGCTACAGCACCAAGTCCTACAAGGACAAAAAACGATGTGAACGCCCCAAATCAGAGTGGCTTATCTTTGAGAATACTCATGAAGAGCTGGTGGATCAGGAAACCTGGGATATCGTACAGGAGGTGCGATCTCATAAGCGCCGCCGCACGAATATGGATGAGCAGAATATGTTCTCTGGATTGGTGTATTGTGCGGACTGCAGTAAGCCCATGGTATTGCACCGGGCGCACACCATGAAGCCGGAACAGAATCATTTCACCTGCCGTACCTACAAGAAGGACGGGGCAGAAGTGTGTAGCGCTCACTATATCCGGGAAGTGGCACTGAAGGAAATCGTGCTGGAAACAATCCGCAGAGCCACAGAGTTTGCCAGGAGCGACCCGGAGCGGTTCGCCGCATATATTCAGCAAAAGCAATCTACTGAGGTGGCAAAGGAGATCCGGGGGTTGGAACGGGAATTGTCCACGATGCGGAAACGGGATGGCGAACTGGATGTAGTGTTCAAGCGGATGTATGAGGACAGCGCCTTGGGACGGGTGAGCAATGAGCAGTTCCGTTTGCTGTCTGAGGCATACTCCAAGGAGAAAGCGCAGCTGGCTGAAGCCATCCCTGCCACGGAGGAGCGCCTGGAGAAACTACGCAGTAGCATGGCCAACGCCAAGAACTTCATCGCCAAGGCCAGAAAGTTCACCGACATGACGGAACTGACCCCGGAACTGCTCCGCACCTTTGTGGCGAAAATCATCGTGTATGAGAAAGAGGTCAAATACTCCAAGCACGCACCGCAGAAGATCCACATCTGTTTTCGGGACTTCAACCTCAACGAGACAGACGATATGCTTCTATGCGGAGAGGCAACAGAAAAGGCAGACAGTACAATTGCACTGCCTGCCTAATCCGAGGACACGCTTCAAGGTACCCCTATCAGGAGTAGCGGAAGCGTTCCTCTTTTTTTGCGCAAAAAGCGTAGAGGCGCTTTTTCGGGGCGGCGCTCGCCTGACTTTTGCGTAGTTCACAAACTGTTTACACTGCGTCCTATTGACAATGGGAAATGTCGGTGGTACACTGCGTTTAGCACTCGAGGGAAAGGAGTGCTAAAGCTACGAAAGGAGCGCGGCGTATGGACTTGACCGAGCGCAAAAAGCAGATTCTCAAGCGCGTTGTCGAGGATTACATCGCCGCGGCTGAGCCGGTCGGCTCCAAGGCGCTGGCCGAGGAGATGGGCGGTTCGGTGAGCTCCGCGACCATCCGCAACGAGCTTGCGGATCTGGTCGAAATGGGCTACCTTGAGCAGCCGCACACGTCCGCCGGACGCGTGCCGTCGCCGAAAGGTTACCGCTTGTACGTCAACGAGCTGATGGAAAAGCGCGAGGTCTCCGAAACAGAAGCGGAGGAGATCAACGAGCAGCTCAAGTCCAAGCTCAGCGGCACGGATAGCGTGATCGCCAAGGCGGGGCAGATGGTGTCGAGCATCGTCAATTACCCCGTGTACAGCGTGACGGGCGGACGGCGCGAGGCGAGCGTCAAGCGCTTCGAGCTCATCGCGGTCGATGAAATGAGCTTCATCGTCGTGGTGATGGGCGAGGATAACCGCGTGAAGAGCCAGCTCCAGCGCTCGGACCTCCCGTTCGACAGCCAGCGGCTTGCGGACGTCAAGGAGCTTTTGAACACGCACTTCACCGGCCGGAGCGCCGATGAGATGAGTGCAAGGCTGATGAGCCTTTCCGAGCAGCTTTCGCCCGAGCTGTTTTTAGTGGTGTCCAAAGCGGTCGAATATGCCATCAGCATGCTCGAGCAGAGCGCGCAGCGCAATGTGGAGACCGCGGGCGCGAGCCAGATCTTGAAAATGCCTGAGTACCGCGATGTCGACAAGGCGCACGATCTCGTGACATTCCTTGTGGATAACAAGGAAGAGCTTCCCGTGCCGGATGACGGCGCGCCGCTCAAGATCCTGATCGGGCCGGAAAACGTGAACGAGGCGCTCAAGGAAACGAGCGTGGTCGTCGCCAGCTACGATATCGGCGACGGGATGCGCGGCCTCGTCGGTGTGGTGGGTCCTACCAGAATGGACTATGCCACCGTGACGGCGCGGCTGAGTTATTTTGCAGACAGCCTGACGCGGATGTTCGGCAAGAACGAGCTTCCGCCCAAGGAAGAAGATAAGGAGTAAGAAATGGGTAAGAAAGACAAGCAGAACGCGGCGGAGAGCACGCCGGAAAAGAACACGGCGCAGCAGCCCGCAGCAGACGAAGCGGCTAAGACCGCAGAGACCGCCAAGGCTGATAAGGCCGCTGAGAAGAGCGCGGAGCCCGAGACCTTCACCGTCACGCGCGAGCAGATGGAGAAGATGGAAGGCCTTGCCAAGTCGCTTGCCGACGAGCAGGACAACCTTGAGGCTATAAAGAAAAAATATAAGTCCATACAGAAAAAAATAGCAAATTCAGAGAAATATTCCTCTGAGCTTGAAGATCAAATGGCAGAGCTTGACGGCAAACAGCTTGACACTCAGCACAGCCTTGACTTGCAGGAAACTGCAATAAACGAGGGCAAGGACGATTTTATGGAGCGTATTCGTGCAATGTATGTTGCAGGAGGAGCAGATTCGTACACGAACGTGCTGATAAATTCATCTGATTTTTATGACATTCTTATGAGGATAGAGCTTGTGACGAGAGTTGCAAAGCACGATAATGACGAGCTTAACGAGCTTTTGGATCAGTATAAAAAGCTTGAAAAGACCAAGGCGGAGCTTGATGAGCAGATAAAACAGCTCAAAGCAAAGGCTGAGGAATATGCCAAGGAGCAGAAAACTTTGGCGGGCGAGCAGGCGGAGCTTCTGAAAATGGAGCAGGAGTCGGGCAAGCTTATCGAGCAGATAAAGAACGATAAGAGCGACCTTGAAAATAAGTCACATCAGGTGGACAATAAGTATGCGGAGGTGTCCTCAAAGGCGAATACCACCACGACTGCGACCACCACCAAGAAAAAGACTACCACCACCAAAAAGAGTGGCAACAGCGGTGAAAAGACCACTACCACGAAGAAGCCGGCTCAGACGGAAAAGCCTGACGAAACTACGGTTCAGACTACCACAACTCCGCAGGAAACAGCTAAGCCAAAGCCTGAAACAAGCAAAAAGACCACTACCACAACAACAGCAGCGCCTGCACCTAAGCCTGATTATTCAAGCAGTTCTAAAATAGACACTGTTGTTTCATATGCCAAAAGCATGGTGGGCGGAGCGTATGTATGGGGCGGTTCACAGTTTGGTGCAACGGATTGTTCGGGTCTTGTGATGCTCTCGTTCGCACAGGTGGGAATAAATCTTCCGCACTATGCGGCTTCGCAGGCTTTATACGGCACTACAGTTTCATATAACAACATGAAGAAGGGCGGCGTTATCTTCTTTGGCGGAGCATCGATCTCGAGCATTTACCACGTTGCTATCTATATCGGCGACGGCAAAATGGTACACGCCCAGAACACTGCCACTGGTATCGTTATTTCAAATGTTGAGTATTTTTCAAGATACAACAACATCACTATAATCAAAAGACTTATATAATTTAAAAACGCAGTCTGCAAGGGCTGCGTTTTTTATATCTATAATTATTCAACATAAAACGCCACGAAAATTCATATAAAATTACTTAAATGTGAACATTCATTTTCAAACCTATTGACAAAGCTAAGTATTTGTGATATAATTAAATCAGTCGAAATAGAAAGAAAGGCTGATAAATATGAGAGAACTTGACAATAATGCACATTCAGTATTTTTACTCTATTATCATCTGATTCTGGTCGTAAAGTACCGGAAAAAGGTCCTGAATGATCCGATCTCGGGTCGCGCACGAGAAATCTTTGAATATATCGCGCCCAAATATCATATCACCCTGGAAGAGTGGAATCACGATGAGGACCATGTCCATATCATGTTCCGTGCCCATCCGAAGTCGGAACTCAGTAAATTTATCAATGCCTATAAAAGTGCCAGCAGCCGTCTGATCAAAAAAGAGTATCCGGAGATCCGGCAGAAGCTCTGGAAGGAAATGTTCTGGAGTCAGAGCTTCTGCCTCCTGAGTGCCGGCGGAGCTCCGATCGAAGTGATCCGTCAGTACATCGAGACACAGGGGGAGAAAAAACATGAACGTAGTATACCGGTTTCGGATCTATCCCAATAAAATACAGCAGGAACTGTTTGCAAAAACATTTGGATGTGTCAGGTTTGTATATAACCGGATGCTGGCAGAAAAGAAGGAATGCTATGAAAAGACCGGAAAAAATCTGAAGGTCACTCCGGCAAAATATAAGGCAGAGTTTCCATGGCTAAAAGAAGTGGACAGCCTTGCTCTGTGCAATGCCCAGCTGCATCTGCAGACTGCTTATAAAAACTTTTTCCGGGATCCATCGTTTGGATTTCCAAAATTCAAGTCAAAAAAGAATCCTGTTAAAAGCTATACCACAAACAGTGTAAATGGAAATATCCTGTTAAAAGATGGGAAGCTGAAGCTCCCAAAGGCAGGCTGGATCCGGATCCGGCAGCATCGTAAGATCCGGGAAGATGCCTGCTTGAAAGGTGCATCCGTCTGTCTGGAAGCTGATGGGCGGTATTATGTTTCTCTTCTGTATTTTTGTGAAGAAAAGCCAGTGGAAATAAGGAACATAAGGCAGGCCGTCGGACTCGATTTTTCCATGAAAGAACTATATGTAGATTCCAATGGAAAACATGCAGGTTATCCGCACTATTTCAGAAACAGCGAGGAAAAACTGGCGAAAGCGCAGAGAAAACTGAGTCATTGCCGGAAGGGGAGCAATCGTTACAAAAAACAACAGAAAAAAGTGGCGCGGATCCATACGCATATCGCTCACCAGAGAAAAGATTATTTGCATAAAGAATCAAGAAAGATAACCAATTTCTATGATATCGTATGCATCGAAGATCTGGATCTGAAGACGATGAGCGGGGAACATCATTTTGGAAAAAGTGTTCATGACAACGGTTGGAGAATGTTCACAGATTTTTTGCAGTATAAACTGGAACGGGAAGGGAAGAAGCTTGTCCGCATCGACCGCTGGTATCCCAGTTCCAGAACATGCAGCTGTTGTGGAAAAATAAAACATGATCTGAAACTGGAAGAGCGGGTATATCTTTGTAACTGCGGAAACCGGATGGACCGTGATGAAAATGCGGCGATTAATATCTGCCGGGAAGGCCTGAGAATATCCGGGATCATATTAGAAAAGAGCGAAAAAGCATCATAAAAAGATATCAGTCCAAAAGAACCGTGGGACACACGGGGATCGCTCGTGAATGCTTTGCCCAACGGGGCAATCGAACGAGAAGCCCCCACTTCAAGCGTTAGCTAAGTGGAGGGAGTATGTCACAGAACAATAAAGTTTCCTTTTCAT
>ERZ860710.1088-NODE-1088-length-14018-cov-4.041610_pt1 | contig 14018 bp, 8 predicted proteins | sample MGYA00509974_ERZ860710 | MGnify/ENA primary metagenome ERZ860710 (study PRJEB30046, sample SAMN00715261) | human gut metagenome | study: EMG produced TPA metagenomics assembly of the A metagenome-wide association study of gut microbiota in type 2...
CAGACACCTCCGTCGAGATACTCCACGATGAAGTATTTGGGCGAATTGGCTTCGCCGGCCATCGTGGCGTCGAACTCTACGGCCGTACCGGCTTCGAGTCGCCTTACGGGCAGGGTGTAGAGCCAGTAGTCACCTTCGACCATTGTCGAGACGGAGGGACGGTATGAATTGACCGTGCGGGTGAATTCACGCCCGACGTTGGCCTCGCCGCGTACGACGGATATATAACCCGAACTGCCCGAGGTCGACGGAAGCATGTTCGAAGCGCTCCACGAGGAGTTGTACTGTCCGACAGTCGATGCCGAGAAGATCCACTGGCTCGGGAAGGCCGGGCCTGCCATCAAATCAGTGTCGAGCTTGCCTCCGGCCTCCAAGGTCACCGGTTCTGTTTTTTTGATTAAAGCTATATCTTCGCCTTTGGAATCGTAGATGGTCACAGTATACCCTTGCAAGAGTGTCGCAGGGGCGATCATAACGGGTATCAGTTGTGTTTCCTGTGAACAATCCATGGGGGTGGGCAGTGTTACAGTGATCGTCTGTTCTGATGCTGATGTTGACCAGTCATCGATGTCAACGGTGAATTCCCCTGCAATTGCTTCGCCGCCGTTGGCCTTTATGACCACTTTGCTGACTGAATAGTGGCCTTTCTTGACGCTGATATACATCGTGCAGAAAAGGTTTTTCAGTTCCATACTGCAACCCTCGTAGGCATTGAGTTGTGCTGTGGCCTTGCCGACGAGAATCGGGGTGACAAAACCCGTTTGCATCGTAGGGATGACAGTTTTTAACGTGCCGTTTTCACAGCGGAGATTGGCATCCGAGGGCCAAAATGCGACGACCGTCGAAGTTGCATGTTGCGGTGCGTCGAGCGTGAAGAGAAAGAGCGATTTTTGTGATCCCGACTGGATCGGTGCTGTATAGACGGCTTCCGGAGCGTTTTGGTCCGTAACAAACAGTCCGGCCCTGTTATTCCTCTCCCAGGCGGGCACCGTTATTGTTCCTTGCTCATTGTAGTATTCCGTTAGCGTTAAATTGGTTTTCGAAGCGAGTTCGCGGGACGAATCGTCGTTGTCATTAGAACAACCCACGGCGAGTAATCCTATTCCTGTGCAGAAAAGTAGCAAGCCTCGGAGCAAATAGAATTTTATTATGTTATTCATATTTGTGGCATTTGATTGGGTTATTTTTTCATTTTGCCGAGAATAACCTCTTTGTAGGCTTTTACGACATTTTCGGGCGTAGCGTTCACCCCGGCGCGGACTTCGTGCATGAAAACTCCCTTGTAGCCGGAAGCCTGTAGGCGGCGGAGGAAATCAGGCCAGTCGATGACGCCTTCGCCCGGCAGCCAGTGACGTTCGTCCTTGCGGTCGTAGTCCGAAGCGTGGATCGTGCCGATGCGGTTGCCGACGGCCTCGAAGAAGTGCGCATGCTCCTCTTTGAGCAGGTGGTTCGAATCGAAGCAGACCATGACTTCGGGGTAGTCGGCGATGAGCCGCATAAGCTCGCCCGAGTCGCGGCCCAGGCACGTGCGGGGCAGGTTCTCGATGCAGAGCACCGCGCCGATCTCTTTGGCGGACAGCGCGAGGCGACCGATGGAGTTGGCCGAGTTCTGCAGGCGGATCTCCCGTTCTTCGTCGGCGATCGGCTCCGAACTGGGATGGAGCACGAGCCGCTGCGGGCCGAAGATCGACGCGAGGCGGATCATCCGCTCCATAAGCGCGACGTTCTGTTCGCGCAGCGCCGGATCGGGTACCGAGATGTCGAGCTGGCGGCTGAACGGCAGGTGGCAGGACCAGACTTTCAGTCCGGCTTCTTCGAGCAGCGCCTTGACGCGGTAGGCCCGGGTGTAACATTCGTTCTCGGGAGCGTTGCGCCAGAAATAGTTGAAGACAACCTCCACGTGGTCGATGCCCGCGGCTTTGATCTGCGCGAGTTTTTCGGGCTCAGGGACCTTCACCATGCCGAGCGATACGCCCAGGGGGTATTCGGCCCGGACGGATCCAGCAGTCAGCAGAAAGGTTATCGTTATGAGCAGTAGTTTCTTCATTGTTTTATTTTGGCTGGTGAAAGGAGACGCCGGGGATTCCCGGCGTCTCTTGATTCAATTATTTGACGCAGCACGATCCACAAATGTCGCCGCCATGGGTACTCCAGCTCGATGCGCGTTCGCCGCCGACGTATTTGCCGACGAAAACGCCGTTCTTGCTTGAGCCGCCGATGAAAGCCGAATAAATGACTCCGTCGAGATAGTTGTTGCCGCCCATCTGCTTCTGGTTGTTGTCGCCGCTCTCGTAGGTCCAAGAATCAACCACGTTGCCGCTGGCATCGAAGATGTAGGTCGTGTTAGAGGTCTGTCCCGAAGTGATGTAGAAGCGGTTTTCGCTGTCGACGCACGGGTGGGAGTAATTGAAGGCGTTGGCGAGGGAACTGCCGGTGTGGACGTACTCCCAGTTGACGGCCGAAAGGTCGCCCTTCACGTTGTAGACCGAACCGTTTTTCGAACCGGCGAAGACCGAACCGTTGGGGGCCACAACGGGCTCATAAAGGAGGTTGGGATTGTCTTTCTCTACTACCAACGATTTTATCGCTTCATGTGTTTTTATGTTAACGGCCCCTATATAACCATTTCTGCCACCAAAATAAGCAAGGGTTTTGTCGCTGTTGACGGCAAATCCGGTGATGTCGGACATTTCGCAGCCAAGGGTAACCTTGGCGATTTGTTCGCCGGTTTCAATATTGACGAAGAAAGCGTCGGTTTGCGTTCCGATCAGCAGCTCGCTGCCGTTAACCAGCAGGCCCCTTCCGGCATCTCCTGCTGAAAACTGCCATTTCTTTTGTCCCGATGCAGCGTCTATGGCGAAGGCTTTACCCAAAGCATCACAAATGTAAACCACTGTTCCGTTAGCATTGACGGCCGGGGCGGCGCTCTTCATTGAACCGGCTTCGGAGAAGATCCACTTCAACTCGCCTTCCGGCGTGATGGCATAGAACTGTCCAGCGCTTGTCGTGCCGTAGTAAATGTCGCCTGTCACGGGATTCACGGTGAGCATGTTGTAGCTTCCTGATTTGGAGGTTGGTAGGTAACGCCACTTCTCATTGCCTGTCACGACGTCGAAGGCGTAGAGGGCGGAGACTTTGTTGAAGGTGATGATGTAGACGGTCTTTCCGTCGGGCGAGAACACCGGACAAGTGCCTTTGAATCCGTTGTAGTTCGAGCCGTCCTGCGCCCAGTCGGTGCTGTAGATGACGTATTCGCGGATTTCGACCTCGAGGGTCCACGAGCGGGCGTTGCCGTCGATCGTGGCGTTCAGCTTCACGGTCTGTGTGCCGACCGTGCCCAGTCCGTATTTCACGACGGTTCCCTCCTTCACGACGTCGCCCGGGAAGGTCCACTTCACGTCGGTGGCCGTCGGGTAGTCTTCGGTGTTGAACGAGAATGTGATCGGCTGGTTCTTGGCCGCCTTGTCGCGGTCGAGGATGTAGGGGATCGCCAGGGTCGGCATCGCTTTCGCGGTGGCCGGTTCCGAGGCGCCCTTTTCGTAGTTGGCCGTCAGCGAGAAGTAATAGTTCTTGTCGTTGATCAGCTTGTCAAGCGTCACGCTCGTCGCGTCCTTGTCGAGCGTCTGTTGCTCGACGTTGTCGGGTGTGTCCTCGTTGTAGTAGGAGAGCGTGTAGGAGAGCACCGTCGTCGCGGGCTTGGTCCACGCGAGGCTCACGAACGAGTCGCCCGCATCGACCGTGAGGTCGGTGACCGGGAACCGGGTCGTGGCGGGTCTGCCAACGACGGCGACGTAGTTCGAGACGAGTTTTCCGTAGACCGCCTGCACGTAGAAGGTGTACTGCGTGTCGTTGACGAGTCCGCCGACCGTGCAGTTCATCTCGCCGCCCGTGCGCAGGGTGACCGTTTCCGAATCGGCATCGGTGTAGTAGACGATGAAGTCCGTCGGGTTCCAGCCTTCGGGCAGGCTCCAGGCGAGCAGTACCTCCTCGTCGCCCGGCGTGGCGGTGAGATCGGTGACCTGGTGGCGGGCCGCTCCGGCTTCGGGGATATCCTCACTCCAGCATGCGGTGAGGCACGCGGCGATGAACGATATCAGCAAAAGGTTGATTATCTTTTTCATGCTTGTTCTGACTTAAGTGGTTGGTTAATTGAAACCGGGATTCTGCCAGAGAATCGACGGGTTGTTCACGATTTCGATCTGGTTTTGCGGGATCGGGAAGATCAGGTTGTGCGAATCGAGTGAGTAGCCCATTTCGCGGAAATAGTCGACGGCCAGCCCCAGCCGCACGAGGTCGAACCAGCGGTGGCCTTCGAGGGCGAACTCACGGCCCCGTTCAGCGGCCAGCTCGCGGCGGAACTCCGCTAGGCTTTTGACCTCGTCGGTCGTCAGTTCGTCGAGCCCGGCCCGCGTGCGGGTCTTATTGAGCCATTCCAGCGCGTCGCCCAGGCTGCCTCCCGATTCGGCCAGCGCCTCGGCGTACATCAGCACCACGTCGGCATAGCGCAGGTGCGGGAAATCGTTGCCCACCTGCGTTGTGTAGGTTGCGTCGTAGGTGTCGTACCATTTGGTCATGGCGAAGAGATTGTCTTTAATCTTGGTGTAGGAGCTGATCAGCGGTAGACGGTTGTCCTTCTCGCTGTCGTAGATCGCCTTGAAGGTTGGTGTGGGGTTGTTGATGTCTGCCAACACATCTGTGTTGGCGCTGTACCAGTAACCGTGGCCGTTGTCGTTGGTCTTGTTGTAGTAGAGCGCGAAGATGATCTCCCGGTTCATTTTGTTACCCACGTCGAAAACCTTTTTCGTCGTCGATTCCAGTCCGTAGGAGGTGTTCTTCATCGCCTCTTCGAGGGCCGTCTTGGCCTCGGCGGGCTTGCCGAACGTGAGGTAGACCTTCGCCAGCAGCGTGTAGGCCGCGATGTTCGCCACACGGGCCTTTTCCGGACCCGGTGTCGGCGGCAACAGCCGGGCCGCCTCGGCAAGGTCTTCGGTCAGCAGCGTGTACATCTCCTCCTCTGTGCAGCGGGGGATGAGTTTGGCAGCTGCTGGGGTTACCACGGTGCGGGTGATGGGCACCACGCCGAAGACGCGGTAGAGGTTGAAATACCACCACGACCGCAGGAACAGACATTCGCCGCGATATTTGTCGTAGTTGGCGATCTTGGCTCCGGTCATGTGGTCGAGTACGTCGTTGCAGCGATAGATGCCGTTGTACCAGGCATTCCAGATGTCGTTCAGGATGCCGTTGTTAGCTGTCTCAGCGAAATGGTCGATGTCGTAGCGGTTCTGCGTCGATACAGCCATCGATTCAAGGACGTTTTCGTCTCCGCGGTAGCCGATCTCCGTGAGGTGGAAGCTCATCTGGGTTTTGAGTTTGGCATAGCACGCCACGACTCCTTGGTTGAAGTCGTCGTCGGTCTTGTAGAAGTTGCCTTCGGTGATGTTGTTGCTCGGGTACTGTTCGAAGAAACTTTCGCCGCACGAGCCCAGACCCAGTACGAGGAGTCCCAGCGCAAGGAAATATTTCGGTTTCATAGTCATCGTCATTTTTGATTACAGGTTAAAGTTCACACCGACGCTGAACGTGCGCGACAGCGGATAGGAGCAGTAGTCCTCGCCCGGACGCAGGGCGTCCGTCGAGCGTTTGTTGACCTCGGGGTTGTAGCCCGAATAGTCGGTCCACGTGAAGAGGTTCGTGCCCTGCACGTAGATGCGCAGCTTCGAGATGCCGGCCTTGCGGGTCCAGCGGTCGGGGAAGGTGTATCCCAGCGAAAGGTTTTGCAGGCGCAGGTAGGAGCCGTCTTCGAGGTGGAACGTCGAGGTACAGGCGCCGTTGTTGCCGCTCGATTTGCGGGTCGCGCGGTTCAGTTCGCCGTAGGGATAGCGTTGCAGCGACTCCTTCATCATGTTCGACGAAGCCTCCATGTTGAGCAGGTAGCGGCGTTCGAGGTTCAGGATTTCGTTGCCGTAGACGCCCTGGAAGTTGGCCGCCAGGTCGAAGCCCTTGTACGAGAGGTTAACCGAGAAGCCGTAGTAGAAATCGGGCATGTAGTTGCCTACGATCACGCGGTCGGCGTCCTTTTCGAGAATGCCGTTGCCGTTGGCGTCGACGAAGCGGAAGTCGCCGATCGTCGTGGTGTCGAAATGGGGATAGGAGTCCAGCTCCTCCTGGTTGTGGAAGATGCCGTCCTGCACAAGCAGGTAGTAACAGCCGACGGGCTGGCCTACGCGCGTGAGGTAGTAACCGCCGGCGTAGGAGGATTCTTTGATGATGTCGGCGTTCTCATCGCCGAGGCTCAGCACCTTGTTGCGGTTGAGCGACCAGTTGGCGGCAAAGGCGTAGGAAAAGTCGCCGAAGCTGCGCCGCGAGGTGAGCGCCAGCTCGATACCTTTATTCTGCATTGAACCGATGTTGACGTTCGACGAGGTGAGGCCCGATACTGATGAGACGGGAACGTCGAACAGCATGTCGGTCGTCTTCGAATAGTAGTAGTCGGCGGTGAATCCGAGGGTGCCGCGCCACAGGCTGACATCCAGACCAACGTTGTACTGCGTGTTCTTCTCCCAGCCCAGGTCGTTGTTAGCGATCTGCGTGGGATAGACCTGCGAAGTGAGTCCGTTGCCGAGATCGATGTTCGTCGAGCCGTAGAGCGCCAGGTATTCAGAATTGCCGATTTGAGCGTTACCGGTCTGTCCCACGCTGGCGCGGATTTTCAGGTCGTCGACCCATTTCACATCGCGCAGGAAGCTCTCGTCGCTCATGCGCCATCCCACGGAGGCCGCCGGGAAATAACCCCACCGGGTGTTGGGGGCGAAGCGCGACGAACCGTCGCCGCGGATCGAGGCCGAAACCATGTAACGGCCCTTGTAGGAGTACTGCGCACGCACGAGCCACGAGGCGAAGGTGTAGGCGTACTTGTTGTTGTAGGTCTCCGTCAGGTCGATGGTCTTGCCCTTCGTGGTGCGGATCTTGTCGTCGCCGGCCGTGCCGGTGCCCACGATCTGCGAGGTCTGGATGCCCTGCTTCTCGGCTTCGTAGACCGCCACGGCGTTGACCGAATGATCGCCGAAGGTGCGGTTGAAGGAAAGTTGGTTGGAGATCGTCCAGTGGAAATAGGAGTTCATGTTGTTCTGCGCTTTGGGGGCTGACAGATCGTCGTAATATTTATGGCCGCGCAGGGGGATGTACGAGGGGCGGTAGTAGTTGCGGATGTAGGAGTAGTAGTCGCCGCCGGCCGTGAATTTGTATTCCAGCCCTTTGATGAACTCATAGGAGACGTAGGCGTTGCCCAGAATGTTGATCTTCTCGCGCACGTCGTCGATTTCGAGCGCCAGCGCCACGGGGTTGAGCACCTCGTTGGTCTGGGTGTCCCAGCTGTTGACGCGCAGGAATCCGTTCATGTCCCAGTTGTAGGAGCCATCGGTGTTGTAGACCGGGAAGACCGGAGGCGCCATCAGTGCCGAGGCGATTACACCATCGTCGCCGTACTGCGTGTCAGAGGAGATGTAGTTGGTCTTCGAGTAGGAGGGCGAGAAGCTGACGCCGTATTTCAGCCGGTTGCGCTTGCCGTCGATGTTGGCCCGCAGGCTGTAACGTTCGAAATCCGACCCGATGATCGTTCCCTCGCGGTAGAGGTAGTTGGCGCCGATGTAGTAACCCAGCGTCTTGGTGCGGCCCGAGACCGATACAGAGTGCTTGGTCGAATAGGCCGTGCGGAAGATGGCGTCCTGCCAGTCGGTGTCGGTCATCGTGCCGGTCTTGTCCTGCAGGTAGGCCGTGATGAGCGGGTCAACGCGGTGGTAGGTCTGGGGACGGTCCTCGTAGGGGTCGTCGATCGAACCCGTCGGAACGTTGAACAGGTAGGCGCCGTCGCGGGCCTCTTTGAAGATTTTGGCGAATTCATAGGCATTGAGCATGTCGATCGTCTTCGAGACGCTCGAGACGCTGAACTGGCCGTCATAGCTCACGACGGGGCGTTCGCCCTCGCCGCGTTTGGTCGTGATGAGGATGACGCCGCACGAGCCGCGCGAACCGTAGATCGCCGCCGCCGAGGCATCTTTGAGCACTTCGAGGCTCTCGATGTCGCTGCTTTCGAGGTTCGAGAAGGCCCGGGCGTCGCACGGAACGCCGTCGATGACGTAGAGCGGGTCGTTGCCCGACGTGGCCGACTGGATGCCGCGGATGCGGATCGAAACGTTGCCGTCGGGCTGGCCGCCCAGGGTGAGCACCTGCACGCCCGGCATCTTGGCGGCCATGGCGTCGCGGAAATCGGCCGTCGGCATGGCGGCGAAGTCTTCGGCCTTGATGGACGAGATGGCCGTCGTCACGTCGCGCTTGTTCTGCACGCCGTAGCCTACGACCACCACGTTGTCCATGGCGATCGCCTCGCTTTTCAGCGTAACGTCGGCCTGCGTCTGGTTGTCGGCGAGGGCCAGTTCCACTTTGTTGTAGCCGATGAGCGAGTAGACCAGCACGGCGTCGGCCTGCCGGATGTCGATGGCGTATTCGCCCATGGCGTTGGTCGCCGTGCCGATCGTGGTGCCTTTCAGGATGACGGTGGCGCCGATCACCGGCGCGCCGCTTTCGTCGGTCACGCGGCCCTTCACGGTACGTCCGGCGTCAGCGGCCGGGCGGGTCTGCGATTCCCCCCCCCGTTTGGCTGTGAGGACAATTTTCAGCCCCTTAACTTCCATATTCACATTGGGAAGCACCTCGGCGATGATCGAGGCGATGCTGCGGTTGACGGCCTTCACCGACACCCGTTTGTCGGGGTTGATGTCGGCGTCGATGTAGGCGAACGTGTACTGGCTGTTGGCTTCGATGCGCTGCAACAGCTCTTTGATGGTAACGTTCTTCGCATCGACGGTGACGGTCGGGACCTGGGCCGAAGCCGTGGCGGCCGACACCGCGCAGAGGAGGACCGCCAGGAACAGATGCCGGCAGATCCTTTTCAAAACGTTGAGTTCATTCATGATAGTTTCGATTTGTGTTTGATTCGATTTTTCAAATGAAAGGGTATGCCGGAGCCTCTTGTTGCGGGAGGTTTCGGGACAGACCGTCTATGTTACAGGGTTTATCTCTGGGTGATCAGGACGCGGTTGCCGTCTATGCGGTAGCGGATCGACATCAGCGAGGACATTACCTCCATGAGGTCTTCCAGCGGTTCGTGGCAGACGACCAGCGACAGTCGTTTTTCAGGCGAGATGTTCGAAGAGAGGGAGATTTCGATATTGTACCTCCGTTCGAGGTTGATGATGATGTCTTTCAGCGGCGTGTTGTCGAAGATCAGACGCGGTGAGAACCACTGGCTGTAATTCCGCGCGTCGACCTTTTCGACGCAGGCGCGTTTCGAAAGCCGGTCGAGCGAGAACCGCTCGTCGGGACGCAGCGTCACGGGGCTTCGGAGATGCTCCCCGGAGATCTTCACCGAGCCGGTTTTGAGCACCACCTCCTCGCTCGATCCGAACGCGTAGTTCATGACGTCGAACGAGGTGCCCAGCACCTCGACCTGCAAGTCGTTCATGCTGACGCGGAACGGCCGCAGCGTGTCTTTACGCACTTCGAAGAACGCTTCGCCCGTCAGGGCCACGTCGCGGGTCCTGCCCGAGAATTCCGCGTTGTACTTCAACCGGCTTTCGCCGTTGAGCCACACCTTTGTCCCGTCGGGCAGGGTGAACTCCCCGACATGTCCCTTGGCAGTCAGCAGCGTGACCTCCTTTTCGGGTGCGAGCGTCTGCGTGGCGGCGAAATAGCCTCCGAGGAATACCAGCACGACGGCGGCGGCCATGCCTGCATAGCGCAGGACGCGGCGTGGAAGCGTGCGGACCCGGCTTGCGCGGAGCGATGCCCGGAGCCGTTCGAGTCCCCTGCGGTCCTCCTCCTCCGAGGCGGGCGCCGCATGGTTTTCCCAGATGTCCCACAGGATTTCGTCGATCCCGGAGTCGTGCTCCCGGGCCAGCATCCAGCGTTCGAATTGCTGCCGGATGTCTTCCGGGGTGTCCGGATGGCGGAATATGTAGTCGATGATTCGCTTGCGTTCCGTTTTGCTCATCGTGTGCCGGTTTTAGAGGGGCTGCGGTTTATTGCGCTTTCTGCGTCAGGGTGTAGGTTTCCGAATAGGTCCCGGCCTCGAAGACGACCCGGCCGGTGCGCAGTGCGCCCGTGTCGTTGGCCCCGAAGCTGAGGTGAACGGCGAAAATGCCCTTTTCGCCTCCCGAAAGGGGTTCGATCGTGATCCAGTCGTCGCCGGTGGCCTTCCAACCGCAGGTGGTGTAGATCGTCACGGACTGTGTGCCGGCAACGGCCTCTACGGTTCCCGACGTGCTGTGCATGTAAAGACTGTCGGGGGCCGCCGGATCGTCGTCCTTGCAGCTGCCCGCCAGACATGCGCACAACAGGACCGCAATGAATAGTAGCTGTTTTTTCATGTTGAGTTTTTCAGGTTAAATAGTTGTTTTCGGAGCCGGTTCCATAAATTAAGACAACTTGCCGGCGGCGATGGCCAGTCAGTTCGTACAATTTTTTTTATATTCCCGCCGTTCCGTTAAAAAATCGTGAAAAAAGGAGAAAAGATTTTTAATTTATTCGCTTAAAATCTATATTTGCACCGACCGACTATGGATTGCGACGAACATATTATCCTGAAAAAACTCCGTGACGGGGATTCCGAAGCATTGGATATCCTTTACCTGCGCTATGCCTCCAAGGTCCGTGATTTCGCCTTCCGGCTGCTCAAAGACCGGACCGACGCCGAAGATGTCACGCACGATATTTTCCTGAAAATCTGGGAACAGCGCCGGGGACTCGGGGCCGTCCTTTCGTTTCGGGGCTATCTGTTCCGCATGACGCGCAATGCCATCTTCAATGCCTACAAGCACCGGCAGGTAGAGTCCAAATATCAGGCGGAAACTGGAGCTGCGGAGAGTCCCGCCGCGCCCCAGGCCGACGAAAGCGTGTCGACGGACGACCTGTTGGAGATGATCGACCTGGCGGTCCGCAACATGCCCGAGCAGCGTCGGCGGGTTTTCTGCATGAGCCGTTACGAGAACATGTCCTACAACGATATCGCCGAGGCGCTCAACATCAGCCCCAAGACCGTGCAGTACCACATCTCGGGAGCGCTGGCCGAATTGCGCAAACTGCTCTCGGCGATGGCGTTTTTCATATAGCCTGCAAAAACGAAAAGGGCGGACCACAAGAGTCCGCTGTTTTCAATTCGACCGAAGCCGTCCACGGATTGCCCCCCCGAAAGTTCCGTCGTTTTTGATCAGCGAGGCATACATCGTAAAAACGGGACGAATGGATGACGTATGCTCCATTCGTCCCGTTCGGGGGGGGGATGATTGCGGCGGATGCGCCGCAATCATCGAAAATTACAGCCGGCGCGAACCGTCGGAGATCACCACCTCGTAAACCTTCGGTTCGTGGCCGTATTTGGCGTTGAACTTCTCCTTGGCCGTGGCGATGAAGTTGTCGTAAAGCTCGTCCTTCACCAGGTTGATCGTGCAGCCGCCGAAGCCGCCGCCCATGATGCGCGAACCCGTCACGCCGCACTCCTCGGCGACCTCCGCCAGGAAGTCCAGCTCCTCGCACGACACTTCGTAGTCCTTCGACATGCCCCAGTGGGTCTCGTACATGCGCTTGCCGACCGTCTCGTAGTCGCCCTTTTCGAGCGCTTCGCATACGTCCAGAACGCGCTTCTCCTCGCCGATCACATAGCGGGCGCGCTTGTAGTCCTCCTCCGAAATCCGATCCTTGACGGCTTCGAGCTGCTCCATCGTGGCGCCGCGCAGGAACTCCTGCCCCAGCACTTTCGCAACGCGCTCGCAGGAAGCGCGGCGGTCGTTGTACGGAGAGCCTACCAGTTCGTGCTTCACGCGCGAATCCAGCAGAACCAACTTATAGCCCTTCGGGTCGAACGGGAAGTAGGCGTATTCCAGCGAACGGCAGTCCAGACGGATCAAGCTGCCAGCTTTACCGAATACAGAAGCGAACTGGTCCATGATACCGCAGTTTACACCGCAGTAGTTGTGTTCAGTAGCCTGACCTACTTTAGCCAATTCAAATTTGTCGATTTTACCTTCACCGAACAGTTCATTCAATGCGAAAGCATATGTACTTTCCAGAGCAGCAGAAGAAGACATACCTGCACCCAGAGGCACATCACCTGCAAAAGCAGTATTGAATCCCTTCACGTCAACGCCACGTTTAATCATTTCACGGCATACACCGAAAATATATCTTGCCCAGCTGGCACGTGGAGCATCCTCTTCGTTCAGACCAAATTCTACATAATCTTTCAGGTCGATAGAATAAGCTCTTACTTTGTCAGTGCCGTTCGGTTTGATTTCAGCAAGCATACCTTTGTCTACAGCTCCGGGGAATACGAATCCACCGTTGTAGTCAGTATGTTCGCCAATCAGGTTGATACGACCCGGAGAGGCATATATAAATCCTGTAGTTCCATCAAAATGCTTAATGAAGCGACTTCTTACGTGTTCTATATCCATGATAAATCAATTTTATAAGGTGAATAAATTAAATTCAGATTTTTTATTCTACTGGAATGTCTTTATTTACGTTCTTGCAACCTACCAGACCGTAGTACAGCAAGTAAGCCAGAGCAGCGATAATTACCCAATAGCTAGCCATGAAACCGGCTACGTCAGCTACCCATCCTTGAATTACAGGCAGGATACCTCCACCGCAAACCAGTACCATAAACAGACCGGAAGCAGCAGCAAGATATTTACCCAATCCTTCTACAGCAAGGTTGAAGATACCACCCCACATGATAGAAGTACAGAGACCAACTAATACCAAGTACATAGCGTTAATGGGCACTTCTGCAAAACCGAATGACAAACCGCCAGTTGCGCTTTGTTGTAGTACAGGCAGATTCACCAATGTTCCTGTAGAAGAGAAGATAGCAAGGAATACTAAAATCAATCCCAGAGCGGATGTAAATGTAAGCATCGCTTTACTGGAAACTTTTGCACCGAGTGAAGCACCGGCCAGACGACCGATCAACATCAGGAACCAGTAAGTTCCTACTACGAAACCGGAGATTGTAGAAGCGATACCGGCACCGCCTTTTTCTACAGGGTCAGTAAGGAACAGGTTCAGAGTACCTGGTACACCTACTTCAATACCTACATATACAAAGATAGCGATAGCGCCCAATACAAAGTGACGGAACTTCAAAGCACCTTTCATCAGTGTGCTGATTGGTTCAGTTGTAGCAGCAGCGTTCGGTTCCGGAATGCGTACAAACAGGAGTACGAAGAATGCGAAAGCGAATACAGCCATTGCGGTGTACATTACAGGGAAAATCTGAGAGATAGTAGCTTTTTCGATAGATCCGGCGATCAGGATACCAACGAACATCGGAGTGATGGTAGCCATTACAGAGTTGAAAGAGCCGCCCACCTGGATAAGCTGGTTACCTTTGTTACCTTCACCACCCAGTTTGTTCAACATCGGGTTTACTACAGTGTTGAGCAAACACATAGAGAAACCTGCAACGAATGCACCGATCAAATAAACGGCGAAAGCCATTTCCGGGCTTGAATGACCGGACAGGAATTGGATACCTACGCCGATAAAACCGATAGCTACTGCGATGAGGGCTGTTTTCTTATATCCTACACGTTGCAACAAGATACCGCTCGGGATACCCATTACTGCGTAAGCTATAAAGTTACCGAAGTTTCCCAGCATACCCAAGGCATTGGAGTCCGTGGCGGCAAAGACTGCGGTGCAGTCCAGAGGCTTCCGGAACAGCTCCTTGGCCAACTGATATCCACCCTGAATGGAAGAGCGGGAATATTCGCTGTTGAAAAAGTGAGGCGTGAGGTTAAATTCATGACAGGCCTTCATATATCCGTCCGCTCGGAGCTGATGAGTCGTGGAACCGGGACGCTGGCCGAAATAGAGAATGTCCCGGTGGCCCAGCTCATAGAGGTATTGGGTACCCAGATAGGTGCCCCGGCTGTTGTCAACGGCCACATAGCTCTGGG
>ERZ860710.1098-NODE-1098-length-13896-cov-5.441370_pt1 | contig 13896 bp, 9 predicted proteins | sample MGYA00509974_ERZ860710 | MGnify/ENA primary metagenome ERZ860710 (study PRJEB30046, sample SAMN00715261) | human gut metagenome | study: EMG produced TPA metagenomics assembly of the A metagenome-wide association study of gut microbiota in type 2...
GGCGGTTCTCCGGCAGCCGCAGCACCGCCCGAAGGCAGCATACGCCAATGGTATATTGCCAGCAATATCATCACGGCAGCCATTACCAGCATTACACACATCCAAGCCTGGACAGTTGCCTCATGACGCACTGCATCCGTGGCACCGGGCACTCCACCGAAGTATTTCAGCAGCCACCCAGCCAGCCATACCAAACCGCCGGACGCCACAATCTTGGCGATGTTATAGAAAGCTCCCTGCCAGCCGATGTACTTTGCCTGTTCCTGCTTATTCAGCTCGGACATGTACACGCCGTCCGTTGCCACATCGTGCGTAGCGCCGCTGAAAGCGATAACCGCCAGCAAAAAAATGGAAAGAGCAAAAAAGAACGGAAGATTCAGTGCAAAGGCGACCAGTGCGAACCCCGCTCCCGTAACCAACTGCGTCAGCACCACGAAGAATTTCTTCGTCTTGAACATCTCGAGAAAAGGACTCCAAAGAAACTTCAACGTCCAGGGAAGCATTATCAGTGAGGTCCACAAAGCTATTTGGGCATCACCCACTCCCAGCCCCTTGAACATAAGTACGGAAACCATGTTCAGCACCACAAAGGGAAGCCCCATGGCGAAATAAACGGTTGGAATCCAAGATATCGGATTATGATAATTCCGGCTCATATATGTTTCGTTGCTATCGGTACTTTCTATTTCCGTAACTCATTATCCGGCATCAGCGGCTCCGCTCCCATAGTCAGCTCCAGCGTACCGCCGTTTACGATGTCTTGATGGTTGAAGAAAGGAGCGGCAAGTTCTTCCCCGTTCAGGATAATCTTCCGGACATACTTATTGTCACGACTGTTATTATGGGTTATAATGGTAAAGGTGTTGCCATTCTGCAAACGGATGGCGGCCTCATCAAACAGCGGACGCCCGATGGAATACACCGGTTTTCCGGGGCAAACCTGGTAGAATCCCATAGCATTCAGCACGTACCATGCCGACATCTGTCCGCAGTCTTCATTGCCGGAAAGGCCATTGGGCTCGTTGAAGTAAAGCGTATGCAGCACACTGTCCACCAACGCCTGTGTCTTGTACGGCTGTCCCACATAGTTATAAAGGTGAGCAATATGGTGGCTCGGCTCGTTACCGTGTGCATACTGTCCTATCAGTCCGGAAATATCTACCGATACCGACTCGCCCTCCAAGGAAGAATCTGCCACGAACAGAGAATCGAGCTTACCGATGAATGCGTCACGGCCACCCATGAGTTCCACCAGACCATCTACATCATGCGGCACGAACCAAGTCCATTGCCAGGCAGTGCCTTCACAATAATCATCGTTGCGGTGAGTGGAAGCACGAGGATTGAAAGGCGTACGCCAATTGCCCTCGCTGTCGAGCCCGCGCATAAAACGGGTAGACGGATCGAAATATACCTTATAACCCTCTGCAAAAGCCGCGTACTTAGTCCGGTTCGGTTCATCGCCCATTGCTTCAGCCAACTGTGAGATGCACCAGTCGTCATAAGCATATTCCAACGCCTTGGCTACCGATTCATTGTCTTTGTCACAGGGAACATAGCCTATTTTATTCTTCCAGTATTTGGCCTGCGGCATCAAATGCGGCAATACACGGGGGTGAGTAATAATGCCCGTCGTATCGTATTCCGCCGTGCGGAGACAGGCACGGTAGGCTTCCTTCACATCAAAATTACGATATCCTTTGGCGTAAGAGTCGGCAATCAGAGAAACTGCATGGTAGCCAATCATCGTTCCCGTATAGTTGCCGGCAAGCTCCCACATCGGGAATACACCGCCTTCTTTCTCTTTCTGGATCAAAGAGCGGATAAAGGCTTCATTCAGTTCAGGATCTATAATTGTCATCAAAGGATGATAAGCACGGAAAGTATCCCACAAGGAGAATATCGTGTACACAGGTTCGTCCACACTGCCCTGATGCGGCTTCAAATCCATACCGAAATAACGTCCGTCTGCATCCGTAAAAAGATTGGGCTGCAAACCGGTATGATAAAGGGCTGTATAAAACATCGTGCGCTGGTCGGCATTCTGCGTACGGATATCTATTTTGGACAGATAGTCGTTCCATGCCTGACGTGCTGCACTCCGCACTCCGTCAAAATCCCATCCGGGTATTTCGGCCTCCACATTCTTACGCGCTCCGTCCATATCGACAGCCGAAACACCCACTTTCACCAATACCTCTTCATTCTGTGCCGTAGGGAACTGCAACAGTACTTTGGCGGTGGGCAAAAGCGGACCGCCTTCTTCCAATGCCACAGAATCCGTCACCAATGTATAGGTAAACGGCTTGGAGAACTTGGCATAGAAGTTGATATACTGGTCGAATGCCCAATATACCGTTTTTTTATGTCCGCGGATTTCGGTATCACTGATTACTTCTATTTTCATTTCCTCATTTGTCTGACGCTCGATACTGTAATCAAAGTCCAGAATGAAACCGGCATCTTCAGCTTCCGGAAAGGTATAACGGTGAATGGCAGCACGCTTTGTCGCAGTAAGTTCCGCCTTTACGTTATAGCGTTCCAGCAAGACGGAATAATATCCGGGTTGCGCCACTTCATTATCGTGCGAGAAAGCCGAACAGTACGCCATTTGCTGACTCTTCGATCCCATCGGATGATACTCCTGTTTCCCTACAGTAGGCATCAGCAGTACATCACCGTAGTCCGCACATCCTGTTCCGCTGACATGGGTATGCGAGAAACCGTTGATGGTAGTATCCTCGTAATAGTATCCGGAACAAGCGTCCCATTCGTAGATACGTGTATCGGGACTGGGTTGAATCATCCCGTTCGGAACAACCGCACCCGGATATGTATGTCCATGTCCGCCTGTCCCGATAAAGGGATTTACATAAGAGGCATAGTCCTGCTCTGCCTGCGTACAGCTAAAGACAGTACCCAGCAACAGGAGTCCGCCCAGCAATATGGAATTAGATTTCAAGTTTGTTTTCATATTCTTTGGTATTACATTAGGATTATCAAATCGGCATAAAGCTGACAGCCTGTCCCCCACCTTTTGCCATGACAATGGTCAGGGTATCATCGGACGTCACCTGTTTCTCTATGATTTCGTAAGATTCCGGATTGGTCTCCCAATCGGCATCTTTTCCGTCGGCATAGATAACGGCTGCATAAGTTTTTCCTTTTTCCAGAAAATCCAGTTTCACATCTATGCTGCGCGCCTCTTCATCGGTTGCCGCCCCCAGAAAATATTTATCTTTTGCCTTACGTACTATTGCCACGTATTCACCCGGTTCGCCGGCAAGCGCCTCCGACCAGTCACAGTCTGCATCAAAATCACGGAAGAAACGGAAAGCGGGATGGCCTTCATAGTTTTCAATCATGTCGGCAGCCATCTGCAAAGGAGAGTAAAGTATCACCCAATTGGCTATCTGCTTGGCAAGCGTGGTATTGATACGGCAATCCTTACTGTCTTTCATATTCCACTTTTTCCGGTCGGGATTGTTTTTGGCACGCTTGTACAGCACATCAAAGATACCCGGCGTATAATCCATCGGACCACCCAGCAAACGGGTAAACGGCAACATCACATGATGTTCCGGCGGATTACCTTCGCTCCAGGCATTCCACTCCATGCCGCGGGCGCCTTCGCGGGTCATCATGTTGGGATAGGTACGACGTATACCGGTATCCTTTATCGGCTCATGCACATCGAGGGTAGTACGATACTTGGCAGCCGTTTTCACGACATTACGGTAATGCCGCACATTGAACTGTCCGTGGTGGTTGTGACCGTTGGGAAGACCACCGGCATACCCGGTCTTTACGCTATGGATACCCAAATCGGCATACCATTCATAAGCCTTATCCAACTGATTTTCGTAATTACAGATATTTCCTCCCGTTTCATGATGACCGATAATCTCAACACCCTTCTTCCGGGCATAGGCTGCTATTTCCTTTATATCGAAATCGGCATACGGTTTGGTATAATCGAAGTTCTGCGTTCCGCCCCAGTTCTCCCAACCTTCATTCCAGCCTTCATTCCAGCCTTCGAACATAACGGCTTCGATGTTGTTGGCTGCGGCAAAATCAATATAACGTTTTGCATTTTCGGTAGTGGCGCCGTGGCGGTCGTTTATCACCCAGCTCTCCACACCCAGATGCATACCCCACCATATACCTACATACTTCATCGGGCGAATCCAGTCGGTAGACTCCAAAACGCAGGGTTCGTTCAAGTTCAGGATAAGTGCTGAATTTATCAGTCCCACAGCTTTCGAAGCTATCTGTACAGTACGCCAGGGCGTATTGAAACTGCCGCCTTCTATCTTAGCCTTAATGCCGTCGGGCCATGGAGCCAACTCGGATTTGAATCCGCAGCCGCCGGTATTTTGCAAAGTCATTTCAGGAAAGTCCGTCAATGCGGCTTCGTGAATACTGGCGTAAGTCTTACCTACCTTAAAGGTCATCGGAGTGTTTGCGTTATCAGTCTTGCTGAGCGGCTGTGTACGATATAACAGCTCATATGTTTCGTAGTTGGCAGGAATAGACCAGGAAATTCCATCCTGCGCCATATTGAAAGAGGTAAGTTCGTCCGTAACAAAGATGCTGTCCACTCCGGCAACTTCATACTCGTACCGGAAACCGACTCCGTCGTCAAATACCCGAAAGCGAAGGGTCAGTTTCGTATCCGCCTCATCAGACAGACAAACCGCCATTTCATTATAATGGTTACGGATACTCTTATTCTCTCCCCAAGGTTGTGTCCATGTCTCGTCCGCAGCGGAAAACTCCGTACCGACAACTTTCATACCCTCCGAAAGATTCACACCCTTTCCGGCAAGGAATCCCAAAGCAGAAGGGGCTACAAAAGCCGTATCATCCACATCTATCCGATACGTCATGCGGTTGTGGTCATCCAATGCAAACTGAAGGCGGATATGACCATCAGGCGAAACGACTTCTGTCGGTTTGGGAGTACATCCGCATATTACCAGCAGCAGACTGACAATCCATAATATTGTTTTCATGTTTTTCCGGTAATCTTTTATTGTGTAATGGTACAAAAAACATGCAGCTACCTACGCTTTTCCTTAGAAAACGAATACGGATAATCTTCCGCACGGACACCTCGCTGCAGGTTGGGCTTATCGCCCATTTCGAATTTCAGCGTACCGCCTTTCAGCAAGTCTCCGTGGCGCAGATAGTTTTTGGTATATTCATTTCCGTCGACCTGAAGAGACTGTATATAGACATTCTGCGCACTGTTGTTTCCGGCATCGATCGTCAGCGAGTTTCCGTTTTCAAAATGCAGAACGGCTTTCTTGAACAAGGGAGCGCCCAATACATATTCGTCCGTACCCGGACAAACCGGATAGAAGCCTAATGCGGAGAATACATACCATGCCGAAGTCTGCCCGTTGTCTTCATCCCCGCAATAACCGTCCGGACCGGGTGTGTACATGCGGTTCATCACCTGACGCAGCCAATATTGCGCTTTCCAGGGTTGTCCGATGTAGTTATAGAGATAAATCATGTGCTGTATAGGCTGGTTACCATGTGCGTAATTGCCCATATTCATTACAGTCATTTCACGTATTTCATGGATGACTTGTCCGTAGTAGCTATCATCGAATACAGGCGGAACAATAAATACGGAATCGAGCATATTGGCAAATACCTTTTCGCCCCCCATCAAATCGACCAATCCTTGCGGGTCGTGGAATACCGACCAGGAGTAGTGCCAACTGTTTCCTTCGGTAAAGGCATCCCCCCACTTCAACGGTGAGAACGGTGTCTGGAACTTACCGTCTTTATTACGCCCGCGCATCAACAGACTTTCCTTATCAAAAATATTACGGTAGTTCATGGCACGCTTTGCAAACAACTCCTGCTCCTTTTTCGGACGGTTCAAAGCTTTGGCAAGCTTATAGATGCACCAGTCGTCATAAGCATATTCCAGCGTACGGGCGGCATTCTCGTTAATCTTCACATCATAAGGAACATATCCCAACTTGTTGTAATATTCATAGCCCAAACGTCCGGTAGATGATATTTCCGGATGTACATGCTCCGTTCCGTAAAGCAGCCCTTCATACATAGTCTTTACATCTTCTACCTTAACACCCTTCAAATAGGCATCGACCAAAACGGAAGCCGAATTATTGCCGATCATGCAGCCACGGTGTCCCGGACTCGCCCATTCGGGAAAGAAACCACTTTCCTTGTAAGTATTGACCAGTCCTTCCTGAATTTCCCTGTTTACCGACGGATACATCAGATTAAGGAAAGGAAACAGACAACGGAATGTATCCCAGAAACCCGTATCGGTGTACATATAGCCGGGAAGCACTTCCCCATTATAGGGGCTGTAGTGAATGGGAGCACCCTGCTTGTCCAACTCGTAAAAAGCACGGGGGAAAAGCAGCGAGCGGTACAGGCAGGAATAGAAAGTGCGGTATTGGTCGAGGTTTCCGCCCTCCACTTCAATCTTGCCCAACACATTGTTCCAAGCATCACGTCCTTTCTGCACCAGCGTGTCAAAACTGTCCGTACCCAATTCGAGCAAGTTCCGCTCAGCCTGTTCGTAGCTGACAAAAGAAGAAGCAACACGTGCATGCACAATCTCGCCTTTCTTCGTCTTAAATCCGATAATCGCACCTGCATGGGCAGCTTGCTGCTCTTTCTGCGATTCCTGAATTACACTGTCTTTAACAGAAGCGGTATATGTAAAAGGTTTGTCGAACTCTACAATAAAGTAGTTTCTGAAATTCTGCGGTACACCGCCGCTGTTACGGGTGGAATATCCGATGATCCGGTTCTTTTCCGGTACAATCCTGATATAGGAACCGCGGTCGAAAGCATCTACCACCACATAGGAATGTTCATTTTCCGGAAATGTGAAACGGAACAGCACGGCACGTTCGGTAGGAGTAAACTCCGTCACCACATCGTGCTCCGCCAGATATACCTTATAATAATGCGGCAACACAACCTCACCTTTATGCGAGAACCAGCTTGCACGTTTGTCCTCATCGAAAACAGGTTGCCCGGTAACAGGCATAATGGAGAATTGCCCGTAATCGTTTATCCATGGACTGGGCTGGTGCGTCTGCTTGAAGCCTCGGATTTTATTGGCCGTATAGACATATTGCCAGCCATCCCCCATTTTTCCGGTTTGCGGTGTCCAAAAATTCATTCCCCACGGACGCGCAATGGCGGGATAGGTGTTTCCGGTAGAAAGCTCGAATGTGGATTGAGTACCCACCAAAGGATTTACATACTGTACCCAATCCTTAGCCTTTATGCTCGTAAAACAGCATAAAAAGGCAAATGCCAATAAAAGTTTTTTCATAATATTTGAATTTCAGATTATCAATAAACAAAACAAGCCTGTTCTATTTGGATTTGGAAGAAGATATAAAAACGTTTTCGCCTATTACCTTGTATTTGATACCGATGGAATTCTTTATCAAATCCAATGTGGCAGCTACGTTTTCTTTCTTCTTCAACGGTCCGGAATATGTTCTTTCAATGTCCACATCCGGTGCTATAATGATTTTCACGTTATAGGCTCTCTCCAAAATCTTGCAAAGCGTGCGTATGTCCGTCTGATTTAAATCGAATGCCGTATCATGCCAGCCCTCTATACCCGGTTCTGCAGGTTTCACCGTCAGTCGTCGGGTCATTCCGTCCAATTCGGCCTGTTGCCCCGGCGAAAGCACTATCATGCCTTCACCATGATTGCCCTTTACTTCTACCTCACCTTTCAATAAGGTGGCTACCGCCCTTTGTCCGTTTTCCCCGGACTTCAAATTAAAGGTTGTTCCCAATACCCTCACTTGCATGGCATGGCTTTGTACGATAAAAGGCTTGGCTGTATTTCTCTTCACATCAAAGAAACCTTCTCCGTTCAGATACACATGTCTCTTGCCACCTTCAAAATTACGGGGATATTGCAAAATCGTGTTTTTATTCAACCATACTTTGGTTCCATCCGGAAGCATCAGCTCCTTTATGGTTTCATTGGCCGTAACAGTGACCAAAGATTCGGAACTACGGCTACCCGCCTGATAGAACCAGTAGCCCATACCTCCTATAAAAAAAGCACCGACTGCGATAGCTGCATATTGCATCCACCGGTGAAACAGTGTACGCTTCAACTTACGCTCCCGCTCCTCTCCGAGCCTTTGCGACAATTGTTTTTCAGCCTTCGCAAGGAGTGCTTCCTCAGAAGCCGCATCGGATTTTCCCAAATGGTACAGTTCCTCTAATGTAAATAATTCATGAGCATTCTCTTCCGACTCCTCCAACCAGACATTCAACGAGCGAAGTTCCTCTTCCGAACATTCACCCGCTAAAAACTTTACTATTATTTTTTCATCCAATTTGCCCATTTTCCTGTTCATGTTACAATATTAGAACAACCTTATCTCCAAAAACACTTACTAATCCAACCGATAATTAAAGAAAAAATGTCTATTTGTACATCGGAGTGGCAACCTTTCGGTTACCATCCGGTACGTTCATACTGCTTTCCGCTCCACCTTTCATACACCAAATCGGCATAACGCTGCGGGGTACATTCCTCAATGCTTGGAGCCACAGCATCCGAAGGGATATAAGGCTCCACAGCCTGGTCGGTAGCATAGGTAGAATACTCATCATCAAAGTCTATGCCGTCAAATCCATAAATATCGATATACGCTTTCAAATCCTTTGCAAAGGCGCGGGCGGCATCTTTCGAAAGACTACGCATACCGGCAGCAGTGTGGTCTCCCAAGATAGAGAGATGAACTCTTATGCCTTTTGCCTGTAACGGGCGTACAGTCTGCTCGATATTATCAAGTACAAATCTGGTTTGCTCGTTACACGAAACATAAGGAACATCATCCGCGCTCAAACGGATATTGGCTGCAAATACACTGGCTATGTCAAAGAAAGGAGACTTATCGCTCTTCATCGTGTACTCACCCGCATTCAACATACTTTCACGATTGACTTCCACATAACATAAATTCTTTACCTTGCGTCCCGCATTGACTTCCGGCATGGCTGCAAGCGGTTTTACCAAATAAATAAAGGCCTTGTTGTCCGTATGTTTTTCCGTTCCCGCAGTAGCTACTGCCGATACAGCCACAGCATAGGTAGCCCCTTCCATTCCACCCGGCAGTATATCCAGTGCAAGTGTGGCAGACTTACTTTTACCGGCTTCAACAACCACGTTGCCATTGTTTTCCAGCAACAGTTTGTCTGCTGGATACATCGTATACCCCGTACCATTCAACTGGTTATAAGCATCCAATATCCTGGAATCCAGTTTGAAAGTAACGGCAACCTCCTGTTCTGCCGGTTCACTCAATTCAAAAAACAAATGTCCCGTAGCTTTTTATCTCCTCTGAGCGCAATGGGAGTCAACATTTTTGCACCGGCGGCAGACTTCACTTCCCCGAAAATCGCTCCGGGATTTTCCGTAGTCTGTTTTCTGCCATTACCCGCTTCGGAACAACCGGAATTCAATATCATTGAGACAGCATTAAAACACCTGCCGATATAAGCGTTTCTATTTTCATATATCTCATATACTATCATTCATTTAGATTAAAAACAAAAACTAACCTAAGAGAGATATCCGCAATCATACTTAGGTTAGTTTTCCATATAGGAAAACGGCAATGCACCGTTTTCTTAAATAGAACAACCACACCTATGGAAAACACTTACGCGAGCAAACACTTTTTTTCAACAAAAAAATATTTATCTTACAATCAAAACCTTACAGCTATTTGTTCCGGATATAACCTTCCAGCCGGCTACGCAAAAATTTCAATGCCTTATACATATGAGCCTCTACCGTACGGAGCGATACATCCATGGCTTCGGCAATATCCTTATTCTTCATATTGTGCAAGTAGCTGAGCTTAAATACCAGCTTGCATTTTTCCGGCAATTCGTCGATGGCGCTGATGATATGCTTCCTCAATTCCCGGTCTTCTATCCGTTTCAGCACGTCGTTATCATCCGGCTGGTAAAACAGGGCGCGCTTATTGTACACTTCCTGCATGACTGCTTCATAGCTGTTCTTGATGTCGCGATGTTTCAACACATTCAGTGCACGGGTATAAACCGCCCGGTACAGAAAAGCTTGTATCTGCTCGCCCACTGTCACACTGTCTTTTCTGTGCCAGAGCTCCACAAACACTTCCTGCACCACATCCTCGGCATCTTCCTCCCCTACCATGCGCGTTGCATAAAACAGCAGATTCGCATAGTATTTCCGGAAAAGTTGCCTGTACACTATGTCAAACTCATCTTCCATATATTATTTCAAGGTAAGCTCAATACCATGCTTTTCCGGGTTCACTTCCCATTTCGAACTCCAGAATACTTCCGTTCATTATCTGCTCATGCGTAATATAACTTTTGTCATAAGGCTTTCCGTCGAGCTTCACCGACCGGATATACCTATTCTTCCCGCTCACCCCATGAGCAAGAACCGTAAAGGTTTTGCCATTGGACAACCGCATCCTTACCTCCGGATACAGCGGCGTACCTATTTCATACTCACCGCCAACCGGATTTACAGGATAGAATCCCATGGCGCTGAATACATACCAGGCAGACATCTGCCCGCAATCCTCATTACCGCACAAGCCGGTGGGCGTATTCTTATACAGCTCACGCATCACCTCCGACGCATACTTCTGGGTTTTCCAGGGTTGCCCCACTTTGTTGAACAGATAAATAACATGATGGCTCGGTTCATTGCCATGCGCATACTGCCCTATCATACCGGTACTGAAAATAGGAAGCTCCTCATCATCGGCAGGGCGGTACGTGAACATACTGTCAAGCTTCTGCGCAAAGCGCTCCTTCCCGCCGGTCAGGGCTATCAGCCCGTCAATATCCTGCTGCACCGACCAGAAATACTGCCAACCGTTGCTTTCGCAAATATGCGGCGTATAATCATCCGGCGAGAAACCGTCTATAAAAGCTCCCTTGTCATCACGCGGCTGCATGAAAGATGTCTGCGGATTATATACATTCTTATAATTCTGCGAACGTTTGTAGAATTCATCCGCTACCTGCCGCTCACCCAGCTTCTCGGCCAAGCGGGCTATACAGTAATCATCGTAAGCATACTCCAGGGTTTTGGAGAGCGACCAGTTCTCTGCATTATAGCTATCCGTCACGTTGTAAGGCACATATCCATGCTTCTTATAAAGGCCGATGCCCCGATAATCATCCATATTGGCTGTCGCCACGCAAGCCTCCAAAGCCTTCTTAGCATCAAAATCCCCTATACCTTTCAGACAGGCATCCACAATGACCGGTACGGAGTGATAGCCTATCATCATATCCGTTTCGCTGCCATAAAAATTCCATATCGGCAGGCGACCGTTCTGCTCATAAAAGGCAAGGAAGGATTTCACCATGTCGTTCACACGCGCCGGCTCTATATAAGTATAAAGCGGATGAGAGGCACGGTACGTATCCCATAAGGAGAAAGTGCTGTAATTCGTCCATCCGTCGGCTTTATGTACCTGCCTGTCGGGCCCGTAATAAGAACCGTCCACATCGGCATAGATGGTAGGAGCCAGCATCGAGTGGTAAAGGGCCGTGTAAAACTTCACCTTTTCATCGCGATTGCCGCACTCGATTTCTATCCGTGACAAATGCTCGTTCCAGTTTTTGCGTGCGGCAGCAAGGTATTTATCGAAATCATCATCAGGTACTTCCGCCGCCAGATTACGTGCTGCCCCTTCCATGCTTACCCCCGAAATGGCCGTGCTCACAAGGAGCTGTTCTCCCTTTGTTGTCTTAAAGTCAAAACGTGCTATGACCGAAGTCCCGATTCTTTTTCCATCTTTCAGGACTGCTGCCGAATCCAGCTGCATCGTCTCAAAGGGACGGGAAAAGCGTGTACAGAAAAAGATGCGCTGACCGCGCGCCCATCCGTCAGAAAAACGATAGCCCTGAATAGTAACGGAATCCACTTTCTCTACATAGGAATCTTCCGTAAAGTCCCAGTTCATGGCTTTCCTCAAATTCAGGATAACGGCTGCATCAGTCTGGGGAAAGGTATAGCGCTGAATGCCGCAACGCTCGGTTGCAGTAAGCTCTACGTTGATATCGTAATCTTTCAGGAGCACGCGATAGTAACCTGCGCTTGCCGCCTCATCGGCATGCGAAAACCGGGAGTGGATGCCCAACGGTTCTTCCGCCTCTTTATAAGGAAGGGTTACCGGCATGAAGGAAATGTCATACAAATCGCCCGCCCCTGTACCCGAGAGATGGGTGTGACTGAAACCGGCAATCGTACTGTCGGGATAAAAATATCCCGAAATGCGGTCCCAACCGGGAAGCCCGTTGTCGGGACTGAGTTGCACCATGCCGAAGGGAACCTGTGCGCCGGGATACGTATTTCCGGTAAAATCAGTACCGATAAACGGATTTACATAGTCTGCATAACATTCGCCTGCGGCTTTCAGAGCGTCCCGCTGCATGCAAGAGGATAGCAACAGGACAGGTAAGACTGTACAAATGGATCTCAATATTTTCATAATATGATACGGTTAACATATTCAAACTGCTTATTAAAACAACCCAACATGAAATAACACTTATTTCCATAAGTATGTCTGAATACAAATATAATAAAAAATGTGTATGTTTTCACACTTTTTGCATATTTTTTCGTCCGTATCGCCAAAACGGATAAAGAGAGTTTTCTACAAGATAAAGTATTCGGAACTCATGTTTTTTATTTATGTTTGCGTAAAAAAACAAATGAACTATACAACTTACCTCTTTGACTTCGATTATACGCTTGCCGATTCTTCACGCGGCATCGTCACCTGTTTCCGCAACGTGCTGAACCGCCACGGCTATACCCGCCCGACCGACAACGACATCAAGCGCACCATCGGCAAAACGCTGGAAGAATCTTTTTCCATTCTTTCCGGTGTAACCGATACCCGCCAGTTGGCTGAATTCAAAAAAGAATATATAAAAGAGGCAGATACGCACATGACCGTCAACACCGTGCTTTTCCTTGAAACCAAGTCGGTACTGGCAGCCTTGAAAGATTCAGGCGCCCGCATCGGAATTATATCCACCAAATTCCGCTACCGCATCAAGGAGCTGCTGGACCAGCATTTTCCCGAAGACTTTCTTGACATCATCATCGGCGGAGAAGATGTGCAAACGCCCAAGCCGTCGCCGGAAGGGCTGCTGCTTGCCATCAGGCAACTCCATGCCACCAAGGCCGAAACACTATACATCGGTGACAGTACGGTAGATGCAGAAACCGCACAAAAGGCCGGAGTGGATTTTGCAGGCATCACGCATGGCATGACCACCGCCGAAGAACTGAAGAAATACCCGCACAAGAAAATAATGAGCAGCCTGGAAGAATTGTTAGAACGGGAACCATTGCCTGCCGCTGCACCTCCCAAGAACATCAGTGTACGCCGCATCGCGCTTCTGCTGCTCCTCTTTGCTGCATTCGCCGCTCTCTTTTGCTTTCTCCTCCTTATATAATGCTTAAGGAAATACCTTGCCACAATTAAATCGTTCCGCTATGGAGAAAGTTTTGTTCCCCCATGGTGGAATAAAACTTCCTCCACGGTGGAACAGAATGTTCCCCACGATGGAACGAATAAGCCTTCGCATCTCCACCGCTTAACGCCACTTCCGGAACATCCCGGCTTATGGAGAAGCATTTGTTTAAGCACGAAATATTAATTGTCTAAAAAAAGAGAAAGAAAGATTTGTCCGTTCCAAATAAAAGAGGTAATTTTGTGCCCGATTATTCCGCACCGGGTTTAATTAAGTGTATTCTAAGTGATTAGAGGCCACCCGACGGAGCTAACTTATACATTATATATAAGAAATGTACGCAATTGTAGA
>ERZ860710.1102-NODE-1102-length-13866-cov-4.287524_pt1 | contig 13866 bp, 17 predicted proteins | sample MGYA00509974_ERZ860710 | MGnify/ENA primary metagenome ERZ860710 (study PRJEB30046, sample SAMN00715261) | human gut metagenome | study: EMG produced TPA metagenomics assembly of the A metagenome-wide association study of gut microbiota in type 2...
CCCTGAGAAGCAAAATGTGCGACGATGCAACGTCCGATACCTCCAGCTCCCCCCGTCACTACTATAATTCTATTCATAATACTTTCGATTCCTGTTTGTTCCTAAATTTCTCTCTCACAAAGGTAAAAATTTACAGATGAATATCTGTAAATTTCCTTCAACAAGCAGCAACAAAAAAGGCAGACTTCATCAAATCAATGAAATCTGCCCTCTTATGTTTATCAAAATCTTCCTAATTCAAGTTCTGCACACAGCAATCAGCCAATCACAACCTCTCCATCGGCTGTGGCCTGATCTTCCCAAGCTCCGATACTGCCACCGGATACGGTAATACCGTCACGTCCCACTTTCAAGGTCAGAGTACACGATTTGCCACTTTCCAATGCAGCCTGCGGGTTACCCGCCTGCTTAAATAAAGCATCCAGAGTAAAATGCTTGGTTTCACCTCCTAAAGAAAGAGCTATAGAAATACCATCAGTTGCTTGAGGTATGAGATGGAACGAAGCTTTGGTGTCCGTTACGGTAAGACTTCCTTGTTCATCCTTTACCTCCTTCACACTTCCATTAACAGCATCTACCACACAAGTAGATTTTGCCGAAAAAGTATATGACAACAAAGCCAAATCTTCCTCCGTATATCCTTTTCCTGGTATGAATTCCAAATTAAGGCGATGCAATGCATGGCGGAAAGTAAGTGACACAGTTTCAGAAGTACCTACTTCTACCGGCTGAGCAGCAGAAATCAGCAAATCACTATAAGGAGCCTCAAAGGAATTAAAATCGAAAGTACCATCTTGTTTCACTTCCTGCGTGGGATAACAAGCTGAAAAAGTGACTTGTGATACCTCTTCTGAAAATCCAAAATAAGAGCTAAACCGTTCTCTTGTTGCCATGTTATATTCCACAAACATATTTAACTCTGAAGCGGCAGAGTATTTGGCTATTGGAAGTATTCCGGTCATATAAGCAAGTTCTACATATACCTGATCTTTCAGTAAGTTTTTAAGAAAAAGCAGGTATTCTTGTCTTTCTTTTTGGGAAAGATTTCACGTTTTCTTCATGATTCTTCGGGATGCGTCATTGTACTATATTGTCTAAATTTATAAACCTTATAATCACTTCATTATTCGTCATTATTAAATTTACTTTGTTGTCAATTTGCTGTAAACCAAACAAATTGTTGTCATCCGTTATACTAAGCACTTCTCAAAAAATATCTAATTTTGTTGCTAAATTCTCGAATGACTCTTGTTTCTTTTCTTCTGTTGCTTCCGCATAAATGTCCATCGTTGTTTCAATGTTTCTATGTCCCATAATGGATTGAATAACTTTTAAATTTGTTTCATTTTCGCAAAGTCGTGTACAAAAAGTATGTCTCAGATGATGACAAGAAAAATTAGGTAGTATAATAGGATCTCTTCGCTCTCTTTTAGCTCGTACCACTTCGTCTGCATTATAACTATTTGCTATACGCTTAATCGTATGATTGACTGTTTGTGGATTTGGAACCATTCCAAAACGATTACAAAAAATAAATCCTGACATTCCATCAATTTCTGATTCATTAAAACCATTTTCCAGTTGTTCTTCATAAAGCATTTCAAAAGCATCTTTCACAATATCCAACATTGGAATTGTACGAATTCCCGCTTCTGTTTTGGGTTTGGATATTCTCAATACACTTTTGTTGCTCTCTGGTTTTTGATAATAGCTCAAACTGTGATTGATACTGATTGTTCTTTTGTCATAATCTAGGTCTTGCCATCGAAGCCCTAATGCCTCACCAATTCTACATCCTGTTCCAAGCAACACCGTAAACATAGGCCACCAGTGGTAATATATCGGATGGTTCGCAATATATTCCATAAATGATCTTTGCTGCTCTACTGTCAATGCATGTCTGATTCCTCTGTTCTTCCCGGATTCTCTGCTGATTTCTTTCATTACTCCATCAGTAGGATTATTTCGTATAATCTCATCCCGCACTGCCAACTGAAATGTTGGATGAAGCAAACAATGAACAGTATCTAATGTTCCCAATGAAATTTTTACTTCATTAAGAAGATAATAATAAAACTGCAATACATCAGAATACTTTATATCTGCAATCCGCTTTTTTCCAAAGGTATCACGTACATAATGATCGTACGTATATAAATATGAACTTTTTGTAGATTCACGCAAATTATACTTCGTGGACATATACCGATCAAACGTATCATTCACACTTGCCTTGCCAGCAACATAGAGATCCAATCCGTCCAACTGATCCTTCATCAGTTTAGATTCTTTCTCTCTTAGTTCTGCCAGATCGTTAGCATATATAAATTTACGTCTGCCCATCGGATCTGTATAGGTGTACATGTATCTTTTATCTGATGATCTTTGTACTTCTCCTTTACGTAAAGTTCTTCCTCGCAAATCTTTTCTTACTTTCGCCATAATAGTTTCCTCCTCTTAAGAGAGAAGCACTTACTATTTTTTCTGCTCGGATAAAAGTATCTCTACCCCTTTTAGGACAATGTCCGTTGTATTCATTTTATGTTGTTCGGCGTATGCAAGCATCTGGGAATATAGCTGATCAGGAACACGAATGCTTAATACTTTCTTCTTTGCATTGTCTGATTTTGGTCTTCCCATCTTTTTCATTTCAGCTCTTATACCTCCTATACCAACATTATACTTTCTGTATGACATAAAGTCAATTAAAAATGCAGAAAACTATAGAAGTTCTTCTCTCTTATTTTCTCTCTTAAAATTTTAATACTCTCGGAATGTTTCCAAATATTTTTCAAATATCTCACAATTTACTAAAGCTACTTTATCAATTTTATAGACTGCTTTCGCCTCTTTTGCTAATGCCTGAAATTTTGTCAATCCTAAACTATATTTCTCCGCACCTTCTGGATATCTCACGAACTTCTTTTCCATTTTCTTAGTAGCTTCCGCATCTTTTCTTGCAAAACCCATTTCACAAAACTCCTTTCCATCTATAAATAAGAAAGAAAACAAATTTGTCTTCTCATATAACGAAAGGAAATCAATGGATTTTACAGGGTGATTATGAAAAAAAGTCAAAAAAATAGTTGCCGAAGTATCTTCTTCAGCAACTATCATGTCAAATTACCTTTATTCGTATCGCATTATTTCATTTTTCACGTTTTACATCATAATCCATTTCTATAAATCTCATTTATAACAGCCTGCGCCTGCTCCATTTCTTTTTTCTTTATGATTTCTTCCCGGTCACTTAGGATTGCTATCATTTCATCTATTACATCTTCTATTCTAGGTTCCGTGTAACGATACAAGTATCCTAACATTCTAGTCGCCGTATAATCAGTATTCAAAATATTGTAAGCTATTTCTGAACAAAGTTCTTTCGGATATCCTTTGGTAAGTAAAAACTTGTACAACTCATCTGTTCTTTCTGTTTTCATAAAATATCTCTCCTCAAGTTTCAAATTCTGTCATTTTCAATTTGTATCCATATATTCAAATTCCACTTTTATATTGTACAGTTAGAAATAATATGTATTCTAATTTATTTTTTGTGCGTTCTTCTCCACAAAATCTTTTATCATCATCTTATTTCCGTGATCCGTTTCCATCAATTACAATTTCATTCTCACTAAACACATCGTCAAGATCTTCCCATGTCATTGGCTCTGAGATGCTAAGAGGAGATATTTGAGAATAAGAGACTATCCGATCTCTTCCACTAATTCCTTCATTAAAATTTAAACTATTATTTTTCAATGCTTTTGCAAATCCAGAAAGTACATAATCTACACCACCATTTTTCCGTTCCTGTTGTTCAAACAAACCATATTGATACAACGACGAAACCATAGCAGTTAGATTCGTTGTTTCCTCATAATCAAAAGAAGCGATATAATCTAGTTCTTCAGGTGTACACATAATTAAAAATCTTGCAAGTTTATAATACAAAGCATTTTCCATTTCAGTTAAGAGATAGCACCTAGTAAGTTGAGCAAAATAATCAACTTTTTTATCATCATTAATTTCATTGATAAGATGAATCTGCCTTTTTACAAATTTTTCATAATCCATATTTTCCTCATTAAATTTTCCCGCCATCTTTACTTGTTCAGCATAATTCCTAAATGTACCGAACATATATCTCTGCATTTTGTCCCAAAACAAAACTGATGGTGCATGGAAAAGCATATTTTTTATATCTATGCTGGAATCGAGCAATGCACCTATATCACCTAGCGAGACAGCTTTAATAATATTCCAAAATGTATCCCCCATATAATTATGAATATCTTTATCCTTTAAAATCGTTGTTAGTGTTGCAATTTGATTTTCAAACATTTTATCCCCCTTATTAAATACACTTACCATACAAAACAAAAAACGCTATTTGCCCGTTAGTAACTCTTTTTTTGATTAATTCTAAATAGTAGTATATCAATTTTTTAACTTTTTTTCTATCTCGCCCTGTATTTTTCCCTCTGAGCATTTCGTTATATGAGAGGGTTAATCTTTCAAGAGCAAGATCCACTCAGTAATACGGTATCGCCATTTTGGCTTTCCTATTACTTTGAGTTTTATCTTGATGTGGATTTCGCTCCCCATACCCTCGATACTGACATTTGCAAAATGTCAGATTGGCTTCCACATAAAATGTGTACGCAACACCAGAAGTATCAGAAGGGACAGCTGATATTTCTTGTGGAGTGCCATAAAGTTGGAAGTGCCAAATTAAGAAAGGAGGAACATGGCACCGAAGAAAAAAAGAAATGAAATGAAACACTCTAATATCATCTGTTTAAGATTAAGTGACATTGAATTAGAGTTAGTCAATCATGCCGCTTCTCAGGCAAAATTATCACGTTCTGATTATCTGAGAAACCTGATTTTAGATCACAAAATGGCCATACACTATGAGGTTGTCATTGAAAGCAAAACAGTAAAAATGCTCTTAGCAGAGTATGGAAAAATCGGCTCTAATCTTAATCAGATTGCAAAGTATTTTAACACTGGAGGAGCGTACTCTAAATCTGTAGCAAATGAAATCCAGCAATGCCTTTACGATCTCTATAGATTAAAAAAAGAACTGCTAAAAGTAATAGGTGATTATCATGGCAATAGTGAAACATATTAAAAGTCGAAATGCAAACTATTCAGATGCTCTGGATTATCTCATCTTTCAACATGATGAATCAACCGGAAAAATGATTCTTGATGAATTTAATCGACCACTGCGAAGAGATGAATTATACATGGATGGTCTCAACTGTAATCCCGATACTTTTGATGTTGAATGCTATGAATGTAATGAACATTTTAAAAAGAACCGAAGCAAATCCGAAATCAAAAGTCATCACTATATCATCAGTTATGATCCTGCCGATGCTATTGAATGTGATCTGACGGGAGAAAAAGCACAGGCTCTATCTTTAGAACTTGCAAAGAAAATTTTTCCAGGATATCAGGCTCTTATCGTGACACATACCGATGGTCACAATGGATCCGGCAATATCCATACGCACATTGTTATCAATAGTGTTCGTAAAAACACAGTAAAAAGAGAATCTTATATGACGCAGCCTCACGATCATGAAGCCGGATACAAGCACCGATCCACAAATAAATTTCTGGATTATTTCAAAAAGGAAATTATGGATATGTGCATCCAAGAGGGACTTCATCAAATCGATCTTCTCTCTCCGGCTGAAACTAAAGTGCCACAAGCAGAATATATGGCTCAAAAATCCGGACAGAAAAAATTAGAAGAGACAAATAAAAAAATCATTGCCGATGGATTGAAACCAACAGCCACAACATTTCAAACACAGAAGCAGGAACTCAGAAATGCCATTGAAGAATGCAGCTCGCATTCCAAAAACTTTCAGGAATTCCAATCTCTGCTTTTTGAAAAATATCAGATTTCCGTTATTGAAGAGAGGGGAAGATATCGTTATCTCCATCCGGATCGGGACAAACGGATTACAGAGAAGGCTTTAGGAACTCAATACGGCAAAGAACATTTAGAACAGCTCTTCTTACGAAAAAATCCGATAACCATTCTTTATGTCAGATCTCATTTACGGTTGGTGGTAGATCTTCAGAAAAATGTGAAAGCAATGCAAAGTCCCGGATATGCTCATCGGGTAAAAATATCCAATCTTCAGGAAATGGCAAATACCATTATCTATGTGCAAGAACATGGATACAATACCCAAACCGAATTAAAAAGTGCCTTTTCCGAATCTCAAAAACAGTTAGATCAGGCAACAGATCAGCTTATGGAAATGAATGCAGATTTGAAAAGCATCAACCGGCAGATTCATTACACCGGACAATATTTTGCACAGAAAGCAATCTATACCGAATTTTTAAAAGCGAAAAACAAAGGCAGATTCCGAAAGGAACACACCGCTGAAATTCAAGCATATGAAGAAGCCCGTGACTGGCTGAAATCTTTTTATCCAGATGGAAAGATGCTTCCTATCAAAACATTGAAGGAACAAAAAGCCAGCTTGCAGGAACAGATCGACCAGCAAAAATCATCCATCCGATCTCTAAAGGATCTGACACAAGATTTAAGAACCGTAGACAAAAATGTGGAAGCAATTCTCCACAACCAGGTTCCCAAAAAACAAAAGACACGGGAACCCGAATTATAAATCATTTTACGAAGGAGGAATTACAATATGACACAAAATGAATTTAATGTTGTCCTTGAACAACAATATCGAAAATGTGCCGATGTACTGGTACACAAGAAAAAAGAATACACCGGAGACCGCATTGATCGCCTGAGTGCATTTAAAATTGCTGCCTCATTACAGGGATGCACACCTAAGACTGCTCTGGCCGGAATGATGTCGAAGCATGTCGTATCTCTCTATGATATGTGTTACTCTTCGTTGCTCCAATTTGAGTTAGAACAATGGGATGAGAAGATCACAGACTGCATCAACTATCTCATTCTGCTGAAAGCATTGATAAAGGAGGAACAAGCCTATGGATCACATTGAGACAAAGATTTTAAATAGTTATACCATTCAGGAAGCAGCTCAAAACATGGTATTCGCAGCAAGGCTTACCCAACAGGGGCATTCCATTCAAAACATGGATGATCTTATGGCTCTTTATCAGAAATCTTTTACGGATAAAACTGTAGACCGGATTGCCAGTCTTCCCCATCCAACCGTACAGAAATTTACTGTGATCACCGTTGCGATTGTAGGAGCAAGCAGACGTTTTCTTGCACAGATCACTCGTCATCAGAATGAAGTAAAATTCATGAGTGCATCTCTGCAATATAGCAACTATTCAGAAAAAGCTGCATTTGTGATCCCATATGAAATCCTTTTTTCCGAACAGAGATACATTGATCTCTATCTGCAAAGCTGCTTATCGGATCTCAGATGTTATCAGGAATTGTGTTCTGTGGGATTTCATCATGATTCTGCCGGCTATGCCCTCCCCCATGCTTTAAGAAATATTCTGATCATCTGTGCTACACCTTATGAGTGGAAACATATGATCAGTCAGCGTATCTGCAGAAGAAATACCGACGAAACAAGAATTGTAATGTTGGACATCTGGCAGAAACTATATGAATTCGATCCGGTGTTATTTTCACCGAAGCTGACCGGTCCTTTCTGCCAAAGGGGATGTTGTGAAGAAGGTGCTATGTCCTGTGGAATCCCCATCCCAAAAGACTGGTCTCCATTAGAAATAATGAAAGCAGATTATCCTCTGCTCGTAGAAGGGAGGGAAGCTGTTTATGAAAATTAAATTGATCGACTTTGGGTTAGAGAAAGATCATTATCCCTTCCGACCTCATGAAAACGATGCCGGCGCCGATGTGTATATGCCTTATGACTGCACATTAAAGCCAGGAGAGATTGCAAGAATTCCCTTAGGATTTGGGCTCATGATTCCGGATGGATATGCCGGTTATGTCTTTCCAAGAAGCAGCATGGCTGCAAAAGGATTGGTCTGCGAACTTCCGCCTATTGATTCCGGATATCGTGGCGAAATTCATGCCATTATCAGCAATGTTAGTTCAGAATCCCAAATACTCAGCAAAGATACCCGTGTAGGGCAACTGGTTATCACTCCCGTTCTAATTGCCGACTTTGTTCTGGATCTCGGAGAAGCAAGAGATATTGGTGCTTTCGGAAGTACCGGGGAATAAAGATCATAAAACCAGAGGTGCCGAATGATATATCATTTGACACCTCGCACAATCAAAATAACTTACAGAAAGGATTTTCTATTATGATTACGTTTGGAAGAAAATTAAAACATTTGAGACAGAAAAATCATCTCACACAAAAAGAACTAGGTATTGCACTTGGCTTTCCGGAAGATTCTGCTGATGTCAGAATTGCACAATATGAAGCAGATGCAAGAAAGCCTCGTGATGAAATCCTTGCTAAAATGGCTAAAATACTTTACGTACCAATCGATGTCCTCACCGTTCCAGTATTATCTGAACCAAGAGAATATGATGCTGCGTCCTTCTGGATGCATGAACTTTCTGCAGAATTATAATTTTTTTAATAAAAATTGTCTATTTTTAATCATATTATTTATGCTTTTGTTCAAACTATAAAAGGAGGTGCTTTCATGAAATTATGTATTACAGCAGGTAACTATCACATTTTTAAATTAATGATTAAAAATCATAAAGATTCTCGCATTCAATTAAAAAACATTCATCCTTTAGATTTTGACCTTGTTTTTGATGTTTATACATCTTTAGATCAAAAAACAGTTATTTCTATACTTAGCCATGAATTACGTTATTCCCCTTTTATGTATCTATGCCCTGGTTTTAAAGTCATTCCTTTAAAAAAACGTCTTCCTCATGGTACAAAAGAATCAACTACTCCTTTAAATCTTTCTTTTAATTGAATAATTTATATTAAAAAACAGTTTGAGATAGCATTTATTTCAAACTGTTTATTTTTTTATTAATAATTTTTAAAACCTCTTCTTCACTATTGATGTTAAAGATATTTAATGTAAGTTCATTCAATTTTTCTAGCAATGTATTTGTGAGTTGTTTTTCTAAAGGACTTGATAAAGTTCCTAATTTCACTTTAAGCAATTCTTTTAAAGTATTGAGTTTTCTTTCATCTCTCGTTCTTTGAAATAATTGATCCATTGCCTTACACATATTGATTTCATCTTCTTCTGGTAAGTCTTCTCTTCTAATATTTGTACACGTAAATGTTGCCGCCATCATGAAGCTTTCTGTTTCGATTTTACGATTGTTTCTTAAGTCATCATAATTTCCTGCAAACATACTTTGACTGATTTCTACGACATCTCGATATCTTTTGATTTCTGTTGGATCATCTACATTTTCTATCATTGTATCATATGTTTAAAGATAATTCGTCTCACATTTGTCTCATTTCTATTATTATTTTAGCAATCTCTCCTACCTTCTTCAATGGGCGGATAGTCCAAAAAAGTTTCTAATAAAAAAAACTACGAAATCATCTCGTAAGTCTTTAAAGAATACGTATTATTAAACCTGCTATTAACGAAGAAATACCCACAATTATAAAAATGATATATAGCTTTTTTTGTGGATTATTTTCTAAAATCAATATACGTTTAGGATTATTTTCCTCATACATAATTTCTAAGGAACTCCCTATAGGAAGTTCTTTGCCATAACCAATAGAGAGTTTTTGTTTAATTTCATTTCCATAATCATAAAATTGAATTACCGGAAAATAGGAATAAGAAAAACTATCATCACTTTGCATTCTTTCTCTTATATTATCAATCACTTTAGCTAATGTATGAATATTACAATACTTTACTTTCTATTGCTTGTACAGGACATTTTTCATAACATAATCCACAATATAAACAACGTTCTTGTTGAATTTGATAATTTGAAATACATTGTTGTGGACAATTCTTTTGATATAAGCCACATTGAATACATTGATTACTAATGATAAATCCCTTAGATTTTATCTCTTTATTCACTGAAAAACTTTCTCTATAAATAGGTTCTTTGCCTAAATCAAAGAATTCTAGTTCACCTTCTTCAAGACAAAAGGCTTCTAAAATATAACGACTCTCATTTGGATAAACATTATTCATTGATGAATTATGTTTAAAAATACGATCTATCCAATATTTTTGCTTTTCTAATCGTTTAACAAGTCCATTTAAACGAACCATTTGATACTCTTTATTCATTCCTATAATTGCAACGTATGGATGATTTTTTAATTGTTTATAAAAATCTTTTCCTCTTGCTGTACAAAAATATAATTTATTATCTTCAACCAACATTACATCTATAATTCTTACTTGTGGTTGATTATTTTCATCAACGGTTGCAAAAGCAACATCTTTGATTTCTCTTAAAATATTTAAACAAGTTGAAACATTCATTGTTGTGCCTCCTTTTTCGTTTTTCATTATAATTTTATTTCTAATAAAAAAAAGCACGCACAATATTGTGGTATAGTTACTTCAAAGGAACTAATAAAAAAGTTACGACTTAAAATCGTAACTTTCTTGATTATTCAGTTTCGAATTGACTGTAATAAAGTTGATGATAATAACCTTGTTTTTGAAGCAATTCTTCATGATTACCAATTTCTACAATATGTCCTTGATCCATAACGATGATTTGATCGGCATTTTTAATCGTTGATAAACGGTGAGCAACAATAAAGGTTGTTCTTCCTTTCATCATTTCATCAAAAGCTTTTTGAATTTGTAATTCTGTACGCGTATCGATTGAACTTGTTGCTTCATCTAAAATCAACATTGGTGGATGTGTTAACATAATACGTGCAATACACACAAGTTGCATTTGTCCTTGAGACATATTTCCACCATCTTCTTCGACCATTGTATCGTATCCTTGAGGAAGAGACATAATATATTTATGCACACGTGCTTTTTTAGCCGCTTCAATGATTTCTTCATCACTAGCTTTTGTTTTTCCATAAGCAATATTTTCTTTAATAGTCCCTTTAAATAACCAACTATCTTGTAAAACCATACCGTACATTTTTCTTAAATCTTCTCGGTTCATATCTTCAATATTAACACCATCAATTGTAATTTTTCCACCTTGAGGATCATAGAAACGCATTAATAAGTTAATTAATGTTGTTTTTCCACAACCTGTTTTACCTACAATAGCTGTCATTGTTCCTGGTTTAGCTTCATAGTTAAAATCTTGAATTAATGGTTTACTTGGATCATAACTGAAATTTAAATGATCAATGATAATATGTCCTTGTTTATTTTCAATGATTTTAGATGTTGTTAATTCTTGGATTGTTTCTTCATCTAATAATGCAAAGACTCTTTGACTGGCAGCAATGGCTGTTTGCATTTCTGACATAACGGATGATATTTCGTTAAATGGTTTTGTATATTGGTTAGCATATGTTAAAAAGCTTGAAAGAATACCTACTGTAAATGAACCATTTAATACTTGAAATGCTCCAAAAATACCAACAGCAGCATAAACAATACTATTAACTAAACGTGTTGTGGGATTAATTAAAGCCCCATAGAATTGTGAAATAACCCCACTTTTATGCATACGTTCATTGATTTCATTAAACTTTTCTTCGTTTTGTTCTTGATAATCAAAAATATTAACAATTTTTTGATTACCTATCATTTCTTCACAATAACCATTCATTTCCCCTCTTAAAGCAAGTTGTTCTTGGAAATAAGAATGTGTTCTTTTAACAATCAAAGAAGCGACAAGTAAAGAAAGTGGTGTTAAAACAACCACAATTACAGCTACCGAAAAATGAATATAAGCCATAATCAAAATCGTTCCTACAATTGTTGCAATTCCTGTAAGCAAGGATGTAAAACTTTGTAATAAGCCTTGTCCAATTAAATCAATATCATTGATCAATCTTCCTAAAATATCTCCATGACTTGTAGCATCAATATATTTTAAAGGAAGAACTTGAATTTGATCAAATACTCTATTTCTTAAATCATTCGTAATATTATAAGTAATTGTATTTGTAATTTGTCCCATGATCCATTGAATCAAAGAAATAATTAAAATAACAATTCCAATAAAAATAAGTTTGTTCAATAACGCTTGAAAATGAACTTGATTCTTTCCAACCAATAAATCTATTGCTTGACCTATTAAAACTGGTGTAAGTAAAGTAAAGACAACAGAGACAATTGATAAAAGTGTTAATAACATAATTAAAAAACGATAAGGTTTACAATATGTAAGCAATCTTTTAATTGTTTTTTTATCCATTGAGATCACCATCCTTACTATTTTGAGATTCATAAATTTCTTTATAAACCGTACAATTTTTTAATAATTTTTCATGACAATCAAAACCAACAAGTTCACCATGATATAAAACCATAATACGATCACATCTTTTTAAAGACGCTGTTCTTTGAGAAATAACAATTTTTGTCATTTCTTTTAATTCTTGTAATTGTTTTTGTAAAGCAGCATCTGTTGCATAGTCTAACGCACTTGAACAATCATCTAAAACTAAAATATCCGCTTGTTTATAAAGTGCTCTAGCTATTGTTAAACGTTGTCTTTGTCCACCAGAGAAGTTTTTCCCACCTTGAACAACAGCACTTTCTATTCCTTGAGGAAGACGACTTACAAATTCTTTAGCTTGTGAAACTTCTAAAGCTTTATTCATTGTTTCTTCTTGGTAAGGTTTTGACATACAAATATTTTCTTTAATTGTTCCTGAAATCAATGATGTATTTTGTAAAACATAACTGATATGTTGTCTTAATGTTTCTAGTTTATAATTTTGAATATTTTTACCAGCTATTTTAATTTGTCCACTTCTAACATCATAATTTCTTCCAATAAGGGATACTAGTGTTGATTTACCAGCACCCGTTCCTCCAATAATTCCTACTGTTTCACCTTTATTGATCGTAAATGATAAGTTGTGTAACACATCTTTTTGAAGATATCCAAAGTTGACATCTTTAAATTCAATCATTTTTTCATTAGGAATAAGGGTTGAATAACTTCCTTGATCTTCTACTTGCGGTGTTGTTTCAAGTACTTCAAAAACTCTTTGATAACTTGCTGTAGCTTTATTGTAGATTGATAAAACATTCGCAAAGACAATGAGTGCTTGTAAAATACTATTCATATAGTTAATTAAGGCAATAACTTCCCCTTGAGAAAGACTTCCTACATTGACTTGGAAACCACTAGCATAAATAATAATAATGATTGCAAAGTTTACAATTAAATAAGTAAAGGGATTTAATAAAGCTTGTATTTTACCTACTTTTACTTGTTCATCTTTTTGATTTTTTGTTTCTAAATTAAATCTTTTTACTTCATGATTTTGATTTGAAAAAGCACGAATAACACGTACACCTTTTAAGTTTTCTCTTGCTATTAAAGCAATCTTATCTAATAACTTTTGAATACGAGAGAAATAAGGCATCGAAATAATTGTAATTGATAACATCGATACCGCTAAAATAATCGCCCCTACAACAAAGATCATTGATAAAGAACCACTGATCATAAACGCCATAAATAATGAACCAATCATTAAAAATGGAGCTCTTGATGTAAGACGAATCGTCATCGCTACAGCTAATTGAATTTGTACTACATCATTAATAAGTCTTGTCACTAACGATGGTGCTGTAAGGGTATCTAAATTGGCATCATCATATTGATTGATTTGATGATACATGTCTTTTCTAAGTTGTGTCCCCACACTTTGTGATGTAAGGGAAGCATACCATTGACAAACAAGTGCAAATAAATAACCAAAAACAGCTAAACCAATAAGGACGAGCCCACATTTTAAAATATAATTGGTATCTTTATAAGCAATTCCT
>ERZ860710.1113-NODE-1113-length-13769-cov-2.060595_pt1 | contig 13769 bp, 14 predicted proteins | sample MGYA00509974_ERZ860710 | MGnify/ENA primary metagenome ERZ860710 (study PRJEB30046, sample SAMN00715261) | human gut metagenome | study: EMG produced TPA metagenomics assembly of the A metagenome-wide association study of gut microbiota in type 2...
GATCTCCTGGACCCTGATCAATCTGGTCACTGGCAAGGCCAAGGAAAAGAAGATCAGCCCCCTGATGTATGTGCTGACCGTGCTGTTTATCCTCAAGTACGTGTTCCTCTAAGCCGCTGATCTTACCGCAAGCAAAAAAGCTCCCGTCCTGATGATGGACGGGAGCTTTTCTGTTTCCTGTGATCCGGAACAGCCTGCGCATTCGCTCCGGGCTGTCCGGCGTGGAACTATTCTTTTTTAGCGATCGGGGTTATTTGCGCCGCGGGTGGATATGCACTTCCGGGATAGCCACGTTATCATAGTGGATCGGCTTATCAGCCGCCGGAGTGCCGTCCGCATCCATATGATGTGCCACCTTGCCGGTATGGATCTCCGGCACGGCCACGGTTTCTTCCTCATGGGGATGCTCCCGCTTTTTTCCGAGCCACGTTTTCAGATGGTAATAAAGCGACATTGCACGTCTCCTTTCCCGGTGCGGAAGCCCGCCCGAACTGTAAAGATCAGCTTCAGATAAAATTGATGAACACCGTAATGACCAGACTGTTCAGAAAGTCCGCAAACAGACTGCCCACCAGCGGGATCAGCAGATACGCCTTGACCGAGGGCGAATATTTATCGCAGATGGCCTGCATGTTGGCCATAGCGTTGGGCGTTGCGCCCATGCCAAAGCCGCAGGTGCCGGATACGATCACCGCCGCGTCGTAATCGCGGCCCATGATGTTGAACACTACCAGCACCACATACAGGATCATGAACAGGGTCTGCCCGGCCAGCAGCACGATCAGCGTAGCAATGTCGCCCAGCAGGCCGCCCAGGAAGGCAAGCACCAACAGGACAATGCCCATAACGACAAAGGTGTACCCGCCCATGCGCTGGGTGCGCTGCCAGTTGTGCTCGTCGTTCAGCGCCCAGGGCGTGCGGCAGCCGAAGGTATAATTCTGCTTGATCTGCGGCATAAAATTGCCCAGGATGATGAACAATACGCCGATGCCGCCGCAGACCAGAATGCTGACGAGGTTGCTGCTGTCCGGCAGCTTACCGAAAACAGCCAACTCACTCAGCCAGCTGAACGCGGCCATCATCACGGTGAACAGCACTACGCACAGGTTCCATACCTTGCCGAACTTCTCAAAATTCTGGTGCTTGGGGTCGATTTTGCGGATGACCTCAAACAAAATCAACATCGCAAACGGCAGCGCGGCCAGAATCAGGACGGTGGACTTCGGCCCCCAGCCGTTGACCTGCCCGCTGGCTCCCCAGTGGGTGGGCACAATGTCCGGCAGGGAGGGGTAGAAGTACAGGTGCGCGGCAAAATTCAGCACGCAGACAACGGTTAAAATCCAGAACAGCTTATTCTTTTTCATTGTTATCGTCTCCCTTTACAAGTCCGCAGTCATAAAACCACTTCATCAATTCCTGAAATACGGTCAGATTCACACTGTACACAATGTTCTGGCCGCGGCGCTCATCGGTAATAAGCGCCGCACTTCTTAAAATGTTCAGATGGTGACTGACGGACGGCTTTGTCATATCAAAATGTGCGGCGATCTCCCCGGCGGTCAGATCGCCCTGTGCCAGCAGTTCTAAAATGCGCCGCCGCGTCGGGTCAGCCAGCGCCTTGAAAGCATCTCCCAAACAGAACAACTCCTTTCCTGATAAACAATTAGATAAACGTCTAACTGTCTATGCCTTTACTATACTCCTATGCACCTGCCGCTGTCAATAGACATTTTGAAAAATATCTAACTATCTGCTCCCCTCCGATTGTTTCTCCAACTTTTACCAATGATTTTTCCTGCAAATTCACAATTTGTTTGCAATTTTCCTATTGACATGGTATGTGAATGTGCTACAATATTAGCAGTCGAACGGATAGAGTGCTAAAGAAAAACGAACACACAGAATTTGCGAAAGCAGATTCTTGAACTGTAAAATCCAAGCACTTTACGCGCAAGACTGCTAGAACAATGCGCTATCTGCACTAAAGGAGGTACGCACTATGAACATCGAACAAATGACACAGAAAACCCGTGAGGCTTTGCAGGCTGCGCAGCGCATCGCGGTGGAATATTCCAACAACGCGGTGGAGCAGGAGCATCTGCTGGCCGCCCTTGCCCAGCAGCAGGGCGGGCTTATCCCGCAGCTGCTGCAGACCCTTGGCATTGACGCCAATGCCTTTGCCCAGGCGGCCTTGCAGAAGGTCGAGGCGCTGCCCCGCGTGACCGGCTCGGGCCGTGACCCGGAGAAAATTTACATCTCCAACGATCTGGACCGCGCCCTCAACGCCGCCGAGCAGCAGGCCAAGCAGATGAAGGATGAATACATCAGCGTAGAGCATGTATTCCTCGGTATTTTGCAGCGGCCCGGCAAGGCTGCCAGTGAAATATTCAAGACTTTCGGCATCACAACCGAGAAATTTATGAAACAGCTGAGTACGGTGCGTGGCAATCAGAGGGTCACGAGTGATAACCCGGAGGACACCTACAACGCTCTGAAAAAGTACGGTCAGGACCTTGTCGAGATGGCAAAGGCGCATAAACTTGACCCTGTGATTGGACGCGATACGGAAATTCGCAATGTCATCCGTATCCTGTCCCGCAAACGCAAGAACAACCCCGTGCTGATCGGTGAGGCCGGTGTCGGTAAGACCGCCATCGCCGAGGGGCTGGCGCAGCGGATCGAAAGCGGAGATGTGCCCGAAAACCTGAAGGACCGCATCGTGTTCAGCCTGGACATGGGCGCTCTGGTGGCCGGTGCAAAGTACCGCGGCGAGTTCGAGGAGCGCCTGAAGAGCGTGCTGAACGAGGTGAAGAAGAGCGAGGGCAAGATCATCCTCTTCATTGATGAGCTGCACACCATCGTGGGTGCGGGCAAGACCGACGGTGCCATGGATGCAGGCAACCTGCTCAAGCCCATGCTGGCCCGGGGCGAGCTGCACTGCATCGGCGCGACGACGCTCGAGGAGTACCGGAAATTTATCGAAAAGGACGCCGCGCTCGAGCGGCGGTTCCAGAGCGTGCAGGTCGGCGAGCCGGACGAAGGAAAAGCGCTGCAGATCTTACAAGGCCTGCGGCCAAAGTACGAGGCGTATCACGGCCTTTCCATCGAGGACGAGGCCCTGTGCACGGCGGTGACGCTCTCAAAGCGGTATCTGCCCGACCGTTTTTTGCCGGATAAGGCTATCGACCTTATCGACGAGGCGGCGGCAAGCGTGAAACTGTCCGCGCGCAGCGCCTCGCCCGAACTGAAAGCGCTCGAAGAGAAGGCGAGCGCCGCCGCGCGGGACAAGGAAACTGCCATCCGCGCGCAGGACTATGAAAAGGCGGCGCGGCTGCGCGACGCGGAGGAGAGCTTCCGCACGCAGGCGGCAGCTGAGCGGAAAAAACAGGCGCGCGAGGCGGAAAAGACCGCTGTGCGCGTGACGGCGGAGGACATCGCCGCCGTGGTGTCGAACTGGACGGGCATTCCGGTGACAAGGCTCAACGAGAGCGAAAGCGCGCGGCTTTTGACGCTTGAAGAAACGCTTCATGCGCGCGTTGTGGGGCAGGACGAGGCAGTGTGCGCTGTGGCGCGCGCCATCCGCCGCGGGCGCGTCGGCGTCAAGGACCCGAAACGGCCTGTCGGGTCGTTCCTCTTCCTCGGGCCCACGGGCGTGGGCAAGACGGAGCTCAGTAAAGCGCTCGCCGAGGCGGTATTTGGCAGCGAGGACGCGATGATCCGCATCGACATGAGCGAGTATATGGAAAAACACACCGTCTCGCGCCTGATCGGCTCACCGCCGGGCTACGTTGGCTACGACGAGGGCGGGCAGCTGACGGAAAAGGTGCGGCGCAAGCCGTACTCCGTCGTGCTTTTCGATGAGATCGAAAAGGCGCACGAGGACGTGTGGAATATTCTGCTGCAAATTTTAGAGGACGGCGTCGTGACGGACGCGCAGGGGCGCAAGGTGGACTTTCGCAACACGGCGGTCATCATGACGTCGAACATCGGTTCGCACATCATCATGGACCGACTGTCGAAATACACCAACGATACGCCGCCCGAAAGCGTGCTCGAAGAGACTAAAAAAGAGGTTTTCGACCTGATGAAACAGACGATCCGGCCGGAGTTCCTGAACCGTATCGATGACATCATCATGTTTACTCCGCTCAACGAAGAAGAGATCCGCAAGATCGTGACTGTTCAGCTGAATAGTGTGAAGAAGATGCTGGCCCAGAATGGGATTGCGCTGGAATTTACGGATGCAGCTCTGGCATTTATTTCAGACAAAGGGTTCGACCCGCAGTTTGGTGCCCGTCCTGTAAAACGTGTCATCCAGAAGTATGTCCTGAACGAACTGTCCAAAGAGTTGTTGGGCGGAAAGATCAACAAAGATCGCCCGATCACAATCGACAGCAACGGTGCCGGTTTGGTCTTCAAGAATTGACCGAAGATGGTTGGATTGATATATATTTATGTGAAAGGCTCTGCTCCCAAAAGGAGTAGGGCTTTTTTTGTTGGTCCGGATGTTCTATCTTTGTGAAAATATTTGAATATGCACCATCCATTACAAGTTCTGAAGCACTACTGGGGCTATGACGGGTTCCGGCCGGGACAGGCAGAAGTCATAGACAGTATTCTGTCCGGGCATGATACATTGGCGCTTATGCCGACGGGAGGAGGTAAATCCATTACCTTCCAGGTGCCTGCATTGGCGAATCCGGGTATTTGCCTTGTGGTCAGTCCGCTTGTCGCTTTAATGAAGGACCAGGTGAGGAACCTGCAAAAGCGAGGGATTCTGTCGGCGTTTATCAGTTCCGAAATGCCGCATTGGGAGATTTTGCAACAACTGGATAATTGCATCTTGGGAGATTATAAGTTCCTTTACATTTCTCCTGAACGTATTTCTTCCGAACTGTTTCAGGAGAAGTTGAAGACGTTGTCCCGCAAAGTGAATTTGCTGGTTGTGGATGAAGCGCACTGTATCTCTCAATGGGGGAATGATTTTCGCAGGGATTACCGCTTGATTGCGGATATCCGCGATGCTATACCGCAGGTCCAGGTAATTGCCGTAACAGCCTCAGCAACGGCAGCAGTGGTTGCCGATATCTGCGAACAACTCCATTTCCGCAAAGGATATCGGATATTCAAGACCTCTTTCGAACGGAAGAACCTTTCGTTCGTAGTCCGTAAGACCGATAATAAATTGAAAGAAATCTGCCATATCCTGTCGGCCGTACCCGGCTCTGCAGTGATTTACAGCCGTACTCGCAAAGGGGTGGAAGAATATGCCGGAAAGTTGCGGGCGGCAGGTATTTCAGCCGAATATTTCCATGCAGGCCTGGACCCGGTCCTGAAGACAGAGCGGCAGACGAATTGGGTGAAAGGATTTACGCGTGTGCTGGTCGCTACCAACGCATTCGGAATGGGGATCGATAAAGGGGATGTGCGGGTGGTTATCCATACGGAGTTTCCTGATTCGATGGAGGCTTATTACCAGGAGGCGGGACGTGCCGGCCGTGACGGGAAACGGGCTTATGCTGTAGCTTTGTTGGGACCGCAGGACATAACGGATATAAAAAGACGTCCTTCCAATGCTTTCCCTACGGTTGAATATATCAAACGGGTATATGAAGCGTTGTGTAACCGTTTTCAGATTGCAGAAGGGGATGGGGAAGGCGTGTCTGTCTATCTGGATGAACCGGAGTTTTTGAGAAGCTGGCATTTCGATAAGGGCCGTTTGCGTTCTTCCCTTGAAATACTCTCTTTGTCGAACTATCTGACGTTTGAACCCTATCCTAATTCGCAACCCTATTTGCGATATGATCAGCCTCGTTGGACGATGGATCGTTTCCTGAACGACGCTTCTCCTGCCGCCAAAGTCGCTGTTGAAATCTTACGGAATTACGAAGGGCTTTTTTCTGCCGGAGTTTTCGTCAGTGTCGATATGCTGGCGCGAAAAACCGGGCTGGAAGCTCGTGAGGTGGCGAAAGTCTTAGGGTATCTGCGGAATGTCGGTTTCTATTATGTCCCTCCCCGCAAAGAACCCCGGATCACTTTTAAGATGATCCGTGTCCCTCTGGATCGTCTTGTCATTACGACCGCATCCTATGAAAACCGTTTGGCAGCTTTCAAAATGCGAATCGAAAAGGTGGTGGAATACCTTGAGACTCAAGGTTGTCGCCAGGAGTTTATTTCCGGATATTTCGGTATGAAAGGGACACGATGCGGATGCTGTGATAATTGCTTGCAGAAGTAGTAAAGGTAGTTCAACTTAACCCTATGTGTTACGGAGGCTAATGCATAGAGTTAGTCCTCGTAAAGCTATGCATTAGGAACCTGTTTAAGATTCGGATTGATTTTTTGGAGTACCTGTATGGATAACGGATATTTTTGTTTATGTTTGTAGCATCTATCAACCAAAAATTAAAAAGATATGAGTGACAAAGACGATTTAATTTATGATGAAGATGATTCTGTAGCATTTATCCAGAACTATCTTCCCCAGGAATTGAAAGGAAAATTCAGTAATGACGATATTAATTATATTGTGGATCTGATTTATGAATTTTATGAGTCGAAGGGGTTCCTTGATGAAAATTCCGATGACAATGCCGAAATTGATATTGATGAAGATGAATTGATCGGGTTTGTTGTAAAGAATGCGCAAAAAGACGGTGTTGGCAAGTTCTCACCTGAAGACATCACTTTTATTGTACAGGGAGAACTTGAATATTGCGATTCCATCAACATGTTCGATTAATAGACTGTTGTATAGTTACAATATAGTTTATAAAAGAATAAGAAGATGAAAAATTTTAAGTTGTTATCAGTTTTGCTGCTTTGTATGGCAGTCGTTTTTACGAGTTGTGGAACATGGAACAATACCGCTAAAGGTACGGCTATCGGAGTCGGCGGAGGTGCGGCAGTAGGTGCCGGAGTCGGTGCTTTGGCTGGTAATACTGCATTGGGTTCGATAATCGGTGCTGCCGTGGGCGGTACTGCAGGTGCCCTAATCGGTAAAAAGATGGATAAACAGAAGAAGGAACTGGAAGCTACGCTGCCGGAAGAAACGACTGTCGAGACCATCAACAACGGTGAGGCGCTGAAAGTCACCTTTGATTCGGGTATCTTGTTCGCAACCAATTCGAGCACTGTCAGTGCCGCTTCCAAGAGTGCTTTGCGTGACTTGGCTGCCAGTTTGAATGCAAATCCGGATACAGACATAAAAATCATAGGGCATACGGATAATACAGGAAAGGTTGATTACAACCAAACATTATCTGAAAAACGTGCAAAGAGCGTATTCGATTATCTGATGGAAGACCAAGGCGTGAGCAGTAAGCGCATGACTTATGAAGGCAAGGGAGTACATGAACCGGTTGCTGACAACAGCACTCCTGAGGGACGTGCGTTGAACCGTCGAGTGGAAATCCTTATCCTTCCCAACTCAAAAATGGTACAGGAAGCACAGCAAGGAACATTGCGATAAGAAATTATAGAACTCTGGATCATAAGGAGGTATGTTAATCCCTCTTTATTACGATCTTTTAGGCACGGATTTCACGGAATTACACGGATAAATTAATTTTCTTTCTGTGTTTTCCGTGTATCCGTGCCTAAATTATGTTTATCAGTAAGTAGGATTTTGTTTTGATACCTCCTTTGCCTTTGTATTAACAGTCGTTTATAACCGTTCCAAAATCTTCAGACAAGTTAATTAACACTCTTGAAAAGGGAGAATGCAAACCTTTTTTAGTTCATGTTGTTTAAATAGTAACTTATATATAAGTGCACAAATAATAGTATAAACTGTTTTAAACGTTGAATGAGATGAAAAAGATTCTTCCTTTTTTCTTATTGGTTCTTTTACTGGCGTCTTGCCAGAAGGATCCAGACATGTCAAAACTAAGCGATGATTTCGTAGTATTCACAGATCACAACAAGGATGCTAATTTCGAATCGTTTACAACTTTCTACATCCCTGATAGTGTAATGGTTATCGGTAACAGTGAAAAACCGGAATTCTGGAGTGCGACTGAAGCTGACGATATCGTCTCTACCTTGGTTAGTGGCATGGAAGGCCGTGGTTACACACGCGCATCGGATAAAGAATCTGCGGATCTGGGTTTGCAGGTTTCTTTTGTGAAAAATGTAAATTACTTTACAAACTATCATGACAATCCATACTGGTGGTGGGGGTATCCGGGATATAACTGGTGGTACGGCTACTGGGGTAACTGGACTGGTGCATGGAATGGATGGTATTATCCGTATCCTGTAGTATACAGCTATAGCGTAGGTTCTTTATTGGTTGAACTGGTTAACTTGAAGGCTCCGTTGCCAAAATCTACGGATGCTAAACTTCCGGTTCTTTGGACTGCTTACATGACTGGCTTGCTGTCCGGTTCCGACAAGGTAAATATCGAACTTTCTACTCGTGCTATCGAGCAGGCTTTTGTACAGTCACCGTACTTGAAAAAATAATTAAACGCGAATTAGATAAATTTGAGTCTTATGAAAAAGATATATAAATCAATAAAATTAATCGCTTTACTTGTTGCCTGTTTAGCGATACCTTCCCTGGCTGGTGCCCAGGTTGTAAAGAACATGTATTTTAATATTGACTGGCAGATCAACTCTCCATTCAGTCAGGATTTCTCAGACAAGACAAGTGGTTGGGGAGCACATGCGGAAGCCGGTTATTATGTAATTCCTAATTTCTCGGTAGGTGCATTTATCTCTTACCATACCAACAATAAGTATATCGATCGTCAGACATTGCCGGTAAGTTCTACATCGGCCATCACTTCCGATCAGCAGCACTCTATCTTTCAGTTGCCTTTTGGTGCAGCTTTTCGTTACAACGTAGCTCCCGAAAGTCAGTTCCAGCCTTATGCTGGTGTGCAGTTGGGTGCAAGCTATAGTGAAATGTCGACTTATATGAATGTAATGAAAGTATACGACCGTAACTGGGGTTTCTATGTGTCTCCTGAAATCGGTATGAATATGTATTTTACACCTCAGAAACAGATCGGTCTGCATATTGCTGCCTACTATAATTATGCAACTAATAAAGGAGAAGTCCTGAGTTATTCGATCGATGGATTGAATAACTGGGGTATCCGCTTAGGTCTAGCGTTCTGATAGACAACGTTTGTTCTTTTAAGTGTTTTATGTAGTTTATGGGGAACGGGAGGCTGTCGTAATGACACCTCCCGTTTTTTGCTTTACAAGATTTGTAGTTTGAGACCGAACGAGAGGCTCAGATAGTCTTTGGGTTTCAGGTAACCGTTCCCGATCTTGTTTATCAGATATAGGTCACAGGTACTGAGTTCGTAAAAGAAAGAGATGGATTTATGCCAGCTCTTTTTTGTGTCTAGCTTCAATGTGAATCGCTCTCCAATGAAAACATGGGTACGGATGCGAGTAGAGAACCAGTAATAGCCTTGCGGATATTTGTCCGGCTGCTTGCCCCAGAAATCGCGATCTAAAAGAGTATTGATATAGACACCGCAGGCGAGAGGTTCGAAAGACAACTTGTCGGCGATACGGATGTTCCAGGGATAATAATTCTGTTTGAGTGTAAGGGTTGCCATAGCATGGCGGTCCGAGTTGCGGGGAACTATCCCCAAATATACATCTGTTTCCCAGTGGTTACGATAATAATTCCAACCTGTTCCGAGTGAAAGCATGCCCATTGATCCGGCAAACTGTAGTTTGGTATAACGGGGAATGAGTTTTTCCCATCTGGATATATATTTCTCCACGCGTTTCTTGTATCGCACATCATCCTCGATTTTCTCCTGTGCCTGTAAGGTGCCGGTCAGGAAAAGAAATAGGAACATCCATTTAAAAATCGATAACTTCATACGTGTAGTCGTCTGGGGTTAGGGTGAATAATAGGTAGTTGCGTTTGGCTATATTGCTACAGCCATAGTAGATGATCCCATCGTCGAAAAGGTCTTCCACTTGTAATTGATGGTTATGCGCATTCAGGCAGAATTGCAAAGAGGGGAATTCGCGGATATATAGTTGGAATACGTCTTTTACGTTATTATCAAACTGTTCGCTTCCGGGACGTGCATGCATGGCGATGACCGTGCGGCTGTAATGGCGGGTACTGTCTTGCAGTTCCTCTTTCAGGAAACCGAAATCGGGAACAGGGTGGGAGTAGTCGTATTCGATCGCATTGGTGTTAAGGCAAACGAATTTGACGTCCCGGACGATAAAGGAAAAGTTTTCTCTCCCAAACAATTTATTGAAAACTTGGTCGCCATTGCCGATTACGTCATGGTTACCGATCAATCCGACATACGGGATATCGAGCTTCGACAGGATATCGACGGCCCACTCGTATTCTTTCTTCATACCGAACTCGGTATAGTCTCCTCCATGTATGATGAAATCGATACTGTCTTTTTTTGTATTGATATGTTTTACGAAATCTTCCGTCTCGTCGTAGCTACGTTGGGTGTCGCCCATCAGGACGAAGCGGATCGTGTCTTTATCTTTTGTTGCTGCCTCGATAAGCGGGATGTTGTTGCTGTTGATATCGCGTTCGGAAATGGTGAGCCGGCCGTCATACGGATGGTAATCGATCAGGTCGCATGCAGACAAGAGTATGCACAGGAATAATGGTAGAGTTTGTTTATACATGACATCCTAACTTTTATTTGTATTTGTGGCAAAGTTAGGATGTCATGCTACTTCAAAAAAGGTCAAGATGCAATGAATAATGTGCCAATACGAAGAAACTCTCTCATTGGCACATTATTTAATGTAATTATAATACCGGTTGAAGAAATTTTTGAACCAGCCTGTCTTCATCAATCCTTTTTCGAAAAGCAGGATTCCTAAAAGGGCGCAACAGATTCCCAAGGTCACATCTATAATATAGTGATGTGAAGTGTAAACTGCTGTTCCCCAAATTCCAGCCATGATGATGGCAAACAGGATAATCACAAATTTATTGCATTTATTGATAATCGCATAACATAGTGCCACAACCATATATGCGGCATGTAATGATGGAACTGCCGCGAATACGTTTGCGTTGCGGCCATAGATGGAATCGAAGATCGAAAGGCCGGTCAATGCGTCGAACCTACCGAGACCGGCAACATTGCCCGGTGTGTCGAGTATCGGTTCGAAACCATAATTGATTGCATACCAAGGAGGAGCTGCCGGGTGGATATAATATCCGGCAAAACCGATCAGGTTGACGAACAGGAATACCATCGAGAAGCGAAGATACAAATTACGATCCCCCTTGAGATAGAGCCACAGCCCGAAAGCGATCGGAACCGGAACCCAGCAGAGATAAAATATGCCTGCAAGAAAGTCCGCTATCTGGCAATTATGAATCGCGAAATACTCGCAAGGAATCAGGATATTTCCATTATCGTTTATACCGAACAGACTTTTTTCCAGATTATACAGACTTTCCACATCAATCGGGTTGGCTTCGTAGTTTGGGAAAACACGCATCCAGTCGTATGAAATGCCAAAAAGAGCAAACGGCAACAAGGCTACAGCCAACTTACGGGTGGTCTTGCTGGCGAAGAAGAGGAGCAGATAGAGGCCGACCATGAATACATGCTCCGGGCGCAATCCGATACATACGGCTGTCAGCAAAAGAAACAACGCTGTCAGGCTGATAACGGTCCCTGCCTCCTTTCTTGACGGGAGTACAATAGTCTCTTTCATTCGTTATCTTTGCTGCTCAATAGTTTACGACAGTGGTTCAGGCGTGCGAATGCCGTGATGTTGGAAAATATCGCAACGATCAGCAAGGGAATGACGAATATCATGATCGGTTCGAATGTCTCGTTGTTTTCCATCATGGGTGCGAAGATTCCGCAGCAAAGAGCACCTAACCCGGTCAACACCACGCGTTCGGGACGTTGCATGAAACCAACTTTACATTCAAGTCCCAATCCTTCGGCACGGGCACGGACATAGCTAACCATCAGTGAGCCAATCAAAGCAATGAAAGCGACGATCGAACTGATGACATATCCCTGATTGATCAGATAGAAACAGATCCCGAAGAAAACAGTTAGTTCGCTGTAGCGGTCCAGTACCGAATCGTACAAGGCTCCGAATGTGGAACTCATTTTGCCGATACGCGCCACCTGTCCGTCCATCATGTCGAACAGTCCGGCAAACAGGATGATGCCGCCACCCCAGCCGATGTAGTAGAAATCACCTCGTTCTCCCTTCATTCCGGCATAAAGGAATATGCAGGCAGCCACAATATTCAGGATTAATCCTGTCGTCGTAATAAAATTGGGTGTGATCCCAATTTTAATCATCCCATGTACGATTGGGTTGATGATCTTATAGATCGTCTGTTGCAACCAATCTCTAAAAACTTTGAATTTCATATCTAACTATTTTGTTTTTATTTTGAGTTCACTCTCTGGAAACGGCCCCTGATCCTACAGTTCTTGTAGACAAAGACACGTTGCATATTATAGTTCCAAAGAAATCCGACAAGCAGCGAGACTACTATCTTGGAAAAGACGAACAAGTCGTCGATATAATGTTTCAGGGTTTCCTGGACCCAGGGATTCTTGCTGATCGTTTCCGTCATGAAGTAGATCCCCCAAGTATTCAGTAAGATACTGCCGATCCAGACCAGCAGGTATTTTACCATTACATGCCGTTTCTTGCATTCTTTGGATTTGAATGTCCATTTGTAATTGATGATGCAGTTCACGATCCCGCCGCAGACAGAACCGGTGAAAGTCGCATACACGTAATAAATTCCAAATAGTTTGACCAATAAGATCGTGACCAGAAAGTCTGTCGCACTGGCAATCTGCGAAGAAAATTGGGCTCGTATGAACATAAATATCCCGCCTTTCTCCGAAAACGCTCTTGCACTCTTCTTTATCCAATCAACCATCTTGCACCGATTAGCAGGATGAGGCTATATATTCCAGCCAAAATATCATCCATCATTACTCCGACTCCTCCCTTGAGATTTTCCATTTTGCGTATACCCAACGGCTTGAAAATATCGAACAGGCGGAATAGCGCGAATGCTGCCAGTGCATACCACCAGTTACCGGCCGGTGCTGCCAAAAGCGGAATCCAGACACCTACCATTTCGTCTACTACTACCCGCGAAGGGTCTTCTCCCCAAATAGGTTCGACTGCGTTTGCCGAACGGATGCCGGCAATCGTAAATATACCGACCAATAACGCGGTTATAATAAGAAGCAGAGTAGGGGATACGGCGCACGACAATGCAAGCCAGATCAGCGTAGCTAACAAGGCTCCTGCCGTTCCCGGAGCAAGCGGAGAAAAACCGGAACCAAAGCCTGTTGCAATAATAATATGAATTAGTGGAACTCTTTTCATTCTGTCAGTAAAATGCGTGCAAAGTTATAAAAATAATATAACTTTCTCCTTTATCCGGGAGAAAGTTATATCGAGAATTCCATCAGCATGGAATTTTAGTTTCATAGGCATATAACAAAAGTTTCATGGGCATGAAACTAAAATTTCCCTATAATGAAACAAAAGTTTTCCTATAATGAAACATTAGTCACATTATAGGGAAACTAAATTTGTATTACCCTGAATTTTAGTCCAGATAGTTAGGGGCTTTTTCTCCGATCATCTCGCGCAACGTCTGCTTAACCATTCTCCATTGCTGGAAGAGGTCATGTACGGGCTGATGTTCGAAGTCGTGCATCGGACTCTTGCAGAAGAAAGACAACCAGGTCTGGATACCACACATACCGGCACGCAGGGCCAGATCGCTGAATAACACCAGG
>ERZ860710.1137-NODE-1137-length-13495-cov-3.189583_pt1 | contig 13495 bp, 10 predicted proteins | sample MGYA00509974_ERZ860710 | MGnify/ENA primary metagenome ERZ860710 (study PRJEB30046, sample SAMN00715261) | human gut metagenome | study: EMG produced TPA metagenomics assembly of the A metagenome-wide association study of gut microbiota in type 2...
ATTATACGCACAGTATCTTCATTTGTCAATGAAAAATTACATTTTCTTTTAAAAAAAGAAGCCTGCATTACTGCAAGCCTCTTTTCCAACACCATACATACAATTACTGAATTAATGCTAATGTTTCTCTTGCAATTGCTAATTCTTCGTTTGTAGGAACTACGCAAAGCTTTACTTTAGAATCTGCTGTAGAAATAATCATTTCTTCGCCAACAGCCTTTTCACTTGCTGCTTCGTCTAACTTCACACCTAAATATCCTAAATACTGGCAGATCATTGGTCTTAACCATGCAGCATTTTCACCAACACCGGCTGTAAATGTGATTGCATCAACACCGTTCATTGCAGCTACATAAGAACCGATATACTTTGCTACTCTGTATGCATATGCTTCCAGTGTCTGCTTTGCAACTTCGTTGCCGTCATCCATAGCAGCCTTGATATCACGGAAATCACTTGAGATTCCGCCTGACATACCGAGTACACCAGACTTCTTATTTAAAATGTTCAGCATCTCTGATACTGTAAGGTTTTCATGATTGCAAAGGTATTCGATGATTGCAGGGTCTAAGTCACCACTTCTTGTACCCATAATCAGACCTTCAAGCGGAGTAAGACCCATAGAAGTATCTACGCACTTACCGCCGATAGAAGCTGAAATAGAAGCACCGTTTCCAAGGTGGCATACGATAACCTTTGCTGAATCCTTATCGAGATTTGCAAATTTGATTGTTTCCTTTGATACAAAGCTGTGGCTTGTTCCGTGGAAACCATATCTTCTTACGCCGTACTTCTCATAGTATTCACGAGGAATAGCATATAGGTAAGCCTTTGGCTCCATTGTTCCACCAAATGCTGTATCCCATACAGCTACATTTGGCTTGCCTGGCATAGCTGCCTCAACGGCTTCAATACCGATAAGGTTAGCTGGGTTATGTAAAGGACCAAGGTCGAAGCACTCTCTTACAACCTTCTTAACATCTTCTGTTACAAGACAAGACTCGATATACTTCTCACCTGCGTGAAGTACTCTGTGTCCTACTGCTGCAATCTCATCTGTAGACTTGATTACGCCGTGCTCAGCATCCTGAAGAGCATCAAGAACAAGCTTAACTGCAATGTTGTGATCCTTCATAGGTGTTTCAACAACATACTTATCCTTTCCTGTTGGCTTGTGTGTAAGAACAGAACCTTCAATACCGATTCTTTCTACAAGACCTTTTGCGATTACGCTCTCATCATCCATGTTAATAAGCTGATACTTAAGAGATGAGCTTCCACAGTTTAATACTAAAATATTCATTACAAAAATTCTCCTTAAAAATGTTAATTATGCATTCTGAGCCTGAACAGCTGTCATAGCTACTACACCAACGATATCGTCAGCGAAGCATCCTCTTGAAAGATCGTTAACTGGCATAGAAAGTCCCTGAAGAACAGGACCATAAGCTCCAGCCTTAGCAAGTCTCTGAACAAGCTTATAACCGATGTTACCAGCTTCAAGGTTAGGGAATACAAGTGTATTAGCCTTACCAGCTACCGGGCTCTCAGGTGCCTTAAGTGCAGCAACTTCTGGAACTAAAGCAGCATCTAACTGAAGCTCACCATCAACAGTGATATCTGGGTACTTCTCTTTTGCAATCTTAACAGCATCAGCAACCATAGTTACTCTGTCATGCTTAGCACTTCCGTATGAAGAGAAGCTAAGCATAGCAACCTTAGCGTCCTTTCCTACAAAGCTCTTGAATGAATCTGAAGAAAGCTTAGCAACCTCAGCAAGCTTCTCTGAATCATAATCTGGGCTTACAGCACAGTCAGCGAATACAAAAAGGCCGTTCTCACCGAATTCGCAGTCTGGAACTTCCATAAGGAAGAAGCCTGAAACTGAGCTGATACCTGGCTTAGTCTTTAATAACTGAAGAGCTGGACGGATTGTGTTACCTGTTGAGTGGCATGCACCAGATACTGCTCCATCAGCATCTCCACATTTACACATAAGGCATGCATAGTACATGTAATCCTTCTCCATCTGTTCCTTAGCCATCTCAGGTGTAACACCCTTCTTGCTTCTTAACTCAACGAATTTATCAATATACTTCTGCTTATTAGGATCGTTAAATGGATCTACGATTGTGGCGCCAGAAATGTCATAGCCCTTACCATACTTCTCGATCTCTTCAGGAGTACCAATGATAACTAAATTAGCAATGCCTTCCTTTAAAATCTTCTCAGCAGCTTCATAAGTTCTCTTATCCATAGACTCTGGTAATACGATAGTCTTCTTGTCTGCCTTTGCTCTTTCTTTAATTGTGTCAATAAATGCCATGATTAATGACTCCTCCTTATAAAAAAGTAAATTTTCAGTAAACATACTGAACTCTGACAAAAATTATATACCAATTTTTAGTCGAAAACAAGGTCGTCTGGCACTTAAAAATGTTTTAAAAACGATACATTGACTAAATTCAGCAATATTTTTGACATAAATGTACGATTTCAGTAAAATATAATAAAAACATAAAGGAGACACTACATGAAAGCATGCGGAATTGTTGCAGAATATAACCCATTACACACAGGACATGTATATCAGATGAATAAAGCAAAACAGATTTCGCAGGCTGACTGTATTATCGTTGTTATGAGCGGCAATTTTGTGCAGCGTGGTGAACCGGCAGTAATTGATAAGTATGCAAGAACAAGTGCTGCATTAAAAGCTGGTGCTGATATCGTTGTTGAACTACCTGTATACTACGCATTATCAAGTGCAGAGAATTTTGCAAAAGGTGCAGTTCTTACACTTAATACAATGAAAGCCGCTTCAATCTGTTTTGGTGCTGAAACTGATAATGCAGATTGTCTGGCAAAGATAAGCCGTACTATAATATCAGAATCGCCTGAATATAAGGCAATTCTTAACAAAGCTCTTGCAGAGGGACTCTCTTATCCTGCTGCAAGACAGACTGCACTTTTGGAATATCTGCCAGAATGTAAGGACATAATTACAGGTTCTAATAACATTCTTGCAATTGAATATATAAAAGCAATTCTTTACAACAACCTTAACATGACATATTATCCGGTGCTTCGTGAAGGTGCTGGCTACAATGACGACACAGATACCGCTGAGTATGCAAGTGCATTTGGAATAAGAAAAATGCTTATGTCAGATGAACATGACAGATTAAAAACATACCTTACTGCCGGTATGTATGAAGAAATCAGCAATTCTAAGAACTGTCCTTTATTTCCTGATGATTTCAGCAATATATTTAATCATAAAATGTTATTTATTAAGCAGATATGTAACATTAATAATACTGACTTTGCTGACAGACTTGCTGAATATGAAGATATCAGTCCGGACATTGCAAACAGGTTTGTAGCTGCATTTACAGGAAGAGACACTATCACAGAATTCGCAATGAAAGTTAAATCAAAGAATATAGTATATTCAAGAATATGCCGCTGTATCATGCATATAATTCTTGAAATAAGAAAATCTATGTCCGATTCATACAATAATATACCATATATAAGATTATTAGGTTTTAATAAAACCGGACAACAGTATCTTGGAAGCATCAAGAAAGAACTTGATGTACCTTTCATTACCAAGGCTGCTGATTATAAAAATGAACTTATATTTGACCTTGCATGTTCTGATATATATGCACAGGCTGTATATGAAAAGTATGGGTATGTAATGAAGAATGAATTACAACAAAATATAATAAGAATATAAAAAACACCGGCTGAACCAATCATATGATTCAGCCGGTGTTTTTTATCTTAATTCTTAATTAGTTCTTAAAGCTGTGGATTGGTGCAGGAATTCTTCCTACTCTGTTCACGAATGCAGAACAGTCAAATTTATTAACAGGCATAATAGGTGCATAACCTAAGAGTCCGCCAAATTCTACTGTCTCTCCAACGCCCTTTCCTACAACAGGAATAACTCTTACAGCTGTTGTCTTCTGGTTTACCATGCCAATAGCTGCTTCATCAGCAATAATTCCTGAAATTGTTGTTGCAGGTGTGTCACCTGGGATAGCTATCATATCAAGACCAACTGAGCATACACATGTCATAGCTTCAAGCTTTTCGATTGTAAGTGAACCTTCATTAACAGCGTCAATCATTCCCTGATCTTCTGATACAGGAATGAACGCTCCACTAAGTCCGCCTACATAAGAAGATGCCATAACACCGCCCTTCTTAACCTGATCATTAAGCATTGCAAGTGCAGCTGTAGTACCAGGTGCTCCTGCTCTCTCAAGTCCGATTTCTTCAAGAATCTCTGCTACTGAATCTCCAACAGCAGGAGTTGGTGCAAGTGAAAGGTCAATAATGCCAAAAGGTACACCGAGTCTCTTAGAAGCCTCCTGTGCAACAAGCTGTCCAACTCTTGTAATCTTAAATGCTGTCTTCTTGATAGTTTCGCAAAGAACCTCAAAGCTCTTTCCTCTTACACTCTCAAGTGCGTATTTAACAACACCAGGACCACTGACACCAACATTTATAATTGCATCATCTTCTGTCACACCGTGGAATGCACCAGCCATGAAAGGATTATCATCAGGGGCATTACATAACACAACAAGCTTGGCACATCCTAAAGAATCTTTATCCTTAGTAAGTTCTGCTGTCTCTTTAATTATCTCGCCCATAAGTCTTACTGCATCCATGTTAATACCAGTCTTTGTTGAACCGACATTAACAGAACTGCATATAAGCTCTGTCTGTGCAAGTGCCTGTGGAATTGATCTTATTAAAAGTTCATCACTCTTAGTCATTCCTTTTGATACAACTGCTGAATAACCACCAATGAAATTAACACCAACAGTATGAGCCGCTTTATCAAGAGTTTTCGCAATAGTAACATAATCCTCAGGTGTCTTACATGCAGAAGAACCAACAAGAGAAATAGGTGTAATTGATATTCTCTTATTAACAATAGGAACACCGAATTCCTTTGCAATCTCTTCTCCGGTTGAAACTAAATCCTTAGCAAGAGTTGTGATTTTGTTATATATTTTCTCATTTACCTCAGCTAAATCAGGACCAGCACAGTCAAGAAGATTAATACCCATAGTAATAGTTCTTACATCAAGGTTCTCTTTCTCGACCATTTTGTTAGTCTCTGTAACTTCCATAATATTAATCATAGTATTTAAGTCTCCTCACTTTCTTAGATACGGTGCATCATGTCAAATATTTCTTCACGCTGGCATTTAATTACAACACCAATATCTTCGCCAAGCTTATTAAGATCTTCATTAACATTGTCAAAATTCTTTGTAGAACCAGACATATCAACAATCATCATCATATTAAAATATCCTGAAACAATAGTCTGTGAGATATCAAGGATATTAACCTTTGTATCAGCAAGATAAGTACATACTCTGGCAATAATACCAACAGTATCTTTTCCTACAACAGTAATTACACATTTTTTCATAGCTTTCCTCTTTCTGCACCTTGTAAGCGCCTGTTATATTTCGCAAATACCTGATAAAACATCACGCTTTGCAACCTCTATATCAAAATCCGAAGATTTGAATGAGTTATCTGACATATCAATTTCTAATTTCACTGTCTCATAAGCAAGTTTATCGTAGTTATTCTCTTTGCTTAAATGACCAAGATATATTTTCTTAAGCTTATCATGAAGCAGGGAATTGACAAGCTGTCCAGATGTCTCATTAGAGAGATGTCCTTTATTACCTAATATTCTTTTCTTAAGATAAAAAGGATAAGGACCAACCTGTAACATATTGATATCATGATTAGCCTCAACAAGCATAATATCAGATTCTGTCAGATTATCAACCACATAATCATCAAAATACCCTAAATCAGTTACAACCGATGCTTTTTTTATGCCATCTGCACATTTTTGAGTAAATGTATACGCAACCGGTTCGTTAGCATCATGTGATATACGAAATGGGTGGACTGTTACATCTCCAATTGAAATATCTTCATCCGCATTTATCTTATTAAATATGCCATCTGGAATATTCCCAAGTGATGAAATCTGTTCTATCCCCTCTATTGTACCAGACGTTGAATAGATTGGAATCCCATCTTTTCTCGATATAACACCAAGCCCTTTTGTATGGTCAATATGTTCATGTGTTACAAATATTGCATCAATATCTTTAAGACTTAAACCCGCCGTATTAAGCCCTTCTTCAATTCTTTTCCTGCTTATTCCGGCATCAAAAAGAACATGTGTGTCCTCCGTACCAAGGTAGATGCAGTTTCCACTGCTTCCGCTGGCAATCGGCATCATTCTCATAATTATTTATCCTCCCAGCGAAGCTCTATAACATCACCATCATTAAGTGGCGATGAATAATCAGCATCATTTCCGTTATGTAAGAATACAAGATTCCCCCTTACCATTGTAAGATCAAATGGATAGAACTGGAACAGGTCTACAACTATATAATCAGGCTTGCCTGATAAAACAACGCTCTGACCATTAACCGTAATAGTTATATCCAGCGGTTGTATAACTGGTTCTTCTGCTACCTTATCATCAGTTTCTTCTGATTCCTGCAGCTTTTCTGATGCCATAATATTCTCATTATATTCCTCTAATGAAGAAGTTCTTACCGTAAAGTTCTCATATACTTTAGTATTCTTATCTGCTGGCTCATTATTAACAGTTACATTGAGTGTCTTATAATCCAAGTCAAGAAACTCAAAAAGCTGTGCAACTGTATAGAAGTTCTCCATACGGATTTTGTCGCCGTCATTAATATCATAGAACTCTGACTTTAATTCTCCATTAACATATGCAAATCTTGGGCAGACTATAGTTTTATCATTTACTATAAATGTTATCTGGGAATTAAACTCTTCAAGCTGTCCTATTGTTATGCTTGCCGGTTCTCCCACTGTAGATTCCGTTACAACTATTATATCATTCTGTTCAATCGGAGTATGAAGATTAGCCGGTCTTCCATTAAGCGTAACAACTGCGCCTTCCCCGGCACTTCCCCTTACAAGTCTTGACTTTCCATTAACAGTAAAGTTAATCTCTGCCCCTCTTCTTGGGAAAAGCTTTTCATTAGGGAAGCCAATCTGCATGACAGCATCTACAACTGTAAGATTACTTGTATCATAGAGCTTTATTCGTTCTTTATTAACAGTAACAAATACAAAATTGTTCTTTTGCGTATAATAATTAGTGCATATACCGACAGGCGTTACATATAATGAATCCTTCTTGAAATTGTCAACCTGAAAATCAACTGCAGTTAGAACCTCTTCACCTCTTACCGCAACTCTCTGGTGCGGTATTCCAAGACAATCGGCAACTCTTTCTGTATAACCTGGTATCTTGCCACCACCGCCAACAACAAACACAGCATTTACAGGCTTACCGCCATTAAGCTCAATAATCTTTTCCGCAACATCCTTTGCCATCGCATTCACAACATCAGCTGCTGCATTTCTTATTTCAAGTGCATCTACCTTCTGCGTAATACCCATGATATCTTTAAATGTTACAAGTCCTTTTTTCTTAGTACTTGCAGACATTTTAATCTTTTCAGCAGTATTAAAATCAACAAGGTAAGTTTTTGCGATACACTCTGTTATCTCATCACCTGCGCAAGGTATCATGCCATAAGCAATTATACAGCCATCCTTTGTAAGACAGATATCTGATGTTCCTGCACCTACATCAACAAGCCCTATGTTAAGGAGCCTGTACTGCTCAGGAATTGCTATATTCATGGCTGCTATAGGCTCTAATGTAAGACTTGCAACATTAAGTCCGGCATATTCAACAGCTTCATAAAGTCCATCAACTACCTCTTCCGGCAAAAATGTAGCAATAAGTTCAACTGAAATCTTAGAAGCCTTATGCCCCTCAAGATTATTAATATCATAGCCGTTAAGCTGATATCTTATAGGGGTGTTTCCGACACAATAAAATCTTGCTTTATCTTCTTTTTCGTTAATCTTATTATGTGCATTCTCAACTGCCAGAAGATTAAGTGAATAGATATGTTCCTGTGTAACCCGTGTTTCTTCTTCAAATTCATACTCAGCAGACGAATTAACAGTTTTAAGAACTCGTCCGGCAGCAGCAATGCATACATCTGAAAGTTCCCTTTCTAGCTGATTCTCAAGAGAATTCTTAACTTTTCTGATTGTATCGCCAACTTTATAGATATCATGAATCTGACCATCAAGCATTGCTCTGGTTTCATGCTTCTGCTCAGCCATTGCAATAACCTTAAAACGGTTCCTTTCCATGTATCCCACAACACCGACAATACTTCTTGTTCCTATATCAAGACCAAAAACAAGGGTCTCATTTCTTGACTGTGTATTATCCATACCCTACCTCTAGAATAAACAAATTATGTATAATGTATCATATTCCAAGTATAATCTCAAGCTGGGCGCGTGTTTTTTCAATATCTGCGCCATTATTAATCACTTTATCTGCATGCTTTCTGAACTCAGCATCAGATAGCTGACTTTTAAATATGCCTGATATCTTTTCATCAGAATAGCCTCTTGAAGCAGCAAGTCTTTTTCTTCTCTCATCTTCCGAAACATATATATACCATATCTCATCCATGAATATATCATAGTGATCTTCAATAAGCAGTGCTGCCTCAACAAAACAGTAATCAACATCACCTGCTATCTTATGATTATTAATCTGATTAATAATCTCTTGTTTTACAAGAGGATGAATTATGCTGTTAAGAACGATTCTCTTATTAGGGTTCTTAAATATAATATCTGCGAGAAGAGGTCTGTTTATCTCTCCATCTTCTCCTACAATCTGCTCCCCGAATATATCAACGACCTTTTTAAATCCAATATTACCTGAGTGGTATATATTTCTTGCAACAAGGTCTGCCTGTATAATGTCGCAGGAACACATTTCTTTAAGGAGTGCAAGAACAGAAGATTTTCCTGCTCCTACACCACCTGTGATTCCAATAACTTTCATTAGTGTGCCTCCAGCCAGTCTTTTCCTTCCTTTAAATCTACCTCAAGAGGAACTTTAAGGCTTACTGCATTCTTCATTCCATCAAGCATAATCTGCTTTACAGTTTCAACCTCATCCTCTGCCGTCTCAACAAGAAGCTCATCATGAACCTGCAATATAAGTCTTGACCTGAGATTATGCTCCTTAAGTGCATTATATACATTAATCATTGCCAGCTTTATAATATCAGCTGCAGTTCCCTGAATCGGTGCATTCATGGCAACTCTCTCTCCAAAAGAACGCTGCATGAAATTAGAAGATTTAATCTCTGGAATTTCTCTTCTTCTATTGTACATTGTAAGTGAATATCCTTTTTCTTTGGCATCACTTACGAGTCCGTCAATAAATGTCTTGATAGTCGGATAGCTTGCAAAATATCTTTCAATATATTCTTTAGCTTCTTTTCTTGAAATACTAAGATCCTGACTTAATCCAAATGAACTCATTCCATAGATAATGCCGAAATTAACTGCCTTGGCATTTCTTCTCTGTTCATCAGTAACCTCATCGAGCGGTACGCCAAAGACCTGTGCCGCCGTTGCTCTGTGGATATCTGCTGATGAATTATACGCCTCAATGAGCTTCTCATCCCCTGACATATGAGCAAGAATTCTTAACTCTATCTGAGAGTAGTCAGCATCCAAGAATACAAAGCCATTCTTTGGAACAAATACCTTTCTTATAGCCTTACCCATCTCCATTCTTATAGGAATATTCTGAAGATTAGGATCTGTACTGCTTATTCTTCCAGTAGCAGTTATTGTTTGGTTAAATGTACCATGAATTCTTCCATCTTCTGATATATACTGTGTAAGACCGTCAGCATAAGTTGATTTAAGCTTTGATAACTGTCTGTATTCAAGAATCTTACTTACAACCGGATAATCAGGTGCAAGCTTTTCAAGTACATCTGCGGCTGTTGAATAGCCACTCTTTGTCTTCTTTCCGTTAGGCATTCCAAGCTTTTCAAAAAGTATTACACCAAGCTGCTTTGGTGAATTGATATTGAACTCTTCGCCTGCTGCTTCATATATCTCTTTCTCAAGAACCAAAATCTTAGTACCAAGTACCTTTGAATAATCAACAAGTGCCTGTTTATCAACACTTATGCCTTGCTGCTGCATTTCAAAAAGAACAAATATAAGAGGCATTTCTATAGTTTCAAAAAGTTCATACATATTCTCACTCTTTAACTGTTCTGTAATTTTATCAGCACATTTGTAATAAGCATATGATGAAAGGCATGCATACTTAATAAGATTGTCTTCCGCTTCATTTACTGCCTTATTAATTGACAATTTACCCAGAAGTTCTGTTTTTGAAGGATATGTTAATGATAAAAACTCTCTTCCAAGACTTTCATAATCATAACTTTCGTTACTTGGATGAAGCAGATATGCCGCAATTGCAGTATCAATAAATGCTTTTTCTGAAACAAGCGGATAGCCATTTATCTTGTCTTTTTCAAATATATCAAGATAATCTTTAATATTGGCAGATGCTATATTTCTGTTAGAAGCCACGCTTACAACATCTGACAGACGGTCTGCAAGATAACTCTCTGTAACAAAGCCCGATACCGGAATATAATATATTTCTGTATCTGATAGTGTTATTCCAACTGCAGTCAGTTCACTTTCTCTTATAATAGAAAGTCCGATTTTTTCAATTCCACCTGCTATATCCATCGCTTTGTTAAATACATTTTCAACCTCAGCAAAATCAGATATCTTCTTGAAATATTCATAACATTCAGGATCTTTTGCAATTATATCTGTATTCTCAAACTTCTTTAGCATATTTTTAAAATTATACTTCTTAAAAAGTTCATATGAATTCTCATTAAAGAAATCACCTGCTTTAGAATCTTCAACTTTATAATCAATCGGAACATCGATTTTAATCTCTGACAAGCTCATCTTAATCTGATCGATATTCTCAGTTATTGATGTTTTTGCTTTAGGCGGCTTCAACTCGCAAAGATGTTCAAAAACATTATCAAGACTATGATATTTCTGAATAATGGCAGACGCTGTCTTAGGTCCTACCCCCGGTGCTCCCGGTATATTATCAGATGTATCGCCCATAAGGGCTTTAACATCTATAAATTCATGAGGAGTAACTCCATACAGTTCAAATACATCTGATGGATAATAATCTTCAACCTCTGTTACACCTTTCTTTGTCTTTGGTATTCTTATCTTAATATGCTCATCTGCCAGCTGAAGTAAATCTCTGTCACCTGAAACAATTGATACATCAATTCCTTTCGCAGCACTTTCCTTAGCAATTGTACCTAGAATATCATCAGCTTCGTATCCCTCCTGCTCTACAACTGTAATATTCATTGACTTAAGAAGCTCCTTCATAAGAGGAACCTGCTGCTTTAGCTCTGGCTGCATAGGCTTTCTTGTTCCTTTATATCCATCAAATGCCTTATGTCTGAATGTCGGTGCAGATAAATCAAATGCAACTGTAATATAGTCAGGTTTTTCTTCATCAAGAAATTTAAATAAAATATTAAGAAAGCCATACATGGCATTGGTATGTATGCCTTCTGCATTAGTAAGGTCAGGAACTCCGTAAAATGCCCTGTTTAATATGCTGTGTCCATCTATTAATATAAGTTTTTCACCCATAACAATCTCCCATCTTTAAAAGAATTTAATAATGATAAGAAGCAATGCTGTAAGAACCATAACTGTAGAAACAAAAATATATCTTACCCTGGTAAAATGAGTCCATTGTCTTAAAAACAAACATTTAGCCTCACTGTCCTTAAGCTTCTGCTCAACCAGCCCTGTAAAATCAAATGCATCTAAATATGCACTATATCTGCTGTTCTCTGTTCTTTTCTCATTATCATCTTCTAATCCATATAAAATTATATAATATATCTCCATCTCTTCACGACAGTCTGCACAGTTAAGAATATGATTGGTAAATGCTTCTTCATCTTTAAGTGACAGATTGCCATGTTCAAAGCTTTCTATCCTGCTCTGGATTTCCTTACAGTTATCCATAAACGCCTCCATAAAAGGATTATAATACAATAATAAAATAATATTCGAAATTTATTATGTACGCAAGTATTCTTTACTTGATTTTTAAGATTTATTATGATAAACTATCAAAGTCGCGCAGGTGTGGCGGAATGGCAGACGCAGCAGACTCAAAATCTGCCGGTGGTAACATCGTGCGGGTTCAAGTCCCGCCACCTGCATTAAAAAAGGAAGTTGCTTTTATCGCAGCTTCCTTTTTCTTTTATAGAAAATCACCGTTAAATACAAAACTGTCACTTAATTAAAGTGAATTATAAAGTTCTTCATACTTTCTAGCTGAACTGTTCCATGAGAAGTCTGTCTTCATTCCCCTGTCAACAATCTTATTCCACTCTCTCTTATGATTGTAATATACATCCTTAGCATAATTAACAATACCAAGCATCTCGTGTGCATTATAATTAGCAAAAGAAAATCCTGTTCCCTTACCTTCATATTCGTTATATGGCTCTACAGTATCCTTAAGGCCACCTGTTTCTCTTACTATAGGAACTGTTCCATATCTAAGGCTCATTAGCTGTGAAAGACCACAAGGTTCGAATAATGACGGCATAAGAAATGCATCACAGGCTGCATATACCTTATGTGACATATCTTCTGAATAATATATATTAGCTGATACTCTGTCATTATATTTCCAGTCATAATGTCTGAACATATTCTCATATCTCTCTTCACCGGTACCAAGAACAACAAACTGTACATCTTCTGCACAAAGCTGATCCATAACATATGCTACAAGATCAAGTCCCTTCTGATCTGTAAGTCTCGATACAAGCCCAATCATAAACTTACCCTTATCCTCTGTGAGTCCAAGTTCCTTCTGAAGTGCAACCTTGTTCTTCCACTTTTCTTTTCTAAAGGTTACCTGATTATAGTTGTTGTAAATTCTCTTATCTGTCTCTGGGTTATATTCATCATAATCAATACCATTAACAATACCAGATAAAACATTAGATCTTGCTCTCATAAGGCCATCAAGATTCTCACCATAAAACGGTGTCTTTATCTCTTCTGCATAAGTTTCACTTACAGTTGTAACCCTGTCAGCATATACAATACCACCTTTTAAGTAATTAGCATCATCATAGGCTTCAAGCTTATCTGATGTAAAATATTCATCTGGAAGTCCTGTAATATCCTTAACTTTCTTAAGATCCCATATGCCCTGGAACTTAAGATTATGTATAGTCATAATAGACTTGATACCCTGATAAAACTCTCCCTGAGAGAATCTTTCCTTAAGATATACAGGAATAAGACCTGTCTGCCAGTCATTACAATGAATTATGTCTGGTCTGAAGCCAAGCACAGGAAGAGCTGAAAGTGCAGCCTTGCTAAAGAATGCAAACTTCTCAATATCCTCATGAATCCAGCTGTATGGCTTATTACCACCAAAATA
>ERZ860710.1143-NODE-1143-length-13389-cov-6.370331_pt1 | contig 13389 bp, 18 predicted proteins | sample MGYA00509974_ERZ860710 | MGnify/ENA primary metagenome ERZ860710 (study PRJEB30046, sample SAMN00715261) | human gut metagenome | study: EMG produced TPA metagenomics assembly of the A metagenome-wide association study of gut microbiota in type 2...
TACTATGTAACATAGTTTCGATTGGAAAACATTCAGTGATAAAATATGCCTTTAAAGCTTAAAACGCCCTAAAATGGCTTCTAGGGGCTTTAAACGGCATTTGCATAAATCCGGCATTAGATCACTTGTCGTTTATTATTAGTACAGCTTATTAAAAATGCCACTTATTAATAAGTACAGCTAAATTGTTGTAAAATTCAAATTGTGCCAAACTATTCACGCCTTATGTAAACCAAAAAATTGGAGTTGTGCTAACATAATGGAAATTATAGCAATTTTTTAAACAATAGCACATACGTTTTCGTTGTATATATAATATATATATGTGACGTTTTAGTGTGTATCATTATTGATAAAATGCCTATAGTTTTTATATAACTTTATGGTATTGACTAAAATTGAGGGATTACGATAAAAGTATTACCTAAAATGATAACAATAACGATAACTTAATAAATTATGTGATAACTCAATAATATAGTAGGTTAATAGGTATATGAAATGATTAATGCCTAGTGGGATAATAGGTTATTTATAATATATTAACCTATAGTATTAATAGGATAATATTAGTGTAGATATATAATAGTAATGTAAAACGTATTATGAAATATAGATAGCATTATAAGTAGTAATGAATACTATGTTATAGAATGGAAGTGTGTGGGGATATAGTATTAATAACTATATGATGGAGTATGTGAAAGAAGATAAATAGTATTGGATATGAGATGTAATGGGGAATGATACCTGAAGGAGGAAACAGAGGAAAGATGGAAGAAGGAAGATAAAAGGGCAAAAGGGAAATGAAAATGGAAAAGAAAGAAGATGATCCATGATTCAAGGGTGGAAGGAGTGAAAGAAGGACAGGGACAAGGAGTAGGGAAAGGAAAGAAAAGAGTAATGCTAGAACGCAAAGGAAGTGAAGATTGTTTTGTGTGGAACATTTTTGAAAGTAGGGAAAGACGGATCCGGTGAATGGGTAGTAGGCGTTGGGATGAAGTGACAGAAAGATGATGATAGGTTGAGTAAGTGTGATGCGGTATCACATATATAACACTTTCTTATTACGTGATTATTTTAACATAGTCTTATAAGTCTTATAAATATATCTATAAAAAAATATCACTTTCACTAATACTTTCTATTATATGCAACGCAATATGCAATTTTGTGCAACCGCTTGCATACAAACGTGTCTATAATGATTTATTATAGCCATGTTTTTTGACGTTCCGAACCTATGTAGGCAGAGTATATCGCCCCCTCCACTGGGCTAGTCGAACACTCATTCTGTTAGTCACGTATAACCGGGGGGTATTTTCAGACAATTCGTATATACGATTTTCGCATACTCGGAATAGCTGATACACCGCACACTCCCACAACTCAATATTCGTCAATATCCATAGTATTTCAATTATCTCTCCATCTATTGCTCCTGTTACCCCCTATCCCCCATTGCTATTGCTCTATCCCAACTATCATCATTATCTCCACACCCACTCACGCCCTTTCTCACCTTATATCATATATCCTTATATATCCTTCTGCCCTCTATATCTTTATCTCTTATTCCTAAATCCTTATGTTCATATCAATCCTTAGTTTTTCATCTCTCATCACTTCACCGTTTCCTACTTATTAACTCCCACTATATAATTATATATAACGCACACGCACGATAACCAAATTCCCCATACCTATCCCAGACCATTTTCACACCACCTTAACCACCTATACTTTTCATATCATTTCTCACAACAATAGCACACAGTAAATCGTCTAAGAGTATTTAAGATATATATGACGAAAATGTGTGTATCATTTTGCTCTTTATGCCTAGTGGTTTTATAGGTGTAGGTGATAACACAGAATAGGGATTTTGCAACATTTACGAGTATGTAATAACCAACATATTATCCAGTTCTCAATCCTCTTATCTCTTATCTATTCTTATAATTCTTGTAGTTCTATCTCTTAGTCATCTACTCTTTACAATAGATAATATATTATCTGATAGAGGGGGGTAATTGTATACTGGGGAACAAGGGGGTCATTCGCCGTATACCGGTATACTGGTTTAAATTTTGACTATTATTTCTGTAGAGGTTTAGGGAACATGACAAGGTGTCACTTTTTATATGAAACAGTACAAGGCAAATGTGGGCGTTTTAGTCTGCGTATGATAACTTAATCGTCTTATCTATTAAAATCGTTTCTAGGGGCGTTTAAATGAGTTGTAACGGTATATGAGAGTGGTCACAGGTAGTTAAATTTAGGGGAAAGTGGTATATCATAACCATAGTGGAAAATTGAGAAATGTCTTGTCAAGTGTCTTGTCAGTTGTAAAGACAGGTGTTTTGTCATTTCACTGTTCGTTATTAAAATTTATGAATAACGGAAAAATGGTTCTAAAAAGAACTATTGGCGAAAAAATGTCTTGACCCCCTATAGTCGAAAGGTAACGGTTTTTGCATAGGCGTTTTCGAGTGGGCGAATTGCAATGTTTCAAGTCTTAAATAATTTTCATTAGTGTTTTAGGTGCCCAATTTATAGGACATTGCAAATAATCTCTCCCTTGGGCTTCATGTGACGTTTTGTAATATAGGGTGAAATCTTGTGTTCTGAGTTAGGGAGATTTGTTCTGATTTAGGGCGGTAACAGTCCGTAGAAAATGGATATAGGGGAATTTTGTTCTGAATATGATAACTTGGTCGAAAATAAAAAAGAACCCCTTGTACTTTGTGTTACTAAGGGGTTTAAAATGTGAACGTATCACTTTATAATTTTGTCAAGGTCTTTCTTGTTTATTACTGACTTTAAATTTCGCCAGATAAGGGCTTGTCCACAGTTACCGCAATATTTCTGATGCCAGTAAAAATTTAATGGTTGCTCACAGTTGGGACAAATGCCATAGAAAGAATGGATTTCTTCATCGTCAACTTTATAGTCACAATATTTTTTATTGAGATTTTTTGGCTGACGTTTAAGGCTGAGTTTTTTTAATTCTTTTATAGTTTTTACGTTGCCAACGTCACGAAAATCTTTTATCTCTTTTAAAGTTTTGAGGATTGTTTTCATTGTTTCAGTGCTAAGTGTCGCAGGTTCATTATTTTCCCATGCTTTTATACATGCTGAAACCTGTTTAATTGCGTTTTCTTCTTTGGTAAGTTTACCTTTTTTTGCTTCTCTTAATTTATCAATCATGTTGAACAACTCGCTTTCTGACAATAATTGTATTCTGACTTAGAAAATATTCTAAAGCCTTGTTTGCTTCACTTGACTTGTTATCTTTAATAATAAGTCTTACAGTTTCAGTGGGGAAATAAGGAAACTGGCTAAGTGCGATAAGACTTTTAGCATTGATTATTTTCATGTTGCTTATACTTTGCAAATATACTTCACTGTCGATAGCAAGAGTATATTGACAGAGGTTTACAGGTTTTACTTTATCTCCAAATTTAAAATCAAAACTCATTTCAAAAAATCCCATTTCAGATATTCCTTTTACTTTCTTTACTTTCATTTGCTTCACCTCTTTTTATTATAATATAATTATCTTTCTGTACTGTTGTTAAAGTATTACAACATTCATCTTCTCTTATTGTATAATTTCTCATATTACAACGTTTTTCTTTTATTTTGCCATTTTCATAATCTTTTCTAATCTTTTTACCATATTCAGTACGTTGATATTTTAAACAATATATAAATTTATTTTTACCACAAGCAGAACTTAATCTACTTGTAGACTTATAAAATTTCCAGAATTTATTCCTTTATATAATCTATCCAATGCTATCTCAAACGCTCCAATTCCAGAGAAAAAACTACTTAGTTTCAAATCATCGAACAGATATGGCATTGCTTTATATAATTCAACTAATATATAATAAAGCACATCTACAACAATAGAGTTACCTGCTTGTTTATATAATTGTGAATTACTTACCGTTTTCTCAGCTTTTTCAAAATCATTATCAGAAAAACCCATAAGTCTAAAACATTCTTTTGGTGTTAATTTTCTAATTCTAATCAATGATTCTATCTTACAAATATTTGTTTCTGATGCTGTAAGAGTTGGTGAAATATTTCCGTTTTCTTGTACACGCCCTCTTCTTGTAGTAGAAGTTGGATATGATAAATCTGCAACACCATTTTGCTCACATTCAATATAGCCTTTTTTAGTTGCTTGCGGGATTTGAATAACTGCGTTCATAGTTTGATTTCCAAACCCTTTATAATCACGGGCTAATAACGTATTTGCTTCATTAATCTTTTTATCAAACTTTTCGCCTTTCTTTGAAACTAAAATTGGAATACTTTCTAAAACTGCTGTGTCTTCTGAAACTCTTTTAGTAAAACCACAATCATATCTTGCACATAAACAATTAGCTTCATCTATAATTTTTGGGTTATTAAAAGTTTTATCAACTCCTAATAAAACTTTTGGTTGATGATTACCACCAGAACAAGTGTTTAAAGTTGGTGATTCTTTATCTATATTATATACTCTATTGGTTTGAGAATTATTATTTTCAATACTGCCTAACTGATTTTTACTAAAATCATAATTAAAATTCTTTAAAAATTTTTCAATTTTATCTTTTGAAATATAATACTTTTCATCTACTTTATCTTCAAGCATATCTTTCAATCGAACACCATTATCAAATGGCTCTGGAAACTTAAACTTGCCATTATCCAAGTCTTTCTTGATAAAAATTAAATAAACACGTTCTCTATTCTGCGGAATACCGTAATTTTTTGCATTTAAAACTTTCCAATACACATTATAATCATATTCTTTCAATTCATCAGTAAATAATTTAAAAGTAGTTTCTTTAAATTGTTTTCCAACAATATTTTTAACATTTTCATACAAACCAAAATTGGGTTTGTTCGCTCTTATTACTCTTAAATACTCTACTAAAAGAGATGAACGAGTTTTTTCAATATTGTTACTTCCACAGCATGGACACTTATCTCTTTTTAGCCAATGTACCGTCAATGGATTATATTCATGTCCACATTCTTTGCAAGTCCAAACAGAACCCTTTTGCTTACCTGCTACAGAAAAATCTTGACACGGGCTACCCCCACAAATCATATTAAATGATTTAAGTTTTGTTTCATCAACCTTTGTAATATCACCAAGATTTAATGATTCATCAACATTATGAATTGCACAGTATGATTTTGTTGCGTATTTATCAAATTCACAGAAATTAACGAGTTGCCATTTCCTCTCTCTATTTTTTGATACTAACACTATTTCTTTTTGAACATTCTTCTGTATCTTCGATACAATCCTTTTACTGTTTTTCATTTTTATTTAATTCTCCTTATCCTCACTTTTATCTTCATCTTCCTCAACTTCATCACTATCCAAATATTCAAAATCCATATCTCTTCTAGCGTCAAAGAATAAAAATTTATCCAACATTAAAAATGGTGTCAGCACAATCTTCACTGGAATCAACACACAAGCTAAATCAAATTTTAACATTAACCCAATAAATCTTAATACAAAAGTAAACCAATTATCTTCTGTACTCTGAAAACTATGATTTATTTTCATATGCCAAAAAATCCAACATCTTGTTAAGTCCTCATAGAAATACATTGTGAACCAGTTTACTGGAATATTGATATAAGCATCACAATGCTGACAGTTACACCTACTCATTAACTTACCTTTAAGCATTTTATTTCTCCTTTTTTATAACATTTTTCTGTAATAAAAAATAGCAATATATATTCAACAGGGGTGGTGGTTTTGTGAAATATATACTGCTATTTAGTGTTATGAAGAATAATTAGTATGGCAGTAATGATTTGGGAATATCATATAATTTTTGGTGGTATTGTTTCAATACTAATTATTCTTCTAATGGAACAAATAGGACTCGAACCTATAACTTTTCGGTTATGAGCCGAACTTTCTAACCAGTTGAAATATTGTTCCGTTTATGATAAAAATTTAGGTGCAAGAGTTGAACTTGCATTGTTTAATAGATTACCTATAATATCTACTAATTCTTTCCAACAAGACTTAAACATAATAAATTAATTATCTTTTGTGTAAATCATTATATTTATAAGGTAAGCCGTATTTCTTACACCAATTTCTTACAGCGTTATCTGATACCCCGTATTTTTTACCAATTTTTACAAAAGGCGTATTATAAATTAATTTTTCTAACTCTTCTTTAGCAGGAATATTTCTGGATTGATAATTTTTGTAGCAATCAATACACATTTTATTATCACTGTTAGAAAGGATATTTTTGTTGCAAATAGGACAAATTTTCTTTTCTCTTGTATGTTTTAACTTTACATTTCTAATTTTTGTAGGAGAATAACCAATATTACTATTATCAGTTTTTTCACCTTTTCTTAAATTTCTGCCTGCAAATGTAGGCAACTGACTGTTGCAATTAGGACAAATCCACCGTAGATTTGAAGTTACATTGTTATGATTGTCGCCACCAATGTGGTCTAAAATCATAGTCAATTCTTTATTATTCCAGATTTTATCCTGTCCGCAAATAGTACAAATATTATCATTACTTATTTTCTTATACCACCGTCTTAAAACATGCTGTGTAGCTGTACTATTTTTACAAAATACATTTTCATAGGTTCTTTTTATTTGCATAGTAGAAGCAAAATGACTATAATCAATGTTTAAGTTTTCTAATCTGTTTCTTACTGTTTTTATATTACTTCCATTCTGCGTTTTATATCCCAATTTTAAAATTACTTCTTTAAAAGAATATGAATTTTTCACAATTTCTTCTAATTCTTTAACAGAATAAGTATCAACTATTGGAACTTTACGTTCATAATATTTAATATTAGTATTCATTTTTAATCACCAAACATTTATTTTTATAAACAGGGCATGTAGGATTCGGACCTACGCATGAAACAGTCAAAGTGTTTTGCCTTTCCGCTTGGCTAATGCCCTTTAATTAATATCCCCTCAACCGCTACCAAAGGATAATATTCTGTAATCACAGACTAGATACGTTCTCACTGCCATGGTTTATATCTCTACAGAGTAGGTTTTTAATAACATTTTAAGCTAAATATTTATCGTATCTATGAATACTTAGCATTTTCATTATTAACGGATTTTTTAGTAATCTCAAATATTCAGTTTTCAATTACTATGTATGTGGCAACTTATTCCTCGATAAAACAAGTTGCCACCTTTGACTATTCACGTCCATCTACCAGAAAAGTTGCTAGTCAAAAAGGAGAAAATTAATCTTTTGTATTGCGAATTAGGAGGCTTTGGTATGTGTGGATAGCATACCAAAAGCGGTTGTGAGTAGTGACACATCATGTTGTGTTATTACGTGTTTGCGCTTACACTTAATAACCAACCAACCGCCGATTTAACATGATTCAGAGAAAAAACCTATTTTTGCTTTTATATATCTTTTCTTCGTCTACACACGATTTAGGCAAAAGCTGAACCTAACAAAAAAGATATACACCACTTTCATACACAGGGCTTTTACCGGAGTTTGTTCTCCGTAGATTTTAATTACATTCGACGGCCCTTGTTACACAATAACTCTTCCTCATGCCAAACCTATAAATTTAGTTATTTTAGCAACTGTCAAACTCTGTAAACTTTCGACTAAATAATTAATTACGTTTACTCATTTACTTGTTCTCTTGTTTGCTATGTATATACTATAACATATTTTATTAGATAAGTCAAGGACTTTTTAAAAATTTTTAATTATTTTTATTAAGTCCTTGATCATAATGGTTTATTCCTGTTCTGGAATTTCCGGTGCTTCTGGTGCTTCGCTATCTTCATCAACTGGTTTTGTTTCTTCATTGGCTTTACTATCAGACCAAATAGCAACCAGTTCCTTTGACTCTAAATCATAAAAACCAATTCCCTTTTTAGGAGCAACCAGAATTAACTTCTTTTCTTCACAAAATTTTAATAATTTCATCTTTTAACTCTACTGCTCTCTTCTGTGCATCTGTTAAATTCATTGCTAAACTATCCATTTCTTTTAATCTCCTTTAATATTATTTTTTTATTCATTATATTTCATACTATACTATATAATCCTTAATCCGTCAAGGATTTTTTCAAAAATTTTAAAACTTTTTATTCAGTTCTATTCAATTCGTATCGGTTCAGCTATAATATTCTTATCTTTCTTATATACGTCCAGATAGACTTTATTATTATCACCGTCATAGGTAGCTTCAAAATATTCACCATACCGACCAATAACACCCAGTAACGCCTTATGATTCTGTAAAGTCTTACAATACCATACTAAAAATATTTCATCAGATGATACTGTATTACCACCAAACAATTCTGTATAGTATCTTTGAATCATTCTTTTACTAAACGAAACAAATTCTTCTTGACTTAACTTTGTAGAATTATTAACAGTCTTTTTCATTTTCTTCCTCAATTCCTAAATCTACGTTGTGAACTACCCACCGTCTAAAGCCAGTGGGATTGCGGTAGCCTTATTTCAACTAAATCTTTTAGGGCTTCGTTGTACTCGTTTCTTTTGTCTTTAACAACCCCACTATTATCATCTTTTTTAAGACAAGCAGTGTAATAATATTTGTTAGCCATAATTTCTCCTATTCTTTTACAAGCAATCGTGTAACATGAGAACATCTAAATAAACAAGAAGTTACATTATCATTTTCGTCTATTAAAAAATAATAATTTCTTGGTACATATAAGTTAGGGTCATTTGGAAAGCGTTCTTTATTTCCAGACTTGTATAAATATCCAGTATAAACGTTACCATCAAATAATCTAATTGATATGTGTTTTCCTAAATATTTTTCAAATTTTGCTTTTAACATGATTATTTCTCCTTATAATTTTCATAAAACTCTTTATTAGCCAAATCATATCTTGTCTGAATATTTATCAAATCTTCTTTACTATGTTTCTTGCAAAAATTTTCCCAATATCCACAAGATTTAAACTCTGGACAACCACATCTGTATATACAATTTTTCTGTAATACATCAGCTTCAATAGGGTGAGTTTCATGTAAAACGTATTTAAAATCTTCTGCTAATTCTCTTGCGTCCTTAGTACAGCAGAAACACAATCTCTTACGCCAAACGTCAATTAAATTCTGCATGTTAGCGTAACCATCAAAATTTACAGGATTTTTCTGTGGTGCGTCATCTCTGGATAATGGGTGGTATTCAATATTCTGTTTTGTAACTTCGTCCCATACTGTATAGCCCTCTTCTGTTTTTCTTTCTGAAAATCCTCTATCATCTCTTGCTGTAGATATAAATTTTTCATACTTATGACGGCTCATTTCGGTACTTAACCAGTATTTAATTGTTTTCCAAGTCCAATCAAATTCAAGCAACCTAATAGGACTATGCTCAGAAATAAGCAGTTTTTTCTTAAAAATATCTGTAGCATCTTTTTCTGTAAAATCTTTGTTATCTGTTGTACGGCAATGATTTTTTACTCTTCTCCAATCATCGCCAATCCAATTAAAAACCGTTTTCATTTTCTTCCTTCTCCTCCCATTTTTCATTTAATCTCATTGCTGACCAAACACTTAACGTACACGGAAGCGCAAGCATTTCAATTACTGTTATTATTAATAGAATACAAATTATTCCCATCATGAAATCTAGCATTATATTCTTCACTAGGCACCTCCACCATATGGTGTTGTTGTAATTTTATAAATCCAGTTGTTAATGTTGAAAACTAATCCTGTAGAGATATATTTTCCTGATTTAGTTAAATATCCTACATATTTCTTCTTTAATACTTTTGAATTCATATGTATTTATCCTTTCTGATTTATTTTATTGTTTTATTTATTTTCATTAATATATTCCGTTTTATTATTATTTATTTTCAATTTCATTAAAATTATAATTGAAATTACTTACACTTACTTTACCGTCTAAAGCTTTTGATAAAATCTCTTCAATAATTTTCTGTAATTTTTCCTCAGCATATTTACCACATCTGTTTATAAAATCATGTAAATCTTCTTCTGTAAATTCATCACTTGTAAAATTTTCTTCAACACAGATTGTAGCGTTCCATACGCCTTTGTACTTAGTTGTAACACCATTTTCTGTTTTTTTAATCTCACTCATTGTTATTTTCTCCTTCCAACTTTTTCATAAGCTTTAAATTTTCTTGTATTTTAAATGGTCTGGACAAATTAATTGTAGCGTCTACCATTTTCTTTAATTGCGTTATTTCAGATAAACCTTTGTTCTTTAATAACTTAGTTTGAATTTTTTTGTTAAGTTCTTTATAAATATTATTCTTGTTCTCCCAAAGTCCTGTACGATTTAAAGTGATATGATATACCTTGTAATAGCCGTCATAATCTGGAAACTGTTCTTTTATCTTTCTGTTTGTGATTTTTTTAAATGTTTCAATACTAATTTCGTTTCTATACACTTCAAATAGCTTAGTAAGACCCATTTCCTTAAGTCCTTCTTCCTCAGCCTTAATAATTATCGTTTCCTCTTTTGAGCCAAGAGTTATCACCTTGCTACCACTTTGTAACCCCATGTTATTAACTTTGAACAGCTTATAACCTTTTCGGCACTTGATTAAAGCCTTGTTTTCAAGTTGGTCGAGAATATCTTTAAACATTCGACTAAGAAGATTATAAGATTTTGTAATATATTCTTCTAAATCATAAGGGTCGCTTTTAAGTATTTTAGATGAAGAATCAATATTATACCTACAATATTTAAAATCTGTATTAATAATCCCACAAGCTAAAAGTAATTCCATCATTGAGGTACAGACTGAATAATTATCTTGTTGAGATAGAAAATTACTTAATATGGCTTCAAGTAATTTTTGATACATTCCTTTAATTTCTTTTGCTTCTTTTTCCTGTTGTGAATATTCTCTTATGATTTTATAAAAGCCGTTTTTATGAATTACTTCATAATCTTTATAAATACTTTTAAGTAAAGTAGTTTTATAAGAACCTATAACATTATCTTTTCCTATAGCTTCACAAAGTTCTTTATAACGATAAGTCCTACCAATTTCTATCATTTTTTAAATATCCCGTTCCTCTGGGTTGAAATCATAATCAGAAGCAACAAACTTATACTTTGTAAAACCTTGATTAAAGATTTTCTTATAAAAGTCAATAGCAACTTTTCTTAATGCTCTAAGGTCAGAATCATTAACTACAGTAAAATCATAGTTATAATTTTCAACTTCTCTATCAGCATGATTATCAGTTACTTTTGCAACTTTAGGATTCTGTACTAATAAAGTAAAAGTGTCATTAGGAAATTGATTCTTTATCCTTTCAATTTCTTTAGGCTCTCTACAATGTACAAAAAGAAATGAATGGTCATACATATCATTTAATCTTGTTTTGTCATAATACAACCAATCATTAATTTGTGTTGTAATATCTTTAAAAAGATAGTCATTATAGACTGTTATTAAATCCTTTAGGTCACTTAACATTTTTCTATCCTTTTCAGATTTCTCGTCATTCCAACCAAACATTCTAGCAATATTTTTTACATAATCAATAGTAGAAGTATTATTGATTTTATAAAAAATTTCTGGATTTACACAATAATTTTCATTTTCAACTGGAACAACACATTTTGCTAATTTAACAGTTTCTTCAATAACTCTTTTGGCAAAAGCGTCCTTACCAACTCCGCCAGAGCCATTGATAATAATAACTTTCTTTGTCGGTTTCTCCAATTCATTGTACCACCTTTCTGTATGTGATAACTATACAATAGCATAAGAAAACATATAAGTCAAGAGTATTTTTTTAAAATATTTTGTAATAAATATATTAGTAGAATTAAATAATAAAAAAGAATGTCCATTTGGACGCTCTTAGTTAAATAATAGTAATGATTTTTATAAGGGTATTTTAATTTTGGTACAATTAAATGTATCAGATATAGAAAACACCTTATTAGATACATTTGGTCGTACCAATATTAAAATATTTCTATATTTCTATTATTGTTTTTAATCAAGAGGACTATCTAAGCAAAAGAAATTAGGGTCTATTCTATTTTCTTTATATTTCATAATAGTTTCTTTTAAATTATAAGGACAAGATAATTCAATAGTTGCTTCAATATATGTGTTTAACAGTTTTTCATCTAATTCTTCTAATTCTTTTCTATCATTTGTTTTAATTTTTTCTTTAATGTGCATATTGATTTCTTTGCAAACATTTTTCTTGTTATAGTCCATAAATTTAGGATTAAAACTGATTCTATGAACTCTACAATACCCTGTATACCCCGGAAAAATTTTAGTAATTTCAATAGCAACCTTTAACTGAAAATTAAGAATATTATTATGGTTTGCATATACATCTCTTAAATTTCTACAACCTAATTCTTTAATGATTTTTTGTTCAATTTCTAAAATTTTTTCTTCATCTTTTGATTCTGGCTCAATATCTAAAGAAGTTGTATAATTATTTTCTTTCTTATAGATTCTAAATGATTTTCTATAAAAAATAATATCTTTTTTAGCAAGCTGTTCTAAAACTCTTTTAATTAAATTACCTAACATACTATAAGTAGTATTAAGATAATTTTCAAATATGTCTGGGTCTGTATCTAAAATTAAAGAAGCGTATACTGGATTGTATTTACAATACATATAATCTTGATTAACTAAAGCACACATTTGCATAAGCTGTCCAGTAGAAACAACTAAGAGATTTTCTTTTTGTTTAGATAAAACATCACTTAAAATTGCTTCGATGGATTTCTGGTACATTCCTTTAAGGTCGATAATACTTTTCTCTTGGTCTGTATATTCTCTTAATATTGTATAGTATGTTCCATTTTTTAAAATTTCATATTGACTTTGTAATCTTTGTAATTGATAAATTTTTGAAGAGCCTGTTTTACGTTCTAAATTTAATGCTTCGCACAATTCTTTGTATTTATAACTTTTATTAAATTCTAACATTTTATTTTCCTCCTTTATGTTAAATTGTAAATAAAGCAAATAAAATTTATAATGTTTTAAGATTTTTTGTACTATAAATGTTATAATATATAAAAATTACTACTTGTAACATTTGACGTACAAAAAATTTTAAATTTTTAATACTTTCCATTGCTATTAATCAACTTCATACTCCGATTATATCATATAATATAGAATATGTCAAGGGGTATAATATATATTATATAATATTAATGTAAATATGTAAATCGTTATTGGTTCTTTATACCGTGGGTTATGCAGTGACTTAGGGGACTGCCGCAAATAGCAGTCATTGCCGTGCCACAGGCACGTCTCCTCCTTTATGTTAAATTGTAAATAAAGCAAATAAAATTTATAATGTTTTAAGA
>ERZ860710.1147-NODE-1147-length-13351-cov-3.089125_pt1 | contig 13351 bp, 10 predicted proteins | sample MGYA00509974_ERZ860710 | MGnify/ENA primary metagenome ERZ860710 (study PRJEB30046, sample SAMN00715261) | human gut metagenome | study: EMG produced TPA metagenomics assembly of the A metagenome-wide association study of gut microbiota in type 2...
AAAGGCCTGCCCCGCCGGAAGCGAGACTGCCGAAATGGGGAAGGACAAAGCCGAGCTCCGCTCAGAGACCGCGAAGCCTGTGTGCCTCAGAGAAAAGACTGAAATCTGTCTTGGCCGAGGGGCGTTTTGAGTTGAGGAAAATAGCAGAGGACAGGCTTGCCTTGCCCGGCGGGAAACCCCGGTTTTATGAGAGCCGCCGAAAGCAAGCGCGCCGTATCGATGCTGGCGGCGGGGCGGATAAGCGTATCTCCTCCGCCGGCATGAATGAAATCGGCGGAGGCTCAGCGGAAGCCGCTTTGAAGCTTTCCGGCGCGCTGAAAACCAAGGCCGCGGCCTCGGTTTTGTGCCTTTCAGATAGTCCTGGCAGGAAAAGAAAACCAGAATTATGTAAATTATGGAAATTTTTTAAAAAATTTGTAACGGCGGGAATTATTTGTTGAGAATTTATCGGTTTCGGGGTATAATGTATCCATATGCAGAACAAAAAAGACATGGAATCTATCAATAAGAGATGAAGGGGAAAATAAATTATGTTTTCAAAAGACATCGGAATCGACCTGGGTACCGCCAACACCCTGGTTTTCATGAAGGGCAAAGGAATCGTTATGCGGGAGCCGTCCGTTGTCGCGGTGGATGTCCGCTCTGATACCGTTTTGGCCGTAGGCTCCCAGGCAAAGGAAATGATCGGCCGCACCCCCGGCTCTATCGTGGCTGTCCGCCCCCTGAAGGACGGCGTAATCGCTGATTTCGACATTACCGCCACCATGCTGAAGCACTTTATCCGCAAGGCGGTAAAGGCGTCTCTGTTCAGCAAGCCCAGAGTGGTGGTGTGTATTCCCTCCGGCGTCACCGAGGTTGAGCGCCGGGCCGTTGAGGACGCCGCCAGACAGGCCGGCGCCGCGGAAGTGGATTTGATCGAGGAGCCTATGGCCGCGGCGATAGGCGCGGGCCTGCCTGTGGCGGAGCCTACCGGCAGCATGGTGGTAGACATCGGCGGAGGCACCTCCGAGGTGGCCGTGATCTCCCTGGGGGATATCGTCACCGCCTGTTCCGTGAGAGTGGCCGGAGACAAATTCGACGAGGCAATCATCTCTTATGTAAAGAAAAAATACAACCTGCTCATTGGCGAGCGCACCGCTGAGGAAATCAAGATCAGCATTGGTTCCGCTTATCCCTATGAGGATGAGGGCAGCGTGCAGATCAAGGGCCGCAACCTGGTGGACGGCCTGCCGAAAAATGTGACGATTTCCGCCTCCGAGGTCCGGGAGGCGCTGGCCGATCCGCTGGTGACCATTGTGGACGCGATCAAGAGCACCCTGGAAAAAACTCCCCCGGAGCTTTCCGCGGATATCATCGACCACGGCATTATGCTGACCGGCGGCGGCGCGCTGCTCAGAGGCCTGGATCTTCTGGTGGCCCAGGAGACCGGTATGCCCGTGCACGTGGCGGAAAGCCCCCTGGACTGCGTAGTAGACGGCACTGGAAAGCGGCTGGAGGTCACCATGCCCAAGGAGTATTATAAAACCAGAAGGCGTTAACGAAAAACCATACAAAGCGCGGCGGCAGGAGGAAAATATCCTATCGATCTTTTCCTTCCGCCGCTTTTTATTCCCCGGCGGCCTGAGTGGGTTCCGAAGAGCCGTTGGCTTCGGCGGCAGGAAAAAGCGGCGGAGCAAACAGGAGAAAGGAATGACTTTTGGCACGCTTGGCGCGCCGTGCGGCCGCAGCCCTGAGAGGGCTTATACATACCTGGAGCTGAAAGGAAAAAGGGGGCTTCAGGTTCCCCGGTAAAGGAGGTTTCACAGGTGAGAGATTTTTTTAAGAGCCGGAGCTTCAAGGTTCTGGCGGGCGTGGTATTGGTGCTGCTGGGCGTGGTGCTGTTTACCGCCGCTACAGGCCGTTCGTTTTTGTCATCCCTGATGGGCTTTGTCACCACGCCGGTCCAGCAGATCTCCAGCCAGGCCGCGGGCGCGGCGGGAGCCGTGGGGCCCAGTGGAAAGACCATCGAGGAGTTGGAGGCGGAAAACGCCGAGCTGAAGGAGAAGCTTAACCAGATGATCGCCCTGACCGTGGATTATTACGATATCAAACGGGAAAACGAGCAGAATGTCAAATACCTGGAGCTGAAGGAGCAGAAAAAGGATTACCAGTTCGCGCTGGCCTCTGTGATCGGCAGAGACCCGGCGGATCTGTTCTACGGCTTTACCATCGATCAGGGCTCCTTGTCCGGAATTGAGAAAAACGACCCGGTGATCACCGACCGGGGCCTGGTGGGATGGGTTTCGGCGGTTTACCCCACCTACAGCCATGTGACCACCATTTTGTCTCCGGAAACCAATGTCAGCGTGCTGGATCAGGTGACGCAGGATACTGGCGTAGCGGCGGGAAGTCTGGAATACGCCGAAGCCGGCCAGGTGGAGATGCGTTTTCTGACCGCTGAAAATAAGCTGAAGGCCGGGGATATTATCGTGACCTCCGGCGTGGGAGGCGTTTACCCCGGAGAGCTGCCGGTGGGCGAGGTTGTGGAAAAAAGGCAGGAGGAAAACGCCGATTCCATTACGGCGGTGATCCAGCCCTATGAGGACATCAAAACGCTGACCAACGTGTGCGTGATCACCGAGTTCCTGGGCCAGGGCTCCACAATGCCGGAGGTGGCGTCTCCTGACGACAGCTCCAGCCAGGCGGAGGAATAACCATGGCGCTGAAATATAAAGTGATCCGCTGCGTGGCCTATACCATTGAGATTATTTTACTGTTTATCCTTCAGGAGCTTCCCTACCTGATGCCCAGCCTGCTGGGAGTGCGGCCCCTTTTGCTCATCGCCGCCCCTATGACCATCGCTATTTTGGAAAATGAAAAAATAGGCCTGGGCTTCGGCGTGTTCGCCGGCCTGCTGATGGATATGGGCTATGGATCGGTCATCGGCTTTCACGCGATTGCTTTGGGCGTGCTGGGCTTTTTCATCGGCCTGCTGGCGGTAAACCTGGTGAAAACCAACGTGCTTACCTCCCTGCTCTGCACCGCGGCCGCCGTGTTCGCCGTCATTTCCCTCCATTTCGTGTTTTTCTATTTGCTGCGGGGCTACGACATGGCCTCTTACGCCTATCAGAAATATTACCTGCCAATGATGCTGTACAGCTTTTTGCCCACGCCTATCCTATATTATTTCAACAAAGCCTTTGTAGTGGGCGTCCGGGAACGGGAAACGATCTGATCCTATCCGTCAGGAAGAAGCGGAACGGGAAAAGCTCCGCCGCACAGTATGACCGCATGACCATCCGATAAGCGGCCGCTGATAAGAATCCGGACAGTACATTAGAAAGCTCACATCCTGCCAACCGGCTGCAGAAAGGAGTATCCATGGAAGAGAACAACAAGGAAAAAAAAGGCCAGTCCGTTCGAGTTTTAGCCTTGGTGCTGGGAATTTTGGCTGTTTTTGTAGTGTTCGGCGCGCAGCTGGTCAACTGGCAGCTGGTCCACGGCGCCCAATACCGCGCCCAGGCGGACAGCACCAATATTTATACAGTAAAAAAGGACGCCTCCCGGGGGGAAATCCTGGATGCCAACGGCGTCAGCCTGGCGGTGAATGAAACCGGCTACAAGGTGGTGTTCAATAACCTGTATGTCCCCAAGGGTTCCCTGAACGCCACAATTCTCCAGCTGGTGGCCCTGTTTGAGTCCCGGAATGAGGAGTGGATCGACAACTTCCCTATTGTGGTGGATGAAAACGGCAATTTCGCCTTCAAGCAGGACGACGGGGATGGTACGGTGGATTCGGCGATCAGCCTGCTGAAAAGCGACTACCGTTTGCAGCAGTACGCCACCGCCGAGGAGTGCATCAACCTGATGGCCAGCGACCAGTGGTACGACTGCGAGGGCTACAGCAACAGCGATAAGCGCTCGATTTTGGCGGTGCGCTACAATATGGCGAAAACCGGCTACAATAACGAAAATAAGTATACCTTCGCCGAGGGAATTTCCAACGAAATGGTGGCGATTGTCTCGGAAAACAGCCAGAAAATGCCAGGGGTTTCGGTGGAAACCTACTCTGAGCGGAAATACGCAAACGGCAGCCTGGCCACCAATATTGTGGGATATATCGGCGCGATTGATCCAGACACCTATGAGGAGAAAAAGGATACCGGCGATTATCAGCTGGACTCTAAAATCGGCATTGAGGGCATCGAGGCGGCCCTGGAGGATAAGCTGGTGGGACACCGGGGCGAGCAGCTGGTGGAGGTGACCCCTAACGGCACCATTGTCAGCGAGACGGAAAAGACGCCGGCGACCTCCGGCAACACGGTGTATCTGACCATTGACGCCCGGCTGCAGAAGATCGCGTTGGACGCTTTAAAGGAAAACGTGGAGGCCGCCCAGAAGGAGGAAAGCTACGGCTCCCAGTGTACCGGCTCCGTGGTGGTGCTGGATGTAAATGATTTCAGCGTTTTGTGCGCCCAAAGCTATCCCAATTACGATTTGGACAAATATATGAACGATCCCCAGTACCGTGAGGACCTGCTGCTGAACAAGGACGGTCAGAACGCCATGTGGAACCGGTGCTTTTGGCAGGGCTACCCGATCGGCTCGGCTATGAAGCCGGCGGTGGCGCTGGCGGCGCTTCAGGAGGGCGTGATCGACACCTCCACCCAGTTCCGGTGCGGGTATACTTATTATAACGCCGATATGCCGGACTTCCATCCTTTGTGCATGGGAACCCACGGCTATCTGAACGTAATCGAGGCACTGACGGTATCCTGCAATATTTTCTTTTACGATACCGGCTATAACCTGGGCATTGACAATATGAACCTTTACCAGAGAAAGCTGGGCCTGGGAGAACTGACCGGCGTTGAGATTTATGAAAGCGACGGAACCCTGGCGGGTCCGGACGAAAAAGAGGACTGGTACGGCGGAGATACCATCATGGCGGCCATCGGCCAGTCGGATAACCTGATCACTCCGGTGCAGCTCGCCACCTACGCGGCAACCATCGCTAATAACGGCACCCGGCTACGCACCCATGTGGTGGATAAAATCACCGATTACAGCCGGCAAACCGTGCTGGAGGAAACTAAGCCAGAGGTAGTGGAAGAAAACATTTTTGACCAGGAAGTGCTGGAAACCGTAAAGGGCGCCATGCGCAACGTGGTGACCAGCCCCTCCGGTACCGGTTATTACAGCTACGGCTCCTATGAAATCCCGATCGCGGCGAAAACGGGAACGGCCCAGACCTATCTGCCTAACAGCAACGAATATGACGTGGATAATATTACGCTGATCGCCTACGCCCCTTACGACGATCCCCAGATCGCCATCGGCATCATTATGGAGCACGGCGGAAAAAGCGTTTACGCCGCCAACGTGGCAAAAGCGATCATGGATGGATATTTCCATCCGGAAACCATGCCGGAAGTTGAATAATGTCATAGATTAGTGGAAAAAATTTCGTCGTTTTTTCACAGAAAATTCAAAAAAACGCTTTGACGTATTGCTTTTTTTGTGTTAACATGTTAAATATGAGGGTAATATCAGTATGGGAACAATCACAGTAATCACATCAGGAAAAGGCGGCGTGGGAAAATCCGTGTTTACGGCCGGGCTGGGGTACGCTTTAGCCGGCAGAGGAAGGCGGGTTTTGCTTGTGGACTGCGACGCCGGGCTGCGAAGCCTGGACTATATGCTTGGCATCGGGGAAAAGCTGGTGTTCGACCTGGCCGACCTGGTAAAGGGCAGCTGCCGCCCCGCCGACGCGGTTTACGAAAGCCCGGTGAAAGGGCTTTATCTGCTGCCGGCTCCGCTGGAAACAGAGGATGTGGTCAGCCCCAGGCTGATGAAGCCGCTGATCCATGCGTTCGCACCCTATTACGACCACATTGTGATCGACTGCCCCGCCGGGTTTGGCAGAGGCTTTCGGGCCGCCTGCGCTCCGGCCGGCAGAGGAATTGTGGTGGCGAATACGGATCCGGTTTGTATCCGAAATTCTCAAAAGGCGGGCAGGCTGCTGCGGGAAGCCGGCATCCAGGAAACCCGCCTGGTGATCAGCCGGTTTTCGGAAAAAAGCTTCCGCCGGCTCAACTGCTTTGAGGATTTAGACCAAGTGATTGATGAAACTGGACTGCAGCTTCTGGGAATTATTCCCGAGGATTTGTCTGTGGTGGAAGCTGTGGTTCACGGCAAGCCCATTGTAAACGCGAAAAACGCTCCTGCCGCGCAGGCGTTCGGCCGGGTGGCCGCCCGTTTCGAAGGGGAAAATGTTCCTTTGCTCCATTTTCATAATTAGTCATTCTCTTGCACTTGGATAAACTCTACCGATCATTCTATTTTTAGGAGGGAACTGTTGAAATGAATATAGCTTTGATTTCCCATGACGCGAAAAAAGAACTTATGGTGCAATTTTGTATCGCTTACTGCGGCATCCTAAGCCGGCACAACCTTTGCGCGACGGGCACAACCGGCAAAATGGTCAGCGAGGCCACAGGGCTGACCATCCAAAAATTCCTCTCCGGCTCTCAGGGCGGCGACCAGCAGATCGCGGCGCGCATCGCCTGCAATGAGGTGGACCTGCTCCTGTTTTTCCGGGATCCCTTGGATCCCAAACCCCATGAGCCTAACGACATCAACCTGCTCCGCCTCTGCGATATGCATAATATCCCGGTGGCTACCAACATTGCTACCGCCGAGGTTCTGATCCACGGCCTGGAAAGAGGAGACCTGGATTGGCGCAATATTTTAAACCCAAGATATTAATTTGTAATGCTCTCTGAAAGGAGCCCAACCCCGCGGCCCCCCCTTAGCTTTTGGAACCGGGGGCAAGCTTGGCTCCGGAAAATTAAAAACGAAAACAAAGCTTTGACCGGGAGGAGTATTTTCTTCGCTCGCCCAGAGAGAGCGCGAACGGCGGTTCCGTCGGGCTGGAAGCGCGCTTGCGACGGTACGTGGAAAAGAAAGACGCCCGTTAGCTGATCCCGCGCCTGAAGGCGAAGGGAATCCGGAAGGTTCTCCGTTATCAGAACGCTAAAGCGGGCGCAGTGCGCCCGGAATTAGGGTGGCACCACGAGGCAAAGGCCTTCGTCCCTATCCCCGTCAATTATATTGGCGCGGATAGGAACGAAGGCCTTTTTATGGAGCGGAAAACGAGACCTTCGCGGCGGGAGTCATGAGATGATTTTACCGCCCGGCTTTAAACGGCTTAAAAACCAGAGACCCGCTGAACCCTATTTCAGTGAAATAAAAACAGAGGTATCAAATGACAGGATAAAAAATTTATAAAAATTCTGGAGAAAGCGCCAAGGGGCAGCTAATCCAGCAAGCCGGCCTGTGCTTTCCGCCGAGTGAAAAACGTGTGCGGAAGGATAAAAAATCACAGCAGAGGACGACGCGCCCGCCCTGAGCAGGCGCGCCATGCGCGAAAGGAAAAGCTGAAACCGAACGGCAAAGAACCAAGACAAAGCGCTGGCAAAAAAGCCGCGGCAAAGAACCCCAAACAAAATGCTGACTTATCAGGCCCGTGTTTTCCACAGGGTGAAAAACGCGTGCGGAAGGATAAAAAATCACAGCGGAGGACGACGCGCCCGCCCTGAGTGGGCGCGCCATGCGCGAAATAAAAAAGGAGGAAGTTATGGGATTGTTGACAAAGGGGCCGAGAGGGACCCAGGATGTTCTGCCGAAGGAGAGCTATCAGTGGCAGGTGGTGGAGGACGCTATGCGCCGGATTTGCAGCGCGTATGGCTTTAAGGAGATCCGCACACCAGTGTTTGAGCATACGGAGCTGTTCCAGCGGTCGGTGGGAGAAACCACGGATGTGGTGCAAAAGGAGATGTATACCTTCCAGGATAAAGGCGGACGCTCTATCACTCTGAGGCCGGAGGGCACCGCCGGCGCGGTGCGGGCTATGGTGGAGCACGGCTTGTATAACGACGCCCTGCCCATCAAGGCGTACTATTTTACCTCCTGCTACCGGTATGAAAAGCCCCAGGCCGGACGGCTGAGAGAATTTCACCAATTCGGCGTGGAGGTATTCGGCGCCGGGGCGCCGTCGGCGGACGCCGAGGTGATCTGCCTGGCGAAATCTGTGTTCGACGTGCTGGGAGTTAAAAACCTGTCGCTGGAGATCAACTCCATCGGATGTCCGAAATGCCGGGCCGAGTACCACAAGGCGCTGAAGGAGTATTTTCAGGGCTATCAAGACCAGCTGTGCGAAACCTGCCTGGGCAGGCTGGATAGGAATCCTATGCGGATTCTGGACTGCAAAAGCCCAGTCTGCTCTAAGATCGCCGAGGGCGCGCCGGTCATGCTGGATTACCTGTGCGGCGAGTGCAGGGAGCATTTTGAAGGCGTCAAGACCTGCCTGGATACCATGGGAATTGCCTATACGGTGAACCCCACCATTGTCCGGGGCCTGGATTATTATACCAAGACCGTGTTTGAATTTGTCTCTACCGGCATCGGCGCTCAGGGCACTGTGTGCGGCGGCGGCCGCTATGACGGCCTGGTGGAGGAAATAGGCGGGCCGTCCATGCCGTCGCTGGGCTTCGGCTTAGGCCTGGAACGGCTGATGCTGGTGCTCGCTCAGCCTGACAGCGCTTTGGCGGCGGTAACGCCCCCAACCTGCGACCTGTACGTGGCCTCTCTGGGTGATAAGGCCAAGGCCCAGGCGTTCCGGCTGGCGGAGCTGGTGCGGACCACCTCCCTGAACGCCGAGTGCGACCTGGTGGGCAGGAGCCTGAAAGCCCAGATGAAATACGCCGATAAGCTGGGAGCTAAGTTCAGCCTGGTGCTGGGAGACAGCGAGCTGGAGGAGCAAAAGGCCAAGGTGAAAAATATGGCCACCGGCGAACAGAAAGAGATCTCTCTGGGGGAAAGTTTTGTGGACGAGTTTACCCAGATCTATTTCGACGCGCAAAGCAGTCTGAGCTTATAAGCGGATGAAACGGGCTTCCGGCGCGGACCGGCACACGGCGTCGGGCCGCGTTTTGGCAGACAGCCCGGAAAAAACAAATGCGCCGCAAAGAAGGCTCGGAACAGGCAGGCCCTCTGACGGCCTGTGAAAAATCGATACCGACAAAAAACCACGGGAAAATCACAGGAAAACGGAAGGAAGAAATCATATGGCAGAAGTGATGACAGGACTGAAAAGAACCCACTACTGCGGAGAGCCGAGGCTTTCCGACGTGGGCAAGGAGGTTGTGGTATGCGGATGGGCCCAGCGGCAGCGCGACCTGGGACAGCTGATTTTCATCGACCTGCGCGACCGCACCGGCATTATACAGCTGGCCTTTGACGACCACACGGACAAGGAAATTTTCGGCAAGGCCTTCGGCGTCCGGGCAGAATTTGTGCTGGCGGCCAAGGGCGTAGTGCGGGAACGCTCCAGCAAAAACAAGGAGATCCCCACCGGCGAGGTGGAGATCGAGGTCACCGACCTGCGGGTGCTTTCCAAAAGCGAAACCCCTCCCTTTGAGATCACCGAGGACAGCAAGGTCAAGGAGGAGCTGCGGCTGAAATACCGCTATTTGGATCTGCGCCGCCCCGACGTGCAGGATAAGATTATCGCCCGGCATAAGATCGTGAAAATCGCCCGGGACTATTTCGACCAAAACGGCTTTGTGGAGGTGGAAACCCCTATTTTGATCAAGTCCACCCCCGAGGGGGCCAGAGACTACCTGGTGCCCAGCCGGGTGTTTCCCGGCAGCTTTTTTGCCCTGCCCCAGTCCCCTCAGCTGTATAAGCAGCTGACCATGCTGGCGGGCTTCGACCGGTATATGCAGATCGCCCGGTGCTTCCGGGACGAGGACCTGCGGGCCGACCGGCAGCCGGAATTTACCCAGATCGACCTGGAAATGTCCTTCATCGACGAGGAGGATATTATGTCCATGGCCGAGGGCTTCGTGAAAACCGTCTACAAGGAGGTGCTGGATGTGGAAATCCAGACCCCCTTCCCCCGGATGACCTACGCCGAGGGCATGGAGCGGTTTGGCTCCGATAAGCCGGACCTGCGGTTCGGCTATGAGCTGAAAAACCTGACGGAAGTCCTGAAGGGCACCGAGTTCCGGGTATTTGCCGGGGCTGTTTCCGCCGGCGGAAGCGTGCGCGGCATCAATGTAAAGGGCGGAGCCTGCTACACCAGAAAAGAGATCGATAAGCTGGCCGAATGGGTCAAGGCTTACGGCGCCAAGGGCCTGGCCTGGACTAAGCTGAACCAGGACGGTTCCTCCAGCTCCTCCTACGAAAAATTCCTGAAGGAGGAGGAAGCCGCAGGGGTGAGGTCGGCGCTGGAGGCGGAAAACGGCGACCTGCTGTTCCTTGTGGCCAGCGACAAGCCCCAGGTAGTATTTGACACTCTGGGCGCCCTGCGGTGCGAGTGCGCCAGGCAGATGGGAATCATTGACGAAAGCAGACCCAATCTTCTGTGGATCACCGACTTTCCTCTGTTTGAATACGACGAGGAGGAGGGCCGGTTTGTCGCTAAGCATCATCCCTTCACCCACCCCAACGACGAAGATCTGGAGCAGCTGGAAACCAATCCCGGCGCGGTGCGGGCCAGGGCCTACGATATGGTGCTCAACGGCAACGAGGTCGGCGGCGGATCTATCCGGATCAACGACCCGGCGCTGCAGCAGCGGATGTTTAAGGCGCTGGGCTTTACCCAGGAGGAGGCCCAGGAACGGTTCGGCTTTTTGATCGACGCGTTCCGCTACGGCGCGCCGCCTCACGGCGGCATGGCCTTCGGCCTGGATCGGCTGGTGATGCTGATGCTGGGATGCGACAGCATCCGGGATGTGATCGCTTATCCCAAGGTAGCCAATTCCGGCGAGCTGATGACCGCGTCTCCGGCGCCGGTGGATCAAAAGCAGCTGGATGAGCTTGGCATCTCCATTAATCTACAGGAGGAAACAAAGGAATGATTACAAAAAAGGAAGCGGGCACGGTAAACGGAAAAGCCGTCGCCCAATATACTCTGGAAAACGAAAACGGCTTGGCGATGACCTTTTATACCTACGGCGGCATTATCCAGTCCCTGCTGGTGAAGGACCGCCAGGGAATCGCCCGGGATGTGGAGCTTGGCTTCGATACCCTGGATGAATACGTAAAGGCCGCCTGCTACTACGGGCGCCGATCGGCCGCTACGCCAACCGGATCGGCGGGGCCAAATTCACTATGGACGGCAGGGAATATCACCTGACCGCCAATGAAAACGGCAACACCCTTCACGGGGGAAACGGCCTGACCTTCCGGGTCTGGCAGGCGGTAAAGGAGGAGGACGGCGGCGAGCCGTCAGTGACGCTGCGTGTGGAAAGTCCCGACGGGGAGGACGGTTTCCCGGGAAATTTGACCATGGAAATGACCTATACCCTGACCGCCGACAATGGAGTGAGAATAGAATACCGGGGCACCACGGATCAGAAAACCCCGGTGAATATGACCAACCATTCCTTCTTCAACCTTTCCGGCGAGGGCGAAACCGCCCTGGACCACGTGCTTTGGCTGGACGCCGGCTGCTATACCGCGGCCAACGAGGCTCTGCTTCCCACCGGGGAGCTGGTGCCGGTCAAGGGAACTCCCTTTGATTTTACCTCTCCCAAGGCCATCGGCCAGGAGATCGGCGCGGATGACCCGGCGCTGAAGGCCAACAACGGCTACGACCTGAATTACGTCGTCAACAGCTGGGACGGAACCATGAGGCGGGTGGCGTCCCTGTCCTCCCCGAAAACCGGGATTCAGATGGATGTTTACACTGATAAGCCCGGCGTACAGCTTTTTACCGCCAACAGCGCCGGCCCCGTGCCGGGCAAGGGCGGAAAAAGCTATCCGGCCCACGCCGCCGTGTGCCTGGAAACCCAGTTCTTCCCGGATACCCCCAACCATCCTGAATTTCCCGGCGGATTTACCTCCCCCGGCGAAATGTACCATTATACCACCGAATACCGGTTCCATCTGTAATAAAGCGGCTGAGGCCGAAGCTGCCGCCGTAAGATCACAAGGGGCGGAAAATCATCTTACGATTTTCCGCCCCTTGTTTGCAGAAACAAACGGTAATAATTATATAAAAATATCCTGTTTGTATTATCATGGCACAGCCGGACAGGGCGGTAACGGCCTATCCGCGTCTATCCGGAAGAGCCGGTGAAATCAATATGGATATGGAGGTCCTTCGCGGCCGCCGGCGCCTTGACAACAAAAATTTGCCGTGATAGGATAAAAGGACTGTAGGATTAAGAAAATATAAAGATGATATGGGCGCTGAACGGCCTTTCCAAAGGAAGGCCGGGGCGCCTGGTTTTTTAGGAAAGCCGAAAGAAGCCCCGCGGTTCTGCCGTATCAGGAGCTAAGGCGGTCAGAAGGGCAGGCGGCCTTGCCGGCGGGGCCCGCGGCCGCGCGGCGGATTTACAGCAGATTTATCATGGGAAAGGAGACTCCGCGCGTGAATAAGGAAGGAACAATTTTCAGCCAGTTTGCCAGGTACGTATCCCTGAACGTGCTGAGCATGGCGGGGCTGTCCTGCTATATTTTGGCGGATACCTATTTTATTTCCGCCGGTGTGGGCAGCAACGGCATCGCGGCGCTGAATTTGGCGCTGCCAGCCTACAGCCTGCTCAACGGCATAGGGCTGATGGTAGGCATGGGCGGCGCCACCCGGTATTCCATTCTGCGGGGCGAGGGCCGGGAGGACGAGGCCAACCAGGTGTTCACTCACGCTGCGGGAATGGCGGCGCTTTTAGGAATCCTTTTCACTGCGGCGGGGCTTCTGTTCTCTTGGGAAATCGCCGGGGCCCTGGGAGCCTCCGGACAGGTGCAGGAGCTTGCCAGCATTTACCTGAGGACACTTCTCACCTTTTCCCTGCTGTTTTTATTTAACAACCTGCTGGTCTGCTTTATCCGCAACGACGGACAGCCTAACCTTTCCATGGCCGCCATGCTGGTGGGCTGCCTGAGCAACGTGGTGCTGGATTACGTCTTTATTTTCCCTCTGGGCATGGGGATGTTCGGCGCGGCCTTGGCTACCTGCGTGGCTCCCTGCATCGGAATCCTCATCTCCTCCACCCACTTTCTCCGCGGAAAAAACAGCTTCCGGCCTGTCCGGTGCCCGCTGAACGGCAAACAAGCCCGGGGAATCCTTTCCCTGGGGGTTTCCTCCCTGATTACAGAGGTTTCCTCCGGGATCGTCATGCTTCTCTTTAATCAGATTCTCCTGTCCCTGTCGGGCAATGTGGGGGTGGCGGCCTATGGAATCATCGCGAATCTGGCGCTGATCGTGGTCTCCATCTTCACCGGCGTGGCCCAGGGAATCCAGCCTATCAGCAGCTTTTATTATGGAAAACAGGAGCGCAAGAGCTATGAGACCATTCTGAAA
>ERZ860710.1148-NODE-1148-length-13340-cov-3.917501_pt1 | contig 13340 bp, 15 predicted proteins | sample MGYA00509974_ERZ860710 | MGnify/ENA primary metagenome ERZ860710 (study PRJEB30046, sample SAMN00715261) | human gut metagenome | study: EMG produced TPA metagenomics assembly of the A metagenome-wide association study of gut microbiota in type 2...
GATGCGGCACAGCCTGCGGAGCAACTCGCCGAGCCGCCGCTCGCCGTACAGGTCGAGGCCGTAGTAGGTCGTATCCTGCGCGATGACGATCAGTTCCCGGACGCCCCGCGCGGCCAGCATCTCCGCTTCGCGAAGCAGCTCTTCCATCGGCACCGAGACGTGTCGGCCCCGGATCAGCGGGATCGCGCAGTACCCGCACCCCCAGTTGCAGCCCTCTGATATTTTGAGATAGGCGTAATGGTGCGGTGTGGTCAGGTGGCGTTCTCCGGTCAGTTCGTCGCGGTAGCGTCCGCCGACGGTTTTCACGATGTCGCGCAGGTCGTTGACGCCGAAGTATTCGTCCACTTCGGGGATCTCTTCCCGCAGTTCTTCCCGGTAGCGTTCGGCCAGGCAGCCCATGACGAACAGGTGGTCGATACAGCCTTTGGTCTTCGCGTCGGCGAATGCGAGGATCGTGTTGACGGACTCCTCTTTGGCGTCGCCGATGAATCCGCAGGTGTTGATCACCACGACCTTGGCGTCGGTGCGGTCGCTGTCGAAGAGGACCTCGTATCCGGCGGCGGCGAGCCGTGCCATCAGATGCTCGCTGTCGACGGTGTTCTTCGAACAGCCGAGCGTTATGACGTTAATTTTTTTCATGGCCGAACAATGCGTTGACGAACTCCTTCCGGTCGAAGATGCGCAGCTGGTCGATGCCTTCGCCGATGCCGATATAGCGCACCGGGATGTGGAACTGGTCGCTGATGCCGATCACCACGCCGCCCTTGGCCGTGCCGTCGAGCTTGGTGATGGTGAGCGACGTGACCTGCGTGGCCTGGGTGAATTGCCGGGCCTGTTCGAAGGCGTTCTGTCCGGTCGAACCGTCCAGCACCAGCATCACCTCCTGCGGGGCGTTGGGGATAACCTTGCCCATCACGTTGCGGATCTTGGTCAGCTCGTTCATCAGCCCCACCTTGTTGTGCAGACGCCCCGCCGTGTCGATGAGCACCACGTCGGCCCCGTTCGCAACGGCCGAGCGGAGCGTATCGTAAGCCACCGACGCGGGATCGGAGCCCATCTCCTGACGGATCATCGTCGCACCGGCCCGCTCGGCCCAGACGGCCAGCTGGTCGATCGCCGCGGCACGGAACGTATCGGCCGCGCCGATGTAGACCTTGCGGCCCGCAGCGGTCAGCTTGGCCGCCAGCTTGCCGATGGTCGTCGTCTTGCCTGCGCCGTTGACCCCCACGACCATCAGCACGTAAGGCGTCCCTTCGGGCAGTTCCAGCCCGAAATCCTTGGTCGAAGCGTGCGACTGCTCCATCAGCGCCGCGATCTCGTCGCGCAGGATGCCGCGCAATTCGGCCGCGTTCATGTACTTGTCGCGCGCGACGCGCTCCTCGATGCGGCGGATGATCTTCACGGTCGTCTCCACGCCCACGTCCGACGAGATGAGCACCTCTTCGAGGTCGTCGAGTACCCCGGCGTCGATCGTCGACCGGCCCGCCACGGCGCGCGCCAGTTTCGAGAAAAGCCCTGTTTTGGTTTTTTCCAGCCCGGCGGAGAGCTCCTCCTGCTGTTTCTGCGCCTGCTCCCCGGTGGGCGGCGTATCCTGTTTCTTTTTGAAAATATCGAAAAATGCCATGTCGTAAGGATTAATCCTTTGCAAAGATACGAAAAATGCAGGACGGTTCCAAAACCGGATTGCGGGCAATCTGACAAAACGTTCCGACCTCCTGAAAGTGCCGTTACGGCACCAAAGATACGAAAAATGCAGGATGGTTTCAAAACCGGATCGCGGGCAATCTGGCAAAACGTTCCGACCTCCTGAAAGCGCCGTTGCGGCGCCGAAGATACGAACAAGTCGGATGGGGCCAAAACCGAACCGCCTCCGGCGCGAAAAAAGGTTCCGACTCCTAAAAGTGTCGTCGCGACGCCGAAGATAACAAGAAAGTTTGAAAAAAAGCGTTATATTTGTCGTATATACCTGTATTGATAATGATGAAACGAACCATTCTGTTGTCGCTCGCAGCGTTGTGCTGCGCCCTGACGGCCGCCGCGCAGGACCTGATCGTCAAGACCGACGCCGCGAAAATCGAAGCCAAAGTGATCGAAATCACGCCCGAAGCGGTGCGTTACAAGCGTTTTTCGAATCCCGACGGTCCGACCTACGTGCTCCCCGTTGCGCAGATCCATTACATCCAGTATGCCAACGGCGAAAAGGAGTATTACACCAAAACCATTCCCGCGACGCCGCTGACTCCGGCCACTCCGACTGTTCCAGCCACCCCGGCCACTCCGGCTGTCCCGGAAGCGCCGGCCGTGCAGCCTGTTTCCGGAGGCCGGTACGTGCTCAAACAGTACGAAATCGGCGAACTCTACGACCAGAACGGCATCCGGGGAGTGATCTGCCAGCTTTCGGACGACCGCCAGCACGGACTGGTCGTATCGCTCGATGAAATCTACCTTCACTGGAGCGAGTTCCGCAAGCCGGACCTGCGCCTTGCGGGCGCCGACAACCGCACCGACGGGGTGGCGAACATGGAGAAGGTGGCGCAGTACATCGCTGCGAACAACCTTTCGTGGGACGATTTCCCGGCTTTCAAATGGTGCCGCGACAAGGGTGAAGGCTGGTATCTGCCGGCCATCGACGAACTGCTGACCATCGGCCACAACTACAACGGCGGCACCCGCGTACAGAACAACCGCCAGGCCCGCAACAAGTTCAACGATGCGCTCAAGGACGCCGGCGGCAAACGCATGGACCGCCTGGTCTACTATTTCTCCTCGACCGAGATGGACGAGAAGAACGCCTACACGACCCATATGGGCATCGAGCCTCCCTATGTGATCGAAATTCCGAAATACAACAAGTTCCTCGTGCGCGCCGTGCACAAGTTCTGACGCTGCGCGCAAAGACCGCAAAAAGACGGAGGTCCGCATCGGACGCTCCGTCTTTTTTGATGCCGGCTGTCGGTCAGATGCTTTCGATCAGCGTTCGCAGTTTCGGAATGATAATCTCCCAGTCGTAGTGTTCGCGCACATAGGCCGGGCCTTTTTCGCTCATTGTGCGCCGCAGTTCCGGATCGGAGAGCAGTCTGTGCAGTTTTTTGCGGAAGTCGCGGCCGTTATTATACCACAAGCCCGCGCCGCTCAGACGGCAATGGTCCTTCATCACCTTGCTGCGCCCGTTGACCAGCAGCGGTATGCGGCTCTGCATCCCTTCGAGCATCAGTAGCGAAAGGCTCTCCATCGGCGACGGGTTGACCATCACCGTGGCGTGCCGGACGATTGCGGTTTTTTCCTCGTCGGAGACATAGCCCGTGAAAAGAATGTCCGGCGAGTCGAACTTTCGGATTTCGTTTTCGAATCCGCCGACCAATACCAGTTTGGCGTCGCCGCCGTATTTTGCCTTGCAGCGCAGGAAGTAGGGCAGCAGTTTGTCCACTTTGGCTTTGGAGACGCGCCCCAAATAGAGCACGTATTCATCCGGAAGCTCGTATTTTGCCTTTACGCCGCTCCACTCTGCCTCCGGGGCCATTTCGATACCGCAGCCGACGATGCTGTTCGGGGCCAGGAACCGTCCGAAAACGCTGCGGCACAATTGCCGTTCGGCTTCGGTGTTGAATGCGATATGCCGTACCCGGGTGAACATCGGGGCGTTGATGCAGTAATAGAGCGGCTTGTCCGGGTGCGCCATCGGGATCAGCAGGCTTTTTTCCGGAGTGACGACCGATCCCAGAACCGCTTGGGGCGTGTAGAAGTTCGCGAAGATGAACGCTGCATATTCAGCCTTGTGGCTTTCGATATAACGCAGCAGGCCCGGGGCATGGGTCGCTGTCGATTCGTAGAAAGGCCGTTCGTTTTCAATCCCCGATTTCCACTCCGGGTGCAGGAAGGACGCCGCTCGCAGCAGGTTCAGCTTTTTCAGGTATTGCCGGATACGGCGTGCGGTCTTGTATTTTTTGCGGAAGGGCCTGAATTGCTCCTGGTCGATGGGCTGCGGCTTGAAACGGCGTATGGTGACGCCGTTCCAGGAACTGACACCTTCCGTGTAATCCTGATCCGGGTGGTTGAAGGCCCGGATGGTCGTGGTCAGCACTTCGACCTCGTAATAGGGCAGCAGCCGTTCAGCAAGCATCTGGCAGTGAACTTCTGCGCCGCCGTTGATATTTTCGCCGTAACGGACGATGATGAATGCTATTTTTTTCATAATGAGTTATAACTTGCCGAACAGCGCGAGCCACTCTTGGCCGATGCATTCCAGATCATAGCGCTCTGCGGCCTTGTAGCAGTTTTCGCGCATTCGTTTTTGCAGTTCCTCGTCGGCCAGCGCGCGGTTCAGCAGTTCCGCATATTTGCGCAGACTGTATGCCGGGACCATGATTCCGCATTCCCCGTCGCAGGTGATTTCCCGGATGCCGGAATACGAGTCGAACGACACCGGAATGGCCCCGTACTGCTGCCCCTCCATCAGGCACATGGGCAGCCCTTCGAAGTTTGAAGTCAGGCAGACGAAGGTGGCCCGGCGGTAGAAGGGCGTGACATCGTATTGATAGCCTGCGAATTCAATCCGCTGCAATTTCAACCTGCGGGCCTGCTTCTCCAGATCGCCGCGTTCTTCTCCGTCGCCGACGATCACCAGCCGCCATTCGGGATTTTGCTGCTCGATGCGCTTCCATATTTTCAGCAGCCGGTCGATGCGTTTGTGACATCGCTGGAATCGTCCGGCGTAGAGAACGATCTTCTCTTTGGGCGTTTTCGCGGGTTCCTGTGTCGGCAGCATCGGATTGAGCATCGCGGTAAGGCGTTCGCGGGGGAAATCGCAGCCGGGAAGTCCCGACCGGCGGATCTCTCGTTCGAATTCGTCGCTGTAACCCGGGCATAGCGTCACGAACCGGTCCACGTTCGAGAGCACCCGGATGTACAGTTGGGCGTAACGTTGTTCGAGTTTGCGGGTTAGCCGGTAGGCGGGCTTGCGCAGAAGTGCGTATTCCAGCCTGCGCGTCAGTGTGGGGCGGGGGATCTCCGACGACTTCTTGTGCTTCAGGTCGTATACCTCCCAGAATGGCGTGTTGTGCAGGCAGAAAATGATTTTGGCCGTGGTGCGCGTCCGGATCTGCTCGAATGCGATGTCGGTGGTTGCTTGTATGAACAGGACGTCTGCCCGCTCTGTTTTCAGCGATTCGCAGAGAAAGTCGGTATTTCGGACTCCCGAAATCCGTTTGGTGTCGGGCAGCGGACGGATGTCGAAGATTTTTCGCAGTTCTTCGGTAAGCAGTTCCGCATTCGGCTTCCAGGTATAGAGAAGTACTCTGAAGCCGTGTTTGGCAAAGAAGCGGCCCAGGTTGCAGGTTACGACTTCGGCGCCGCCTGCCGGGAATGTATAGTGATAAAAGGCGATGGTTTTGACCTGCATACTCGGAATTTAATGTTCAAAAGTAATAAATTATTTTGATATGCGCGACCGGCGGGGCTGAAAACACAAAGGGCATCCCGAAAGATGCCCTTTGTATTTAAGAGTTCGACTCTTAAAATACTTATTTCTTCTCCTCGAAGAAAGCCTTTACCTGGTCGTTGGCGATGACGCCTTCCTTGAACATGTAGGAACCGGTCTTCTCCGACTTGACCATCTTGATGCACTTGGTGAACTGCTTACCCGTGCCGGTTTTCAGTGTTGCGACTACTTTCTTTGCCATAGAGCTTCTTTACTATTTGATTTCACGGTGAACGGTAACCCGCTTGAGGAACGGATTGTACTTCTTGCGCTCCAGACGGTCGGGGGTGTTTTTCTTGTTCTTGGTGGTGATGTAACGGGACATTCCCGCAACGCCGCTCTCTTTTTGTTCGGTGCACTCGAGGATGACCTGAACTCTGTTGCCTTTCTTTGCCATTTGTTACTCGTTGTTTTTAGTACACGCTTTTGGGTGCGGCAGCTTCGCGCAGAGCGGCTGCGAGCCCTTTCTTGTTGATTGTTTTCATGCCGGCAGCGGATACCTTCAGGGTAATCCAGCGACCCTCCTGCTCGGACCAGAAGCGCTTGGTTTTCAGATTGGGACTGAATTTGCGCTTGGTCTTGTGGTGCGAGTGCGAGACGTTATTTCCCACGATCGCCACCTTGCCTGTGATTTCGCAAACTTTCATTGTTTGATTATTTTTGGTTAAAACCCGATTAAGGGAGTGCAAATATACAACAAAACTATTTACTGGCAAAAAGAAATCAATAAAACATGCAAAATCATTGAACGGCAGCAAATGGCAGTCAATTCATTCCATTCGTCAGAAATATAATTCGGAATTTGTGAATAACTGTTTTACACGACTGTTTGCTGGTCTTGATTTGTTACCCTGTTGTTACTTTATAATAATATACGAAAAGAACTCTGAAAATCCCAATAAAAAATCCGGTAAAATTTAATCGATTCATTATTTCCCTCATATAATATGTAAATATAAAAAAACAAAATATGACAAATAATGAAATCATAAAATTGCGAAGTAAACCGACCGGTAATGGGAATCGATCCCTGTACCTCGATCTGTATTACAAAGGAGATCGTCGATATGAATTTTTGCATCTGTATCTTGTCCCCGAACGAACAAAATCCGACCGACTTAAAAACGAGGACACCCTCCAATTGGCAAATGCAATCAAATTCCAAAGAACCGCCGATTTCTTCAATGATCTATACGGGTTCCCCAGCAAAAAAAACGATGTCAATTTGATACAGTACATCGAACAGGTCAGTGATAACAAACAGAAGATCGGCAAAAACGGGGTTCCCGGTTCTCTACGGATGTTGATATACCACCTGAAAAAATACAAGGGTGATCGAATTCTGTTGAAAGATGTGGATGTCAAGTACCTGAACGGATTCGTCCGATATTTGTCTTCTGCAATATCGGCAAATTCCGGCAGACAGAAACGAACTCTCAAACAATCGACTCAACACAATATTTTTGCCTCGTTGAAGATGATTATCCATCAAGCAATCAAAGATGAATTGTTGACCCATGATCCGACTAAATCGGTGGATTCCCCGACGACTGTACAATCTCACAAAGAGTACCTGACCGAATCGGAACTCAAAAAATTGATTGCAACCCCCAGTAGGAACGAAGTTGTCAAAACTGCATTTTTATTTTGTTGTTTTACGGGATTACGACTTTCGGATGTCCGTAATCTGACGTGGAACCACATTACGACGGGATCGGACAATCAAAAGCAACTCAACTTTCGACAGAAAAAAACAAAGATCGAAAACTACATTCCCTTGTCGTACAATGCAATCTCTCAACTCCCGGAACAACATTCGTCCGATTCGGTATTCCCGTTACCTTCGGATAATGCAATCCGTGAAACCCTGAAAAAGTGGGTATCGGATTCGGGTATCGACAAACATATCACGTTCCATTGCAGTAGACACACTTGCGGAACTTTGTTGTTGAACTCCGGTGTGGACATCTATACCGTCAAGGAGATATTGGGACATACCGATATCGGAACCACCATGCAATATGCAAAGGTCGTTGACAAAACGAAACGAGAAGCAGTCAATAGAATCCCTGTCCTATATTGATCTTTGTTGAACCCGGTGTATTATCTCAAAAAGACCGGGATTGTCGTTACGGTTGACCCGTATCCAGTCGGAACAAGGTGTAACATCGAGTGTTTTAAGTAAATTGTTGCAACACGACAAAAATCGTAGGGAATAACAATAGTCGAGATTCAAAGTTCGGAGACGATTGAACCTGCAATTCAGAACCGTAAGGAAATGACACAACATGACATCGAGGTGGGACAATTCACATCCGGGACAAAACAAATAATTCAGTTTATAGTGATTCCGTAATTCGAGTTTTTTGACGGGATTCCATCCGCAATTCAAATAGGTCAGATTCGGGAACGATTCGATCCCTGCAAACGACTCGATCCCTCGGTGGGAACAATCTATCTTCGTAATTCGTAAAGTATCGTAGGGGGAGATTTTGCCATCTTTATCGACGACGAGATCATAGGTACTGACCAGATAATCGAAGAAATTGGAATCGGGGATACGAACTCCGTATCGATAAGTTCGTTCGGTGACTTTGTAAGTAGGAAAATCCATAGGTAGATTCGTTTTTTGTATTTATCGAACGAAAAACTGGAAACATACAGAGAAGATACTGAAAGTAAAATAGTGATTTTTTGGAATATTCGGGTTAAATTTGTTCGGCAATACCCCGTTGAGTGTATTGATATTAGCAAACATTTTTATACCTTTGTGGTGTTCCCGTGAGGAACAACATATTATTGATGAAAGTGTTTTGCTTTTATCCTTGATCGAGAATCTGGAAAATTCATGTGTACAAGGATAACAATGACACTCGTCACTTGTATAGCTATGTATCGTTCGGATATATACTATTCAAGTGTGGGGTATTGTTTATTTGTACACGGGTATTCCAGAACCTTCGATCAGATAAACAAACAACTCCACACTTTCTTTTTTGATTGAATCCACCATTTGGGAGTTGAATGGTAACTGAATTTTGAATTTGAAATCAAAATTATAGTTGCTATGAAACAGTATTTACTTTACATTTTGAACATTGCAATTGCAATGATGTCATGTTCATCTGGAGATGATTCTATGGACAATGAAGAAAAACCCATCCCTCCAATCTTAGAAAACATAACGATTTCAAATCAATTAACGAAACTTGGAGAGACATATGTAGAAATTTTTGCAACAATAGAAGGTGATAATATTCTTACAAAAGGAGTGTGTTATTCAACATCTCCCAATCCCGATATTAATGATTTGAAAATCGTTGAAAATACTAATGATGGATATTTTCATTCTATCATTAAAAATTTGGATCGAGGTAGAACATACTATGCAAAATGTTTTGCAACCACGACACAAGGAACAGTCTACGGATCAGAAATTGAATTCACCACATACACGGATATTGAGATTACAACGACTACAACAAATGTAGACGAATTTGGTCATCTGACAACGTGGGTTGATTTGATCGTTCACGGAGATAGTATTATTTCAAAAGGTATATATTATTCAACGGATGAAAACCTAACTATTGAAAATTGTGATTCTGTGATTACAATTACTGATCCCAATAGTTTAAATAGCGATCTTTGCCAAATTCGGTTGGAGTTAAAACAAGGAACTCTGTATTATTTACATGGTTTTGCAAAAAATAAGAACAACAAAACCAAATACGGGAAGAAAGAACAATTTAAGACTTTGGGAGAATCATTATTAGAACCGGAAATTGAAATAACAACTCTACCGGTAAAAGATATTACAAAAACCACTGCAATATCCGAAGGGAATATTACACATAAAAAGAATGTCGACATATCTATTGTCGGAATTTGTTGGAGTCAGACTGAAAATCCAACAATTGAAGATTATAGAAATGAGATTCAATATAAATCCGATTCATTTGAATTACAATTGTCGAATCTCGAACCAAATACACAATATTATGTCCGATCGTATGCAATTACAGATATCGGAATAATATATGGAAATGTTCAATCATTCAGATCTTTACATGATGGGACATTTATTATTTTTGAGGATTCGAATTTCGAAACATTTTGTTTGTGGAATTTCGATAGCAACAAGGATGGTCAAATATCGATTGGTGAGGTTGATAAAATCACAGAACTTGATATTTCCAGAAAAAACATTTCAACCATTCCTGAAATCCAATATTTTACATCTTTAACGACATTGGATTGTAGTAATAATCAACTGACATCATTGGATATGAGTGGATGTACAAGTTTACAGACTTTGAATTGTAATCATTGTTCAATGACATTTTTAAATGTGAGTGGATGTACAAGTTTGATGACTTTGAATTGTAAGAACTGCTTGAGTCCTCTATCTCTAAATGCAAGTGGATGTACAAGTTTGGCCAAATTTGATTATAGGATATATAAGGAAGATGATACTCGATTCACATATTTGAATATGAGTGGGTGTACGAATTTAAGATATTTAGATTGTAGAGGAGGACATCTATTAACATATTTGAATGTAAGTGGATGTACGAATTTGGAGGAATTGAATTGTAAATATAATGATAATCTGACATTTTTGGATGCAAGTAAATGTGTAAGTCTGAAAATATTGGAATGCGGTTCTTTAAAATTATCCTCGTTGAATGTAAGTGAGTGTACGAAGTTGGGGAACTTGGATTGTCGCAGTAATCAACTGACATCGTTGAATGTGGATGGATGTACGAATTTGGATATATTGGATTGTGGTAATAATCAACTGACATCTTTGGATGTAAGGAGATGTACGAACCTGACCTATTTGTACTGTATGGACAATCCGAATCTTACAACATTATATATGCGGAGTTCTCAACACCTAAATCATATATACAAAGACAGTTTCACCCAAATCATTTATAAGTAACCTTAAAAACAGAATTATGTGTAATCAACCTACTCCCGATTCCAAAAATCAATTTGAGTTGGAAAAACAATTGCATGAACAGTATGCAATCAACAACAATGCAAAAGTCAGTAGTTTCGTATCATTCATCGTTGCATTGTTTGCATTGTTCGGGTTTTACGGATATATATTTGCACATTCAGGGTATCAATTTTCACCGGATATGGGTGGAAAGTTTTACAACAATGGAGAATATTCATTGGAAATATTTTTCTTGGTTGCATCGGTTGTTAGTTTAATATTGTTTTTTCTATTGAAGTTATCATTATCATTGAGTATAACACAACGAAGTGATCAGATTGTAATTGCAAAGATACGTAAAGACCATTATGGAGATAAGTACGATAAATTTTTTAAAAACTATGATCCCTATGGCAAAAACTGGTTCAACTTTGTTCAAAACTATTTCAATTTGTTTTATTGGCTGGTTTTTGCTGGTTTGATATTCGTTTTTTTAACATCTTTTATTAAAGTCGTAATGAATATCTGTTATGCAGACGACGGAAAATGGACGTGGTGGGGAATATTGATTATTATTGTCATATTGTTGATATATAATCTAATTCGATATTCGTTAATCGAACGATGTAATGATTATCAAAAATATATGAAACGATGTGATGACAACTATCAGTATTCATGTTGCAGATGTTCGTTATATGATTGTATCAAAAGTTGTTTATGCAAGAATCCAATTTGTAAATAATATTTGGTATTAGTTCTATTTGAAAAACCGAGAAAAATTCGTCAAAAAATGATGATTTTTCCCGGTTTTTCTTGTGATTGTATATTTGTTTACACCCCCTCAACGAGTGTATTCAACTCCTCGATAAGAGGACTACGGACTACTCCTATCGAATTGTTTTGCATCAATTCTTTGATTTGCCGTTTGATTTCCGAACGTTGTCGTTTATCCAGTTTTCCTGTGTTGTATTGTTGGTCCAATTTTTTGAAGAACTCGTTCATCCCTCCCTGTTGTTCGACCAACAATAATATTCCGATTTTGTTCAAGTCTCTAATCCCTTTGCAATCGGCAATATCGATCTCGTATTCGTTGACTTTGACAATATTTTGGTATACCGATTTCCAATAATCGACAATTCGATTGTAGAACTGTACATCATACAACATCGGAACAGTCACCTTGTTCACTTTGAAAATTTGTTTGATGTAATTTTTCAAACGAAGTTCATACCGCAATAAATTTTTGTTTTGATATTCCGGTGGAACGTAATCTTTGCGATTGGTCGTTTCTTTGATCTTGTCGTAGAACACCAATTGTTTTTTGTCGGAGATCGAACTGTAATACAATCCTTCGACCCCCTTGTAGAACATCTGTTCCAAACGTTTGTAGTAAGGTAAGTTCCCCAAGTGATAGAAATAAGATTCCGGAGGATAGGTAACATCGAAATTGTATGCAACATCCATCCGGGAAACGGTTGCATTGTTCAACGAGATATGCAACGTGTCGGACAATTTTTCAAATGCAAGTCGGGTGTCAGTCCTCGTAAAGTTGACAATATTGTTCCCGTGAAGAAACTTGCAAAGACTGCCGTTGCCAATAGATACTCCTTGCGTTGTTGTTCGGATAGTCAGGTTGTCAATATGGGAGGTATATGTGGTTCCATATCGGGATGTGGTTGTATCGACATTCAGATCACGAGTAACCGTCTTGACAAAATTCAATTGGTGGGTATCAATCGATTTAAGATTTATATTGATAGTATCGAACATGATTCAAACAAATATTTTGTATTAAAAACAATATTAATATGTGCAACGGATTCGTCGGAGGTCATCGAGTAATTCCCGGTACAAATCCACTGCATGATATTGATATTGTTCGTCATGGTCGTTCGATACGTTGATTTATAATATATATTCGTCATCGTACTCCTCCCTTATTTTTCAAATTGTACAACGTTGCTTTTTGCTGTGTTTCTTCGACGGTATCCTGTCGGTTCTGCAACAACCAATTCTCTACCTCCTCCTTGTCGAAGAAAATTTTTTTGCCGTTCGGTTTATGAAACGGAATCACCCGTTCACTGGTCAGGTGATACAAGTAGTCTTTACTCAGTCCGTACATCAACGATACTTCGTCGGGTGTCAATACAGTTTTGTTGTTCAATAACAACAATTGTTTAATCTCTTGTAGTTCAGTTTGTAATTCTGTTCTCATATTTATGTAATTTTAATTTTTAATTAATATTTAGATTATTTATATAGTATATCATCGGTTTTTGCTTTTGATGAACTCTATTCTAGTCTTCCTTACTTCATTTGTCAAGAAGATTTTTATTTTCTTTCTCACATTCTCATTCTCAGCCTGATTCATCCTGAAGAGAACTTTTATTTTTCTTCTGTGACAACTTCCAGTCCCAGCTCCTCCAACTGCTTTGTATCTGCCGGCGTAGGAGCTTCCGTCATCAGACAGGATGCGTCCTTGATCTTCGGGAATGCAATTACGTCACGGATACTGTCCTGCTTTGCCATCAGCATCACCAGACGGTCCAGTCCGTAAGCAAGTCCTGCGTGCGGTGGAACTCCGTATTTAAATGCATCTAACAGGAAACCGAACTGGCTGTATGCCTGCTCATCTGTAAATCCAAGTGCATGGAACATCTTCTCCTGAATGTCATCCTGGAAGATTCTGACACTTCCTCCGCCGATCTCATTTCCATTGAGGACGATATCGTATGCTTTTGCACGTACCCTGCCCGGATCAGACTCAATATACTGAAGATCTTCTTCCATCGGCATCGTAAATGGATGATGCATCGCAACAAAACGGTTCTGCTCTTCGCTCCACTCAAGAAGCGGGAACTCTGTGATCCATACAAAACGATATTCATTTTTATCAAGGAGTTCAAGCTGCTT
>ERZ860710.1151-NODE-1151-length-13295-cov-3.573263_pt1 | contig 13295 bp, 12 predicted proteins | sample MGYA00509974_ERZ860710 | MGnify/ENA primary metagenome ERZ860710 (study PRJEB30046, sample SAMN00715261) | human gut metagenome | study: EMG produced TPA metagenomics assembly of the A metagenome-wide association study of gut microbiota in type 2...
TGGGGGCACGTTTAACCGGAGGCCCCGGCATGAACCTTCTTTATACCTTAGTCATAAGGGGGTCAAGTCGTAGGTATTATAATATTGGCTGGCCCCGTTTTTTTCAGCAGGGCCTAAGCCCACCAAAGCGCCGTTCAGGTAAAATTGGTAAACAAACTGCCGGCTGGGCTCGGTAGAGCCGGCAGTTACATTGGCAACCACTTTCTCGACCGGCTTCAAGAGGCTGAAGACGCTTCTGAAAAAAACAAATTTCTGATCCGCGTCCCCCCAAACACCATTTTTGCCAGCCCATTCGTCTCCAACCTCAGTGACAAACGCCTGTGGCTGGGAAAGAGGGCTTTCCAAGCTTTCGCTGTCCTGCACCGCCCAGTAATTAAGGCGGTTATCCTGCAGTTTACCGGATATACCTTCCGGCATTACCCCTGCGGAATTGGCATTTTTAGTCCACCCGCTGTCAAACAGATAAACGCCTTGCTGAAAATCCTCCGTGGTTTCAGAAATCACCAGCTGGTAGGCGCTTTGCGTTTCGTTTTTATCCTGATCCTCAAAGGCCCAGGAAAAACTCAAATTCTCCTTGGGAACGCCCAGCGGTTCCTTCATTAGGTTTATTTTCAATCGATCCGGAGCCTCCGGCTTACTGCCTGATGCGGCCGCCGATATTCCAAGCCCCTGGCTGTGCAAAAGCATTCCAGAAAAAAGTAAGTACGTAAAAAGAAATGCAAAAAAGATCTTTCATATCCGCCTCAATGGAAATCCTCCATGTTTACTCACATTTTAACATGAAAGAAACGGCTCGTAAACCCATAATTCCTCCTTTAAAAAAGTGGAAATTTCTTTTAGGTTTGGGCACGCCGTAAATCCAGCTAACCGTTAAACAATAGCCGCTATTAGCTATCAGTACAACCTCATTGCACCGAAAGCAGGAGGGGAAAACGCAATCAGCCTCACAGGCTTTCAAAACGGCTGACGCCGGAAAATCAGTCCTTGAACAGGGAACACCTGATTTTCTCGGCCCAATCCGTTACCGTATCCGGGCCGTAGCTTTCCAGCGTCTTGGTATCCATAATCGCCGCGCCCATACGGTCCATATCCTCCAAATTCACCCGCTGGATTTCCTCGGTTTGAGAGGAGGTACAGTCGGACAGCACCACCACGTTATAATCCAGGGCATTGGCATCATAGCAGGTGGTTTTGATGCAATTAGGGGTGGTGGTTCCAGCAAGGATTACAGTTCGTATTCCCAGCCGCCGCAAAAGCAAATCCAGTTCTGTTTGGAAGAAAGCGCTCCACCGGGGCTTGATGATGGTATAATCCCCCGGCCTAGGCTTCAAAGGCTCTGGTTCCCGGGTGCCGTATGTTCCAGGCTTGATAGCGGGTAGATTCCACATCGCTGCCATCCGGCCGGTAGATACGCTTGACAAAAAACACCGGAATCCACTTGTTTCTGGCAATTTTAACCGCCCTTTCGCAGGCAGGGACCGTAGCGGCCGCACCGCGGATGCAATAGGCGGATTCTTTGCTAAGAAAGCCCTGCTCTATATCGATCACCAGCAACGCCGATCTGGTTTGATTTTTCACGAAACCCCCTCCGTTTCAATTGATTGAATATAGCCATAGATTGGTTATTAGGTTTCAAGGAATCGTGCTGTCATCAATTTGCGTAAAACACACCGCCATCCCGTCATCTCGTATCTGGCATCTAGCCGTCTGGCCATATCGCCATCTTGCGTCTTGCGTCTTGCGTCTTGCGTCTTGCGTCTAAGATTATCATATCGGAAATCCGCTTTTCGTGCAAGGACGCTGACGCATAAAAAAATCAGGGCGCTTTCAACAGCCGTATTTCCGCCCCAATGGAAGGCGTGCCTGCTGTTACAAAAGGCCGGCCCTTGCAATAAGGGCCGGCCTTTCACGCGGTTGATTATGTTTATGGCCCAAGGTTCCTGTTACCAGCGGTTGAAGCCCCGCATGGTAAGCACCTGGTTGCTGACGCCCTTGGACAAATCCGATATCGGGAACAGAGCGCCGTTGGCGATGGTTTCCGGCTCAAACAGGTCTCCGCCCGCCTTAAGAATGAACTCTCTCACCTCGGATTTCCGGAACATTTCGGTATCCACGGAGCCTGGGCAAATGACATTTGCGCGGATGCCGTGGGGCCGCAGCTCATCCCCCAAAGCCTAGCTCATGCAAAGCAGGCCCGCCTTAGAATCCGAATAGGCCACGCTGCCGGGCAAGCCCCTTAGTGCTGCGCCGGAAGCGATGGAACAAATGCTGCCGCTTTTATTTTTCATCATTACCGGCAGCACGGCCTTCATAATCAGGGCAACGGAACGCAAATTGATCTCAATGATTTTATCAAAGGTATCCATGGGCATTTCATGAAATGGCATTTCTCGGGAAATGCCGGCGTTGTTCATTAGAATATCCACAGTGCCATATTCCTTCGCTACCTGGTCCACCATGGCATAAACCTGTTCGTCCTTGGTCAGATCTACCGGAATGGCCGTAACCTTGGTTCTAAAAGCCACCACCTGGGCCTTGGTTTGCTTCAGGTCATCCTCCAAAATATCCACCATTACAATATTGGCGCCTTCCTCTGCGAATTTCAAGGCTACCGCCTTTCCAATTCTCCGGGCGGCTCCCGTTACAATGGCTGTTTTTCCAGTTAGTAATTTTTCCATGGTATTCTTCTTTCCTGCCACGTCTAGAGCGGCGGCTCTAAGATATGACTTTCCAATAAAAATTTTAGTATAAAAAATCAGAAATTAGGTGTTATTATAAAATTTCAAACCTGGAAGATCAATTCCAATTTGGAATGCCATATAAAAAATTGTAATCATACTAATTTATTGGCTTTACGCAACTTTCGCTATCCGATAAATTTATGCAAATTCCATGTTGGGAAAGCTATGAAAGAATCCTTGCGCCAGACATTGTAGAAAACGGCTTTTTATGTTATAATAAATTAAATTTCAGTTTTATTCGATCCGGGGGAATGAAGATGAAGCTAACAAAAAAGCCCGGCAGCTTTTCACTGAAGGGTCTCAGCGGTACGATTTTCATTCACTTCTTTTTTTTGATCCTGGCCGTGTTGGTGGTGCAGCAAATCGCCAGCTACTATATTATGCAGGCCACCATCAGTGACCTGAACAACAATTACATCAAAGCGGAGCTGGAGCGCAACAACGAAAAGCTGGAGTCGTTTATCGCCGAGGTGGACGAGCTATCAAAAACGGTGATATCCGACCCGGAAATCATGGAAATGCTTCGATTGGATAATTCCAGCGGCACCAACGGCGGTGGCACGCCTCACGATCTGCAATACGCCTTGTCCAGCCGGGTAGAGGCGGTGTTTCTTTTTTCCAATCAAAAGGTGATTTTACAAGAATCCGACAATGAACTGCGGGAATACGTGAACAAAAATATCGATTTTATACGCAAACGGTTGGAAAGCACCAAGGGAGAGCTTTTGGCTTTAGACAGCGAATATATTCCCTATGTGGACGAGCGCCACGGCGATTATCTTTTTTTCGCGGCTCGAAAAATAAAGAGCATCGATACCTTTGAGGACATGGGTATCATGCTGTTTGCCATTCGGGAATCCGTGCTGTGGAACGCCGTTAGCGCCAGCCAAAACAGCGATCATTTGTATATCACCAACGTTGACGGCTTTATCATATCCTGCGCGGATAAAAATTTAATCGGTCGCCATATTTCCGAGCGCCTGGGCGCCAAATATTCCGCCCTGGATTACGCTGTGCAGGAAGGCCCTCTCGTTACGGGAAACCTGGCCGTCAGCAGCAGGTATAATCAATCCACCGGCTGGCTAATGCTCAATGCCGTGAACATTGAGGAGCTGAATTCTAATTTTCAAAATGTGCAGAATGTTATTTTAATCGTAGCATTTTTGGTGCTGGCTGTGGCCGTTTACAGCTCCATCGTCATCTCGGGCAACATCACCAGACCGATCAAGGGCTTAATCTCTTCCATGAAGTGTGTTTCCAAGGGTGATCTGGAGACCCGGACCGACGCCTCTTTGACCGACAAATCCGTTCAGGAGGTCCAGGAGTTAAACCAGGTGTTTAACGATATGACCGGCCGGCTAGAAAAGCTGATGGATCAGGTATACCAAAAGGGCATACAGGAAAAGGACGCGGAGCTAAGAGCTCTTCGGGCCCAGATCAATCCCCATTTCCTCTATAACGCCCTGGACACCATTTATTGGATGCTTATCGACCGCCGGGAATCCGAGGTGGCGGATTTGGTCACCAAGCTTGGGGATCTATTCCGGTACAGCATCAAAAACGGCAACGCCGAGGTAACGGTACGGCAGGAAATCCAGCAGGTGGAAAATTATTTATTCCTGCAAAAAGCCCGGTGGGAGGATAATCTAACTTATGAGATCACGGTGGATCCGGAAATGCTGGATCAGCCCATCCAAAGCTTTCTGATCCAGCCTTTTGTTGAAAACGCGGTAAACCACGGGTTAATGCGGCAAAAGGGCAGCGGAAAGGTTTCCATACGGGGCGTTATGAAAAAGGAAAGTATGATTTTTGAAATTGAAGACGACGGCGAGGGGATGACCTGTGAGGATTTAGATAACCTGTTTGTGGAAAAGGAAACCTCCAAGGAAAAGCACACAGGCATCGGCGTCATCAACGTTTGCCAAAGAATCAAATACATTTACGGCGATCCCTACGGTATCCAGGTGCTGAGCCAGCCCGGCAAAGGGACAAAAATCATTATTGAAATTCCGTTTCGGTAAAGGCGGTGGACAAAGCTATGGAACTGAAAATCATGCTGGTGGACGACGAGCCCAAAGTGCTTCGCGGCTTGCGGTCCATGATCGAGCATTCCGGGGAAAACTGGAAAATAACCGGCGAGTATAAAAACGGCGTCGAGGGGTTGGCCGCGATTCTAAACGACTGCCCGGATGTGGTGGTCACCGATATCAAAATGCCCTGTATGGACGGCCTGGAAATGGCCGAGCGGTCCGCCAAGGCGGCGCCCAACCTGAAATTCGTCATTCTCAGCGGTTTCGCGGATTTTACCTATGCCCAGCAGGCCCTGCGCCTGGGGACGGCGGATTATATTTTAAAGCCGCCCAACGCTATGGACATCATGAATTCCCTGAAGCAGGTTCACGCCCAATTAGAGGAGGAGGCCCGGCTGAAGCAGGAGCAGGACGAGCTTCAGCGTTTTCGGCAGGTCTCCAGCCAGCTGTTTCAGGACCAGCTTTTTGAAGAGCTTCTTTACGCCCAGAACCCCATGGAAACAGAAATCCCGGATTGCTTCAACAGGCTTTACGCCCTTTTCATTTTGGAGCCGGACCAGGGCGCTTTCTCCGTTCTGCGGGAGGAAGATCGGCTTCAGGAAATCACTGCCTTCCGTTCCCGTGTGCGAAAAACGGTGGCCCGCCGGGGCGGCTGTTTGGCGGATTTCTGCAACGGCAGTTTCTGCTGCTTAATCAACGTGGGCTCAGGCAACACCACGCATTTAAAAAATACCGCCTTGGAGCTGCTGGAAGAATTGTTCGAGAAAACTGAGGGTCCCATTACCGTAGGCGTGAGCAGGGCGTTTAGCGGGCCCTTAAAGGTTAACGAGGCGTTTCGCGAGTGCCTCTTTTTAATGCGCGACAAGGTCTTCCATGAAAAGAACAGCGTGCTGCTGTTCTCTGAACGGGAAACCCCCGCCAACATGGAACACTATTCCCTGGACACCGAGCACCGGTATATCGAATCCCTGCAATACGGGGATTATGAAAAATCCCTGGCCTATTTGCGCCAGCTTCTGAACCAGGCCGTCGCCGTGTCCCATCGGGAATCGGGAGCCTTTCGGGAATTTTTGATAGAGTTTGTCATCGTGGTGATGCAGCAGCTTTTAAGCGACGAGCGCACGGACAAGTCCCGCCTGCCCTCCGTAGCCAAAATCTGCAAGCAGCTGGAGACCTTGGATAACATCGAGGACATCCAAGCCCTTTTGACCCAGTATACCAAAACCATCACCGATTATTATGCGGAGCGGAACAAGCCCGGCTGCCGCAAGGTCATTAACGATATCAAGTCTTATGTAAACCTTCACTATTTTGAAGAAATCTCCCTGCGGCAAATCTCTTCGGAATTTTTCATGAACGAATCCTACTTAAGCGACCTGTTTAAACGGGAGGCCGGGGTATCATTTTCCACCTATCTCACCAACCTCCGCATCCATCAGGCGAAAATCTTATTGAAGCAGCAGGACCTGAAGCCCAATGAAATCGGGGAAATGGTGGGCTACCGCAATTCCGGCTATTTTTTCCGGGTGTTTAAAAAGGTCACCGGATCCACGCCCAATGCATACCGGGAGAAGGTGCTCAATCATGGCTAAAGCTAGGATTCTGCGCTTTCTTACCACGCTCCTATGCGCCGCCCTGCTCTTTCCCGCAGGCGGCTGTGTTTATACGGGAGGCTCTCAAAACAATGTGGAGGAACGGGAAACAAAAACCTTGACCATGTGGAAATTCCGTTCCAACAAGGAGGACTACGTCCTATACCGCTGGGTAAAGCAGTGGAACGAGGAAAACCCCTATTTGCAGGTGGATTTGGAGGTCATCCCCTACAACGATTACCTGACCACCCATCTACCGGCGGCCTTTGCCACCGCCAGCGGGCCGGACATTTATATGATTTCCGCCGGGGGCTTTCTAAAATACGCCGCGGCAGGATACATGTATCCCTTGGACGACTACATCAGCGAGGAGCTTCGGTCGGATTTCAGCCCGGAAAGCCTGAACGCCGTCACTTATCAGGGGCAGATTCTGGGGATTCCCATCGAGCGGGAGCCTTTGGCGCTGTTTTACAACCAGGATATGTTTTGCCATGCCCATTTAGACCCTCCCGCAACCTGGGAAGACCTGGTGAACTGCGCCAAAGCCCTGCAAACCGACGCTGTTTCGGGAATCTGCCTGCCTACCCAAATCAATGATTACCAAAATTTTATTTTCGAGGCTTTTTTGATTCAGGTCATCAGCCGGCAGGACAGCCAAACCCTACTGACGGAATTTCAGCAGGGCGGCGCCCAGGTGCTGGCTCTTTGGCGGGAGCTGCAAAAGTACAATTACGTGCCGGAATCCAGCCAGCAGAGCTCCTCCGATATCTATCCTCTGGCCACGGGAAAGGCCGCCATGCAGGTGTGCGGCCTTTGGGCGGTAGGCACCCTGGAAAAATATTATGAAAATTTGGATTACGGGGTGATTCCCATTCCCACGGCGGAAAACGGTGTCAGCGCCACCTTATACGGAGGCTGGTGCCAGGCGGTGAATCCTTACAGCGAGCTTCGGGACCAAGCCGCCCAATTCACTCTTTGGATGTGGGGGCAGGATGCCTCCCGCCCCTTGGAGTGGTGTGTGGAGGCCAGCACCAAGGTGCCGGCCCGGAATTCCATCATTTATGAAAACCAGTATGTTTTTTACAGCAATCACTACAGCCTGTTCGTCAAAGAGATTTTGCCTACCGCCATTGCTGAGCCCCGTTATCCGGTGCAGATCGCCAATATTATCAGCGGCGCCTTACAGGACGCCATGTATACCGATAAGGATATCGATACCCAAATAGCCCCAATTGCCCAGCGGAAAATCGACAGTTATGTCCGCAGTCACCCGGAATATTTTCAATAGTCCCGGCAAAGGGCGGCTTTATTCATAATAAACTTTCGTGCGTAAATGCATGGTTTTGCTAATCAAAACCACCAGTAAGCCAGTGGTTTGCCCAGGCCCCAGAAGGGTCAGTACTTGCCGGCCCCTGGAAGGGTACTGAAAAATATCATTGCCTCCCTTGCTCCGCGGCTGGTAAACTGGTCATATCCCGTCGTTGATGAACCGGGTATGCTTTTAAGCTTTGCTCATAATTATTCCGGAAAACCCTTCTTTTTGGAAACCATGGGGCGGTCTTATTTCGCCTCGCGCTTTTTTACCAATTCCCTTGTCAAGGTTTTTTTATTTCTCCTTGGTAGAGCCAGGGATTTTCTCTTGCTGTAAGCGATAGCGAAAGGCCCGGCAGGCGAAACCTCCATTAGAACCGTTGGTAAGCACCAGCCCTAAAAGGGTATCATACCGGCATGCCTCTTAAAAGGCATTGAAATTCCAACATTTGCGTCGCTCTCACAATAACCCGTAAACGGGTAAGCACTTGCTGCTTTCGTTCTCTATCGGCAGTAAAAAATTGTCATTATCACTGCTTTGCTGCTAAGAAACCAATCATTTATAAGCATTTTTATTCCTACCGGCAAAAGTAGAACCGGTGGTTCTTTTTCCCTGAAGCGCAAAAGAAAGAGGCTGTTTCACATGCGGAAACAGCCTCTTTCTTTTGATTTAAGGAGAAGTTTGCATTTATGTTCTATCGTGATTAAAACAGAAGTGTGTCAACACTATTTCCACTCCCAGCGGAAATCCTCATCCTCAATGGGCAGGCGCTGCTCTACCGGCAGCATCTGGGGCAGGGGACGGTGGGGCTCGGTCTGATACCAGTAGGCGGTGGAGGACCAATCGTCCGAGCGGTGGTTATCGTGGCCGTGCTCCATTGTAACCCGGATGGATTTCTCAAAGGTAATGGGATCCTGGATATGATACCGGTAATAGGTGGATTTTCCCTTCCAGCCTGGCTCGCCGCCTAGAATCATCCCCTGATAGGGAGAGGAATATTCCTGGTTTGGACACCAAGCCAAATCAAAGTAATCCTCGGTACCGGTACCATGAAGGTTAGGCGGCCATTTCTCTCCGTCGATAAAGATCATGTCGTCTCCCTCGCCGGGCCAGTCCCAGCGGTAGGTATCCCTAAGGTTGTCGATGTTCAAATTGCAGCCCACGTAATGGCCCCGACCCTCGGCTTCCAGCAGCACATAGTTTTCATCGCCGGTAACATTTTTGCCCTCAAAGCACCATTCCCGGTTGGTCATATCCCCCTGAGGAATTCCCTTGGTTGGATTTTCCCTGTGCCAAACCGCATGGAACCTGAGCATATCCTCCGGCAGGGAATCATACGCCTCGTAATCGATATAGAAATAAAAAATTGTTTGTCCGTCGCATTCATTGACAAGATCGATTTTTGCCCGGGTGGCAAACGGCATGGGGAACCAGCAGTTAAACGCCTTGCCATCCTGGGGGCACATTTGCAGCGGTGCAGACGCGTAGTTTCTGCACTGGGCATGACCCATACCAAAGAAATCCCCGATCGGCACTTCTACGCTGGGGGTTTCTTCCCCATCCCAATACATTCTCAATATAATTTTCCGCAAATAGTTTTTCTCGTCTTTAAAATCCTCGCCGGCAATGGTGCACCAAAAGTGGGTGATGCAGCCGGCACCTTGGATATCGGCGATGGTCCTGGTTTCTCCATGCTCGATATAAATCCGGTCGTCGTTACCGCCGGTTTTGTCATAGCTGGATACTCGTCTGCGCTTACAATCCCTTGCAAATGCCAGGGTGCTTAAATTTGATAATGGGATTCCCGCCATGTTCATCAAACTCCTTATTCAATATCATGAGGTTTTTGTGACCTTTTTTTATAATAATGTGACTTTCTTGACATAGCAAATACAATTTCTTGGATTTAGTGTACTATTTTTTGCTCTTTTATTCGCATATTTTATCCTACCTATCCAAGCGTTTCTCAGAATCCAAAATATTGGTTCAAAAACTAAGAATTTTGAATTTTTGTTTCAAATGCACAGATGTATAATCTGTGTGCAAGCAAAATTCATTAAGTTTTGAAGGAGGACTTGAAATGAACGCAAAATTTATGAAAAGGGTTTTAACCGGACTACTTGCCGCGGCAATGGTTGTGGGCTGCGCAAGCTGCTCTTCCGACGGAGGGAACTCTTCCGCTCCCGAGTCTGCCGGTGGTGAAAGCACCGCTTCTCAGGCGGAAAGCCAGGACGAAAATTCCGGCGAGAAGGCTCAGATTACCTTCTGGACCTTCCACACCAATAAGGAAAAGGAATTTATGGCTTCTCTGCCTGAAAAGTACAAAGAGGTGAACTCCAATGTAGAGGTTACCTACGAAAACTTCCCGGAAGAGGATTACATGGGCTCTAAGCTCACCACCGCCTTTGCCGCGGATTCCGGCCCGGATGTGTTCGTCATGAGCCCCGGCGATTTCCTGAAATACGCCAACAGCGGCGTGGCCATGGACCTGACCTCTTATTTCACTGACGAAATCAAAGAGGACTTCCTGCCCAGCTCTTTGGATGCCATGACCGTAGACGGCAAGATCATGGGCATCCCCTTTGAGATCGAGCTGCTGGGCCTGTATTACAACAAGGATATCCTGGAGGAGGCGGGCGTTCAGCCGCCGAAAACCTGGGATGAACTGGTGGAGGCCACCAGAACCCTGACCAACGGCGACGTGGCCGGTATGATCGTGGAGCCTACCAAGGGCTACTACCAGAACTTCAACTGGTATCCCTTCCTGTGGCAGACCGGGTCCAACGTGTTGGATCCTGAAACCAAAAAAGGCACCTTTACCGGAGAAGGTGTGGAACAAGCGCTGAAGCTGTGGGCCGACCTGGTGGAAGCCGGCGCCCCCACCAAGCTGTCTATCCCCTTGACCAACAATATCGACCTGATGGGCGGCGGACAGGTTGCCATGCAGATTTGCGGCACCTGGGCGGTTCCCACTTTGGAAAAAGACTATCCGGATGCCAACATCGGCCTGGTTCCCCTGCCTCTGCCGGATGGCGGCACCGCCGCTACCTGTGCCGGCGGCTGGAAAATGCTGGTGAACGCTAAGAGTGAGCACGCCAACGAAGCCGCCGAGTTTGCCATGTGGGCCTTTGCCGAGGACATCGACCTTCCGCTGCAGTGGTGCACAGAAGTGAAATTCGCTTATTCTCCCCGGAAATCCGTGGTAGAGGCCGGCGACGAAATCTACAGCAAGGGCCTGCGCCAGGTATTTACCGACGAAATCTATGATTCTGCCATTGGCGAGCCCCGTTATCCTTCTGAAATTGTTAACGCCGTAGGCGACGCCCTTCAGAGCGTCATGCTCAATGGCGCCGATCCGGCCGCTGCCGCCCAGGAGGCCAACGACAAGATCGACAAATTCTTATCTACTTACGAAGGTTCTCTCTAAGCATCGCCAATTTGTTACCATGACATCGGATGCGGCCTCGGAAATTCCGGGGCCGCATCCCAAAGTATGGAGGGATTTCCATGAAAAACAGTGTGGACGCCGCGGCGGTCAGGCCAGCGAAGAAAAAATTCAGCGTGCACAGCCCAAAATTCAGAAATAACCTATTCGCCTATTCTATGCTGGCGCCGGATGTGATTGGTCTGATCATTTTCTTCGTCGTGCCTATCGGAATCGCCTTATTCATCAGCTTTCACGATTGGAACGCCCTGGAGCCCATGAAATACATAGGCGTGGACAATTACGCCACCATGATGACCGACGGCGATTGGTGGGGCTCTGTTCTCAACACCCTGCTTTACACAGTTATTTTCGTGCCGCTGGTATTCTGCCTTTCCCTGCTGATGGCGGTATTCATCAATTCCATTCCCGGCAAAATTCAAGAAGTAATCCGAACCCTATTCTTTATTCCTTATGCCGTTTCCACCGTGGTGGCGGCCCTGATCTGGCGGTTTATGATGGACCCACAAAGAGGTTTTCTGAATAAAATCTTTTCCGCCTTCGGTTTTCCAAAACAAAACTTTTTAGGCGACTCCAAGCAGGCCCTGGTGTGTATCGCCATCATTTCGGCTTGGATTATGGTGGGATATTACTGCATAATCTTCCTTTCGGCTCTGAAGGATATATCACCAACTTATTATGAGGCCGCCCATCTGGATGGCGCCAACGCGATCCAGGTCTTCAAAAACATCACCTTCCCCCTGCTTAGGGAGGTCAGCGTGTTTGTGCTGGTGGTAACCACCATCGCTTCCTTCCAGGTATTCGACCTGATTAAAATTTTGACAAACGGCGGGCCGGACAACGCTACCAACGTTTCCGTGTTCTACATCTATAAAAACGCTTTTGAATACATGAAGATCGGCTATTCCTCCGCCATGGCCTTTGTATTGTTCCTGATTATCTTTGTTTTGAGTATTTTTCAGCTTAAGTTGACAAAGGGGGATCCCGATAATGCGTAACAGCAAAGCGAAAAGAAAACAGCAGACCGTATCCGCAGTAAAAATCATAATAGCCTTTCTCATCATCGTTATCGTACTATTTCCCATCTATTTGATGTTTGTTTCGTCGGTTAAGCCCAAAAGCGAAGTATTCGACATGCAGCTCATTCCCCAGACCTTTACCATGGATGGCTATCAAAAAGCCCTGGATGAAAATCTTGCCCAATATTTTTTGAACTCCTTGTTTGTATCAGCCACCGTTACCTTGGCCGCCCTGGCGTTTCACGCCATGGCCGGCTATGTGCTGGCCAGGATTCCTTTCTCCGGCAGAAACGGCGTGTTCCTGGGTATTCTCTCCACCATGATGATCCCGTTTTCCGTCATTATGATTCCTTTGTTCATCATGATGAAGCAGTTTGACTGGCTGAACTCCTACCAGGGCCTGATCCTGCCGGCCATCCCCCACGCTTACGGTATTTTCCTCTTCCGTCAGTTCTTCGTCACCCTGCCCAAGGATCTGGACGAGGCCGCCACCATCGACGGCTGCACCAAATTCGGTATTTTTGCCAAAATCATGCTGCCCTTGTCCAAATCCATCTGCATTACCCTGGCGGTGGCGTTCTTCATCGCCAACTGGAACAATTACCTTTGGCCCTTAATCGTCACCCAGAAAAACAATATGTGGGTGCTGCAAATCGCCCTGGCCAATTTTATCGGCCGGTCGGACACCCCCTGGAACGCCATTATGGCCTCGGGCGTAATCACGGTGATTCCTATCATTTTGATTTTCCTCTTCCTGCAAAGATATTTGGTAGAGGGCATCAAAATGAGCGGCCTGAAATAACGCAGCATTTTGTTTTCCAGTATAAAAACCGTTTCAAAACAAAAACACAGTACACTTTCGTACACATTTAAAAACAGCAAAAAAAGAGCAGTACTCTGCTCAAACAAGCAAAATATTGCTCAAAATCCGTGAAAAACCACAGTCTTAAAAAGTTGTGACCTTGCGGAGAGACCTCCGCTTTAAAATTGAAAGGAGAGTTGAAATGAAAAAAGGAGCCCGTGCAACAAAATTAGTTTCCCTGGCGTTAGCGGCTTCTGTTCTGGCTACAATGGGCACAGGCCTTGGAGCAAGCGCCGCGGTTCCCTCTGAGGATGGTCAGTATATCGTTCCGGAGCAGAGCACCTTCTTTGCCTA
>ERZ860710.1160-NODE-1160-length-13084-cov-2.652007_pt1 | contig 13084 bp, 4 predicted proteins | sample MGYA00509974_ERZ860710 | MGnify/ENA primary metagenome ERZ860710 (study PRJEB30046, sample SAMN00715261) | human gut metagenome | study: EMG produced TPA metagenomics assembly of the A metagenome-wide association study of gut microbiota in type 2...
AAGAATCGTTGGAGTGAGACAAATCCTTCAGGAACACTTCCCCGGTTGAGCTATTCGGGTAATTTTGCTTTGCAGCAATCTACCCAGCTCCCCAGTTATCTGAATAGTGCGGATTATGCAACTTTATACAATGAAGCTTTAGAAAATGACTCCCGGGTTTCGGGTTCTACCTACCAACCGAAATTCACGGATAAAGATATTGAATTGTACAGAAATGGCTTTGATCCGATTTTGCATCCGAACACTAACTGGATAGACGATTTTCTTAGAAAGTTTTCTACCCGCACTCAACATAACATCAACCTTTCGGGTGGTACAGAACGTGTGAAATACTTTATATCGGGAAGTTATTTCGATCAGACCGGTATCTATAAACATACCAAGATAGATTCGGATCATGATGTAAATCCCCGTAACACCCGTTATAACTTCAGAACTAATTTCGATTTTCAGATAACGCGGGACTTTTCGGCAACTGTTCAAATGGCCGCCCAGATAGGCAGAGTGATTACTCCGGGCTCCGGTAACAGTGGAATCTGGCAAGCTATTTCTTTTGCCAATCCCTTGAGCTCTCCGGGATTGGTGGACAATAAAATTGTCCGCATACAGGATGGATTGGGAAGCGTCAATCCCTGGCAAACCTTATTAAGCAACGGTTATCAGAAAGATAATAGAAATAACATCAATACAACATTACGTCTGAATTATGATTTATCATCTTTGCTGACCAAAGGTTTGTCCGTACACGGGAGTATCGCGTATGATAGCTATTATTACAGCCGTAAGAAATATTCGAAAACCTTTCCTTATTATCTTGCGCGCCGTGATGCGGAAGATCCGGATTACATCTATCTGATCCCCCAATCAGAAGAGAGTATCTGGTCTGTAAGTACCGGATGGGATAAGAACCGGAAAGTATATATGGAGTTTGGAATTGATTATAATAGAACTTTCGGGCTTCATAAAACGACAGCACTTATTCTGTATAATCAGAGTAAATACTATTCCCCTTCCCTTCAATATTATGTACCTAATGCTTATCAGGGATTGGTAGGACGATTGACCTATGAATATGCCTCCCGTTATTTGGCAGAATTCAATATGGGATACAACGGAACCGAGAATTTTGCCAAAGGCAAACGGTTCGGATTTTTTCCTGCTGTTTCATTAGGTTGGGTCATCAGTGAAGAAAAGTTTTTTCCGAAAAACAATATCGTTAAATATCTAAAGGTGAGAGGGTCCTACGGAGAGGTAGGAAACGATCAGATAGGTGGTGATCGATTTTTGTATCTGCCGTCTTCTTATGGAGCAGCGAGCGATTCGGGTGTGAACAAGTATAATTTCGGTTTGGCTTCCAATCCGTATACTTCACTGATGATTGTTGAAAATAAAATCGGTAATCCTGATTTGACTTGGGAAAAGGCGAAAAAGATGAATGTCGGTGTAGATATTAATCTGTTCAATAATTGTCTGACTGCTTCATTTGATATATTCAAAGAAAAACGAAATAACATATTAGCCAACAGATCAACATCCCCCATGATTATAGGTGCTAATCTTCCTGCATATAATTTTGGAGAAATGGAAAATCGCGGTTGGGAAATGGACCTTAATTTTAGACATCATATACAAGATTTCCATTATTGGGCACGCTTCAATTATTCATTTGCGAGGAATGAAATCATATACATGGATGAAGTGCAGAAGAGATATGATTATCAGATGACTACCGGAAGAAGAAAGAATCAGTTTTTCGGACTGATCTTTGACGGATACTATAACTCGTGGGAAGAAATCAATGCATTAGACCGTCCTAAAAGTTCATGGAGCGGGAATCAGTTGCAACCGGGAGACGTCAAGTATGTAGACGTCAACCAGGATGGAGTGATTGATGATTACGACATGGTTCCGATAGGATACACCCCCGTACCGGAGATTATTTACGGTTTCTCATTCGGAGCGCAATATAAAGGATTTGATTTCTCCATCTTATTTCAGGGAGCCGACAATGTATCCATTAAATATTTCGGACGGTCGATGTGGCCTTTCGCGAAAGGAGAAGAGAGTGCGAAATCTCTGATAAAAGAACGTTGGACACAGGAACGGTATGAGGCAGGAGAAAAGATCACCTTTCCCCGTTTGTCTCTGAATCCCAACGGAGAAACCGATCACAACTATCGTCCTTCTACTCTTTGGATACGGGATGCCAGTTATTTGCGATTGAAAAACCTCGAAGTAGGATATACATTTACCGGAGGTTTTGTCAAACGGCTTAACCTGAATAGTGTAAGATTATATTTCAACGGTTCCAATTTATTCACGTGGACAGATGTGGTAGATCTGGACCCGGAAGCACCTTCGAGAAGTGGAAATGTTGAAATCAATACATATCCGTTGCAGAAAGTATATAATATTGGTCTTAATATAAATTTTTGATAATCATGAAAAGAATAACATATATATGTGCAATACTTCTGTCGTCTGTATTGATGTTTTCGTGTAGTGACTATCTGGAAGCTCCGCCCTCTGTCGATTTGGATGAAGACGGTGTCTTTGCCGACAGGACTTTGACAGAACAATACATAACAGGCATCTATGCAGAAGGTATGCCGCTGGGGTTCTCGATGGGAAGTAGCGGGATCGACCGTAAACTGTGTGCAACCTCAACCCTGGCAGGAGCGTGTGATGAAGCCGAACAAGGTGCAAACTGGGGGAAGGGCAATGCTTCATGGAACGTGGACAATCATAACAACAGCAGCATAGACTGGGATGAAGACCCCCGTCACAACACCCGTTGGCAGACATTACGAAAATGCAATATCGTGCTTGAACGTATTGACGAAGTGCCCGATGATCCGGGAGACGTTGATTTTAAGACACGTTCCAGAGGCGAAGCCTATTTTATGCGGGCTTTGGTCTTCTGGGAAGGAGTATATAGATATGGTGGACTGCCTATAATATACCGTAGAATAAATCCGTCGGAAGATGGTAAACTACCCCGTAATACATTTTCCGATTGTGTAGACTCCATTCTTGTCGATTGTGACCGGGCTGCCTCCATATTACCGGACTATTATACGAATTCGATATTGGTGGGACGGGCAAACAGGATAGCCGCCTTAGCTCTCAAATCCAGAGTACTCCTGTATGCGGCGAGTCCTTTGTTCAATACCGACGATCCGTACCTTCCTTTAAGTGGAAATAATGACCTGATAGGATATGGAAACTATAGTAAAGAACGCTGGAATGAAGCTGCTAAAGCAGCCAAGGCAGCCATTACCGCTGTTGAATCTTCTGGCTATTATGACTTGTACGATGAGGGAACACCTGAAACAAATTACGAACATGTGTGGACTGCTCCCGATAACAAAGAAATAATTCTGGCCAACAAAAAATATCGGAATTTCACAACAAGCAGTCATCCCATAACAAGCAATATACCGGCATGGGCGGGAAGTAGTTGGAGCGACGGCGGTCTTTTTACAACCTTCAATTTCGTGCGTTTCTATGAGAAAAAAGACGGGAACCAACAAACATGGAATATGGATGGTGGCGATGATCTGCTTGAAAAGTACGACGAACTGGACCCTCGTTTTGCGCAAACCATTGCAGCACATGGAGCTAACTGGAATACAGAGATTGGAATTCTTAATTTTCTGCCCGGTGGAGCCCACAATGTAGCCAATGATAAAACGAAACACCTGGTTCGCAAATGGGTACCTCGCGTACTAAGAGCAACGGCTCCGCGCAACTCCACTAATATGGACTGGATTGTCTTCCGGGTAGCCGAACTCTATCTGAATTATGCAGAAGCTTTGAATGAATATTATGAAACTCCCCCGAAAGAAGCATTCGATGCAGTCCTGAAAGTTCGTGAACGCTCCGGAATGCCGGGCTTTCCTTCCACTTTGAATAAAAAGCAGTTCAGGGAGAAACTGCGAAGAGAACGAGCCGTGGAACTGGCTTATGAAGATCATCGTTTCTGGGATATAAGACGTTGGCTGATAGCCGATGATGAAGGTGTTATGAAAGGTGCCATGTATGGATTGCAGCTCTCCGCTGTTACAGGAGCACCGGGTAAAGTACATTACAAACCTTATGTCTTTGAAAACAGATTATGGAGTGACCGTTCTTATTTACATCCTATCAAGCAGACCGAAATAGATAAAGGGTATATGCTTCAGAATCCGGGATGGTAAATATGTTCAATCAACTAAAAATAAAAGGTATGACAATAATAAACAGTATATACAAAGGGAAGCGTTATGCTATACTTTTGACTACTATTCTCACTTTTTATGCTCCCGTTTTGTTTGCTCAACACATAGCCGACTCTGCACTTGTAGAAGTCGCCTATGGGAAACAACCGGAATGGAGGCGAACAAGTGCCATTTCTTCCATACGTGGGGAAGATTTGCTGAAAACTACTTCCGCAAGCTTGGGAAATAGTCTGCAAGGACAGCTTCCCGGACTAACATTGTTGCAACAAAGCGGAGAGCCCGGCTATGATTTCTCTATCGCGAATCTCTACCTCCGGGGACGTACTTCCTATGCAAGCGGACAAAAAATGCTGGTATATGTCGACGGTTTCGAAGCCCCGATTGAAAGTCTGTCCACTGCGGAAATCGAGTCTGTAACATTATTGAAAGACGCTTCGGCTCTGGCTTTATATGGTATGCGTGGTGCAAATGGTGTTTTATTGGTGACAACCAAGAAAGGATGCGTTTCCGCTCCGCAAGTCAGTATCCGTTTACAAACGGGAATACAACAACCGTTGGGCGTTCCCGATCCTATCAATGCGTATGATTATGCCACCTTATACAATCAGGCGCGTGTGAATGACGGATTGCCTCGTTTATACACTCCAGAGGAATTGAATGCCTATCAGAACAATACCGATCCTTACTTTTACCCCAATGTAAACTGGAAAAAGGCCATTTTGAATAATACAGCTCCTTTGAGTATGGCTGATTTAAGTTTTAAAGGAGGAGGAGATGTGGTGCAATACTATGTAATGATGAATCTTTTGCAGAACATTGGTTTCTACAAAGACACCGATAAAAAACGCCGGGAAAACTCGAATGCCTATTATGCGAGCTTTAATTTCAGGTCTAATTTGAATATCCAGATAAGCAAACACCTGTCTACCGGACTCAATTTTAGCGGGAGTGTAGGTAATCGCTCTATTTCCGGAGGCAGCAGTTCTGCCAACGGACTTTTGGGAGCGATATGGAGAACAGCTCCGAATGCATTTCCGGTGTACAACCCTGACGGATCGTATGGAGGAAATGCTGCTTTTACCAACCCGGTCGGTAATATCGTCAGCAGAGGGCTTTATAAAGAAAACAGCCGGACTTTCCAACTGATTTTTATGCCTAAATACGACCTGGAGAAACTGACAAAGGGATTAAGTGTCAGTGCCGGTATTGCCTACAACAACTATATGGCGGATTCATCTATAAAGAATCAGAATTATGCCCGTTATTCTCTTTCCAAAGGAGCAGGGGGAGAGGTGCTATATACACCCTACGGCGCTGATTCTCCTTTGGAATCCGATGAAGGATTCCGTACTGACTGGAGCCGTCTGAACTTTAAGGCACAGTTGGATTATGATCGCGTTTTCAAGCAACATCAACTCACTGCCAGCATCTTTTTCCTGTCTGATTTATATCAGAAATATGGAAGTCGTGATGACATTAAATACTTGAATTATGCAGGGCGGGTAACTTACTCTTATAATCAAAAATACATAGGAGAATTTGCAGCTTCATATACAGGTTGTGATGATTATGCTCCTGGAAAAAGATATGGATTCTTTCCCGCTTTCTCCGCCGGATGGGTACTGTCGAAAGAAAACTTCATGAAAAATATCAACTGGGTTGAATATTTGAAGCTAAGAGCATCTATCGGACTGGTTGGAAACAATCAGAATGAGAACGGACGTTATCTGTTCGACCAGACTTATAGCAGTAACGGCTCCTATTTTTTAGGTACAGGGTCGTCATCAACAGGCGGGTTTCGGGCAGATATGATTGCCAATCCCGATATTAGTTGGGAGAAGGAACGTGTATTCAATATCGGATTGGATGCAGTTTTACTGAAAGGGCTGTCGGTAGAATTCGATTATTTCCATAAAGAAAGATATGATATCCTGTCACAGCCGTATTCCACTATTCCCGGATTTGTTGGAGCCTCTTATGGCGACATATTGCCTTATATGAATGTAGGTAAAGTAAAGAATCAAGGTTTCGAGGGTACGATCAGGTACGAAAGCAGTCTTAAAAACAACTTCAACTATTACGTTGAAACATCGGCGTGGTATGCAAAGAATGAAATTGTCGATATGGCAGAAGAAGTCAAACTCTACGATTATCAATATCGTAAAGGGCGTTCCGTGAATACTCCTTTTGTACTTGTTGCTGACGGACTGTATCAGGAGAGTGATTTCGACTCGAATGGAAGTCTGAAGTCACATTTACCGGTACCGCAGTTTGGAGAAGTAAACCCCGGTGATATAAAATATATCGATAAAAATGGTGATGGAGTAGTCGATTCCAATGACTCCTATCCTGTGGGATATTCTAATATTCCGGAGTGGAATTATGCTTTGAAAATAGGCTTTGAATGGAAAGGGATAGACGTTGAGGCTTTATTTCATGGCGTTGCCAATAGAGACATCTATTTGAGCGGGCCGTTGGCTTATTCCTTTACCGACAATGGCTCTGCTTCAAAACTGGCTCTCGACAGCTGGACACCGGAGAATCCCAATGCTTCTTATCCCCGTTTGTCTACCCGGACATTTGAAAACAATTACCGGACATCTACATATTGGAAAAGAAACGGAAACTACTTCAGAATGAAGAATATCCGGATTGGATATACCTTCCCCCAGTCAATAGCAAGAGCGATAAAATTGTCCAGATTGTATGTGTATGCTAATGCGAGCAATCTTTTCACCGTGAGTCATCTTGACGGATTGGCCGACCCGGAAAGCAGTTCTTTGATTACATATCCGTTGACACGTTCCTACAACCTGGGAATAAAAATTGATTTTTAATAGGTAAGAACAAAAATATAATAATTATGAAATACCCAATAGGTTTATCTATCATATTGAATGCTCTTGCTGCTATCAGCATATTGTCCGGATGCAGTGATTATCTGGACAGAGAGTATGATTCGTTTATTGACAACGAGATGACCTTTACTTCCTATGAACGTACAAGCAAATTTCTAGTCAATGCTTATCGGTATCTGCCTGATGGTTTCAACCGTATCGGTTCCGAAGCTATGTTGGATGCCGCTACCGATGATGCCGAACATGCCAATGCCTCCTGCAACATCCAGCACTTCAACACCGGAGCCTGGAATTCAAGGTCCAATCCGGATGATTTGTGGAATAAGTATTACGCAGGAATTCGTATTGCGAATGAATTTATAGAAAATGTAGACAGAGTGAATCTGGATAAGTACAGACTCGATCCGGATAATCAGAATGAATATCAGAACCGTCTGAATGACTTGAAAACATGGAAATATGAGGCCCGTTTTTTAAGAGCGTTTTTCCATTTCGAGCTGGTGAAGCGTTTCGGACCTGTACCTGTGATTACTTCTACACTATCCGTCAATGCGGATTATTCGGAGACTCCACGCCCGTCTATGGACGATTGCATCTCATTCATCTCCAGCGAATGTGATAAGGTAGCCGAAGTGCTCGATTTAACTCCGGGACGAGGAATCGATTCGGATTTGGGACGTGCAACGAAAGGAGCCGCATTGGCTTTGAAAAGCAGAGTTTTATTGTATGCGGCCAGTCCCTTGTATCTGGACTGGCAGAATCTTTCGGAAAGCGATCTTCCTTCCGATATGGAGAAATGGAAAGCTGCGGCACAGGCTGCGAAAGACGTAATTGATCTGGGCATATATTCGTTGTATGGCAGTTATGCCACTTTATTCAAGAATAACTTTCAGAATTCCGAGTTTATTCTGATGCGTCGTTATGGAAACAATTCCGACTTTGAAAAATACAACTTTCCTGTCAGTTATGGTGGGGTAGGCGGCATCAATCCTTCGTTGAATCTGGTAGACTCTTATGAAATGAAAGATGGCAGCTATTTTAATTGGGAGAATGAGGAAAATGCCGTTCGTCCGCAATTCTACCGGGATGACAGGTTGAATGCTACCATTCTGCTGAATGATTCCGTTTGGAAAAGCACGGCGGTAGAGAATTGGGACGGTGGAAAAGACGGTCTGGGCGTTACTAATGCAACCAAAACCGGATTCTATCTGAAAAAATACCTCAATGAAGATGTGAATATCCAAACCGGCGGAGGAAGTCAGGGACATATCTGGCCGTTGTTTCGTTTAGCGGAGATTTACCTGAATTATGCGGAAGCCTTGAACGAATACGATCCCGAAAATGCGGATATAGCAGAATACGTCAATCGAGTGCGCAATCGTGCCGGACAACCGAATCTGCCTTCCGGATTGACGCAGGACGAAATGCGTGAGCGTATCCGGCGTGAACGTCGTGTCGAACTGGCATTTGAGGAGCATCGTTCGTGGGATGTAAGACGGTGGAAGATTGCGCAAGAAACACTCGGAGGAGATTTGCTAGGTCTTGAAATCACCCGTAAGAATCAGGCTCGAAGAGCTGTTACCCGGAATTCCGTAATACCGGCTAACGAAGTTCCGGAAGGATGGCATTATTACGATGGAGACGAATTCAATGATTTGGTCATAAACAACTCATATTGGGGACAGTATGGAAGCGACACTCCGGTAGGAAACTCCCAGTATGGACAACCCACCGGAAATATCCAGACTTATCGTAAAAAACAGATTACGATTGAGAAAGGGAGTGGCGGATTGAGCTTTGCCCGGATAACAGCCACCAAGGACGACAATCCACCGGCTCCGACATTAAGCACTGCCAGTACGAGAGAAGGATGGTGGTCGGGAGCTTTGTCCAGCCGGGATACCGACAAATATGGTTATCAGGGGAAATATTACCCTCTGCATTCCCGCATTGAGATTCGTGCAAAAATACCTTATATATATGGTATATGGATGGGACCGTGGTGTCGTCATTATGCAGGAGCCAGTGTTGCGGAACTTGACATCGAAGAGTTTTTCGTCAAGGAATTTGAGAATACGGCTTCACCCCGCCGGCTTAGCCAGGCTTTACATTTGCATGATAATAAAACAGGCAATCTGGGAATCAACGTGAATGGGTACGGACGACATACAGTGCTTGATTTTGATCCGGGAGCAGACTTCCATACGTATGGCGTTCAGGTAGATCCGGACCCGGTTTCTCCGGATAAGCATGCTATCATCAGCTACCTGTTGGATGGTAAAGTAACCAATACATTCAAGACGATTGACTATGATGACAGATATAATACATTTATAACCAAAGCAATAGCGGAGGGAAGAGAAAAGCGAACCTGGGACATTGCGATAACCGGACAAATCGGAGGAAAGAATGAAAATGGTATCGGCTATCCCGAAGACAGGAATGCCAATTTGAGAAACGTTTCGATGGATGTAGATTGGGTACGTGTATTTACCCGGGATGAAACAGAACCAGAGATTCCTGAAAAGCCGGAATATCCCGTCGAGAAGTTTGATTATTCCCGTGCTGTGGTAGAAAAGAGAGTGTTTGATTCTAAAATGTATTGGTATCCCATACCTGAAAGTGAGATTCTGCAGTTGAAGAACTGGAAACAGAATCCGGGTTGGTAAATCATTAAAAAGAAATATCATGTTGAAAATAAAGATTCTAATAATCATATTTTGCTGTATCGGGGTGGTGAAAGCCCAAACCGTTATTCCTCCTTCATCAGAAACCCCTCCCGGATGGATTTATTACGATGGAGACGAGTTTAACGGAGATGCGATTGACTCTCGGTATTGGGGAATATATGGTTCCCCAAAAGTGGGGCGACCCACCTATAATCAGGAAAATAAAGCCATGCTTCAGACATACCGTCCGGAGCAGGTCTTTATCGAAACCCTTCCTACAGGAGAGAAGATTTGTCGAATTCACTCATTCAAAAGTAAAGATGCGCCCAGTCCCGTTCATCCCAGTGTGAAGAGCAAGACGGGATGGTGGTCGGGAGCGCTGTCCAGCAGAGATGCCGATACGGAGAAATATTATCCTCTTTTCTGCCGCATAGAGATCAAAGCCAAAGTCCCATATCTATATGGGCTTTGGAATGCACTTTGGTTGAGGCATTATAAAGGAGCTGGAGTGGCCGAAATAGATATACTGGAGTTTTTTACCAAAGCTTTTGGGGAAAATCCTTATCCGGCCAAAGCGAATCAAACCTTGCATTTGTTCAATTCGGAAACGCAAAAGTTGGGAATCAATCTACCCAAAGGTCAGATACGATATACTGAAATCGGAGACGATAAGCCGGGAGATAATTTCCATGTATATGCGGTTCAGATAGATCCCGATCCTGTTGATAACAATCATGCCATCATTACGTTTCTGATAGATAATAAAGTCAATTACCAGATACATACCCGTACACAGTTGGGAGATGCATATACTGATTTTATCACTAAGGCTCGTAAAGAGAATCGGCTGGACAGAGTTTGGGATATTGCTATCACCGGGCAGGTAGGAGCATTTGACAAGTTGGATGTCGGCTATCCTGCGGAGGAATTGCAGCAATTTGATTTCGATATTGATTGGATAAGAGTTTATGTTCGCGATCCGCATACCCGGATCGTCGGAAATAGTAAACTACCTCATACTCCGGAAGCGGATTCATTTGTTAAAGATTTGCTCTCACGGATGACTGTGGAAGAGAAGATCGGCCAGTTATCCCAATACGTAGGCCGTACCCTTCTAACCGGTCCTGAATCAGAATATTTGAGCGATTCATTGATAGCACGCGGACTTGTAGGTTCTGTTTTGAATATATCCGGTGCAAAGACATTGCGTGATTTGCAGGAAAAGAATATGCGTCATTCCCGGATAAAGATACCGATTCTGTTTGGGATGGACGTGATTCATGGATATAAGACAATCTTTCCGACTCCTTTGGCGGAATCGTGTAGTTGGGATTTAGCAGCGATCGAACGAGCTGCCAAGATTGCTGCGATTGAATCCTCGGCAGCCGGACTACATTGGACGTTCGCTCCTATGGTCGACATCGCAAGAGACGCCCGTTGGGGCAGGGTAGTGGAAGGAGCAGGAGAAGACACCTACCTGGGAAGTGAAATAGCCAAAGCAAGAGTGAATGGTTTTCAGTGGAATCTTTGGGAGAATAATTCAGTATTGGCATGTGCAAAGCATTGGGTAGCTTACGGACTTCCCCAGGCGGGAAGAGATTATGCTCCGGTGGATATGTCGGAACGGACTTTGTTTGATACTTATCTACCTCCTTTTAAGGCTTGCATTGATGCGGGAGTACTTACTTTTATGAGTGCTTTCAATGATATAAATGGTATTCCTGCGTCCGCACATCCGTTCCTGCTCAAAGACTTATTGAGAGGGCAATGGAATTTCAATGGTTTTGTGGTAAGCGATTGGGAAGCAGTGAAGCAGCTGGTGGCGCAGGGAGTGGCGGAAGACGATAAAGACGCTACCCGTCTGGCTTTCAATTCCGGCATCGACATGGATATGACAGATGGGCTCTATAATAAATACATGAAAGAACTGATAGAAGCCGGTAAAATCAGTATGGAAGATGTCGACAATTCCGTCAGTCGGATTCTGCATATCAAATATGCTTTGGGACTGTTTGCTGATCCATATAAATTCTGTAATGAAGAATACGAATCGCAGACAATCATGAAAAAAGAATTTCTGGATGCAGCACTGGACATGGCTCATAAATCGGCTGTCCTGCTGAAGAATGACAATCATACATTACCGCTGGCAAAAAATGTCCGTTCCATTGCCGTGGTAGGTCCGCTGGCCGATAATCAGACCGAACTGCTGGGCTCGTGGAGAGCAAGAGGTGAAGATCGCCATGTGACGACTGTATTGCAGGGCATAAAGAACAAAATCGGCGGTAACAAAACGAAAGTTGGATATGCCCGTGGTTGCGATTTTGACGGAGAAGATAAGTCAGGATTCAAAGAAGCAGTGAAATTGGCTTCTAAAAGTGATATGGTGATTGCCGTTGTCGGTGAAAAAGCTTTGATGAGTGGCGAATCGAGAAGCCGTGCCCAACTGGATTTGCCGGGTGTGCAGGAAGAATTGATAAAAGAACTGGTTGCCACAGGGAAACCCGTTGTCGTCGTATTGATGAATGGGCGTCCGCTGTCTATCGAATGGGTGGACAAGAACGTATCGGCCATTCTCGAAACCTGGTTTTTAGGTACTTCTGCAGGAACCGCTATTGCTGATATACTGTTCGGTGATTATAATCCTTCCGGAAGATTGACCATTTCTTTTCCACGGGTAGAGGGACAAGTACCGGTTTACTATAACTATAAGAAGTCCGGACGTCCGGGAGATATGCCCCATTCCTCAACCACCCGGCATATTGATGTTCCGAATGCTCCGCTCTATCCTTTTGGTTACGGTTTGAGTTATACCACATTCAGTTATTCAGCTCCGCAGAGCACCCAAAAAGAATATACGCGACAGGAGACCATCTCCGTTTTGGTGACAGTAACCAATACCGGAGACAGAGATGGCGAAGAGACTGTGCAACTGTATGTGAATGATAAAGTTGCTTCTGTTGTGCGTCCGGTAAAGGAGTTGAAAGCATTCAAGAAAATATTCCTGAAAGCGGGGGAGTCAAAGACCGTTCAGTTTGACATCTCTCCTTTAGCTTTAGGCTTTTATGATACTGCCATGAACTACGTGGTAGAACCCGGTGAATTTGAAATTATGACCGGCTGCAACAGTAATGATTTACAAACCATATCGGTCAAACTAATAAATTAGAAGGAGGAACCGTTCTATGAGAAATTGGATAATTGTATTTTTTGTCATCTTTGCCGCTCGGCTTTCTGCACATGACGGTGACAGTATAAAGATCACACACGGTCCTTACCTGTGTGATATGAGTACCGACGGCGTGACAGTGGTATGGACTACAAACAAACCTGCTCT
>ERZ860710.1164-NODE-1164-length-13074-cov-19.749904_pt1 | contig 13074 bp, 9 predicted proteins | sample MGYA00509974_ERZ860710 | MGnify/ENA primary metagenome ERZ860710 (study PRJEB30046, sample SAMN00715261) | human gut metagenome | study: EMG produced TPA metagenomics assembly of the A metagenome-wide association study of gut microbiota in type 2...
CTATCATCTTCATATGCCATCTTATTTTTTAGAGACATTTACTGAATATCCCTATATATCCTACAAGCAATACATATAATGGATGTTTGTGATTGCCTCGCATCTATTTTGCAGATGAGCCATGAAGTGACCCTCTCCATAAAATAAAATTGGAGGAAAACAAGTCCGTCTTCCTCCAATGGTTTTTAGATATCATCTCTTCCGTCTATTCTTTTGGGGTGTTTCTTCTATTATTGGCATTGGGCTTGCCCGTACCGTTCTTTTTCCCCTTATAATTGCCTTGTTTTCTGGAGCCTCCACCTTTGTGATTGCTACGACCGGCGCCACTTCGCGGGTTGTATTCGGGCGCTTCTCCCAATTCCTCGGGAACCGGGATTTTATAGATGTTCCTACCCAGGAAATTTTCAATAGCTTTGAATTGGGTCTGCTCTTTCTCACTGACAAAAGTAATGGCGCAACCATCATGGTTGGCACGAGCTGTACGGCCGATGCGGTGTACATAATCCTCGCTGTCATGTGGTACATCGTAGTTGATTACCAAACGAATATCGTCAATGTCTATTCCTCGCGAAACAATATCGGTAGCAATCAGAATATTGATTCTGCCACTTTTAAATTCACGCATAATCTGTTCCCGTTGGGACTGCTCCAAGTCTGAGTGCATTTCACCTACGTTCAGTTTCATCCGCTTGAATGCTTGTGTCACCTCCTTTACTTTCAATTTGGAAGAGGCAAAGATAATGACACGTTCGGGTGTTTGATCCTGGAAAAGGGATTGAATAATTCCCAATTTCTGGCGTTCATAACAGATATAAGCCGTTTGGATAATCTTTTCCGCAGGTTTTGAAACCGCTAATTTTATTTCTACCGGATTGTTTAAGATCGTTTTTGCCAATTGTTGTATTTTAGCCGGCATAGTGGCCGAGAACATGATGGTCTGACGTTCTTTCGGCAGATATTTCACTATTTGCATAATGTCATCCGAGAATCCCATATCCAGCATACGGTCCGCTTCATCAAGAATAAAGAAAGAAACTTTAGACAAGTCTACGTAACCTAGGCTGAGATGACTTATCAGACGTCCCGGAGTAGCAATGACTACATCGGCCCCCAAAGTTAAACCTTTCTTTTCTTGCTCGAAGCGCACACCATCGTTTCCTCCGTAAACAGCCACGCTGGATGCCGGTAGAAAATAAGAGAAACCTTCCATTTGCTGGTCTATCTGTTGCGCTAATTCGCGTGTGGGTGACATGATCACACAATTGATGGCATCTTCCGGATATCCGCCTTTGCTTAATTGATTAAGAACGGGCAAAAGGTATGCGGCAGTCTTGCCGGTTCCGGTCTGTGCCACTCCGATCAAATCTTTTCCTTCAAGAATGACCGGTATGGTATGTTCTTGTACAGGAGTGCATTCTTCAAATCTCATGGCATCTAATGCCTGAAGCACCCCTTCTTCTAAATTTAGTTCTGAAAATTTCATATATATAGTTACTTCTTTCTTTAGAGTTTGCCGCGTTCTTCCAGGTAAGAGTCCTTGAAGCCCAGGAAATAGAGGACGCCGTCCAATCCGATCGTATTAATGGACTGTTGTGCGTTAGCCACTACTTTGGGTTTTGCATGGAATGCTATACCCAGACCGGCTTCGGACAACATGGGCAAGTCATTCGCTCCGTCTCCTACAGCAATAGTTTGTGCTATGTCCACACGTTCTACTTGAGCGATCAGTTTCAGCAGTTCGGCTTTACGTTTTCCGTCAACTACATCTCCCAGATATCTTCCGGTTAATTTGCCATTTACTATTTCCAGTTCATTGGCATATACGTAATCTATGCCGAATTTATCTTTCAGATAATTGCCGAAATAGGTGAATCCACCGGATAGGATGGCTATTTTGTAACCATATCTTTTCAACACGAACATCAGACGTTCCACACCTTCGGTGATGGGAAGGTTTTCTGCGATTTCTTTCATTACGCTTTCATCCAGTCCTTTCAGCAAAGCCACCCGTTCTGTGAAGCTTTCTATGAAATCAATTTCTCCACGCATGGCGCGTTCTGTGATTTCTCGTACTTGGTCACCCACACCGGCGCGTTCGGCTAATTCATCTATACACTCTGTCTGTATCAATGTGGAATCCATATCGAAACAAATCAAGCGTCGCATACGCCGGTACATATTGTCCAGCTGGAAAGAAAAGTCCATTTCCAGGTCACTGCTCAGTTTCATTAACGCCTGTTGCATCTCTTCCCTTTGGCGTGGGGTGCCACGGACGGAGAATTCGATACAAGCCCGTACATTCGCTTTTCGTTCATCCAATGGAATACGCCCTGTAAGACGTTTGATAGCATCAATATTCAAACCTTGTTCCGCCAATATTCCTGTGACTGCCGCGATTTGTTTGGCTGTCAGCTTGCGTCCCAGTAAAGTCAGGATGTACCGGTTCTTGCCTTGCATGTTTACCCATTCCTCATATTCTTCCACAGTAACGGGATAGAAACGGATATTGATGCCTAATGCGGAAGCTTTAAATAGCAACTCTTTCATGATATTCCCTGAATCTTTTTCCTGGCTTTTGAATAAAATGCCTAATGACAGGGTGCTATGAATATCGGCCTGGCCAATATCCAAAATGGTAACATCATATTTTGACAAAATTTCCGTAATGGAAGCGGTTAATCCCGGCCGGTCAAGACCGGTAATTCTGATTAAAATAAGTTCAGTATTATTATTCATACTTTGTGGTTGCTATTTACAGATTGCAAAAGTACGTAAATAAATCCTTATCAGCTATATTTTCTGCATTCTTTTTTCTCGATGAAAAGGACGATTTTATGCTATATAACATATTTTTTGAGAAAAAATCTTGGAGTTAATTTCAAAACTCCTTACCTTTGTCGCAGATTTCCAATTTAAATGGTATTGATTATCAGTACTAAAGATAATGTTCCGGGTGGAAATCACTGTTTAAGGGCAGTCTCGGATAGTATTAACTAAGATCGAATTACATGATTAAAAATGTAAAGTGGATTTTTGTTGTATTAATTATTAGTTCCTTGATTTCATTCTCTTTTGTAGGGAAAAACACGCCGACAGAAGGCTTGACCATAGGAGACAAGGCTCCTACATTTACTATCTGTGGCGAAAAGCAGTTGATTGACTTGAAGGATTTAAGAGGTAAATATGTACTGCTAAGTTTTTGGGCCAGCTATGATGCTTTGTCAAGGATGCAGAATGCTACTTTGAATCATGCCGTCGCGCAGGCCGACAATGTAGAAATGGTTTCCGTTTCATTTGATGAATACAAGTCGATATTTAACGAGACCATTAAAAAAGACCAGATTTCAACTTCTAATTGTTTTGTGGAATTGGCTGGTGTTTCATCGGATCTATATCAGACTTATCGCTTGAAAAGAGGCTTTAAGAACTTTTTGTTAGATGAAAATGGTGTTATCGTTGCCAAGGATGTCACCGTATCCGAACTCTCTTCTTATTTGAATTGAGAGAACATTTCCGAAAGGAAGAAAAATACAACAAAAATAATTACCGTGGATTCTCAATGGAATCTGCGGTTTTTTTGCTATATGGTATTTTATTGACTTACATCATTTACCATTCACAATCAAATGCCTACCTTTACAGCGGATAAATAAAAAGATTATGAAACAGATTAAGAATATTGTGTTTGATTTCGGCGGGGTTGTCATTAGCCTTGATCGTGAACAGGCTGTAAAGGCATTTGAGCGGATAGGAGTGAGGGAAGCGGACAGTTTATTAGGGAAATACCACCAGCAGGGGATTTTTCAGGAAGTAGAAAATGGAAACATAGACGCTGAGACTTTTCGCTGTGAGTTGAGTAAAATCTGCGGGAAAGAATTGACTTATCAAGACGTGGAAAATGGGTGGAAAGGATTTGTTACGGACGTGCCGCAATATAAATTGGATTACCTGAATGAGCTTCGTAAGAAGTACAAGGTATATATATTGAGCAACACCAATCCTTATGTGATGGGATGGGCGAGGAGCAATGCATTTACTTCTGCGGGAAAGCCATTGGACGCTTATGTTGACAAGATTTATACTTCCTACGAAGCCGGTTCCACCAAGCCGGATCCTGGCATCTTTAACTATATGATCAAAGATAGTAAACTGAATCCGGCTGAAACAATATTTGTAGATGACGGTGCGGCCAATATTGTTATTGGTAAAGAACTGGGCTTTATTACGATGCAACCGGAGAACGGCGAGGATTGGCGTCAAAAACTAGAAAAGCTCCTATGATTATTTAGGAGCTTTTCTGTATAAATAGATAGCAATAAATGTGTAAAGTATATTAGGAATCCATACCGCTATAATAGGAGGGGTGTTTCCGTTGACAGCAAAGGTTGCTGACACTGTTTGGAACAAAATGTATGAAAAACTAAGTGCTAACCCTACTCCTAAATGCAGTCCCATTCCTCCTTTCATTTTTCTGGATGATAAGGAAACACCAATGGTTGTCAAGATAAAAGCGGCAAAGGACATGGCTATACGTTGGTAATATTCAATTTCAAATTCTTTTATGTTGGCGAACCCACGTCTTTTCTGCTTGTCTATATATTCTTTCAGTTCAGGGCTTGTCATGGTTTGTTGCTGCCCTTTCATAATCAGAAAATCTTGAGGCTCCATTTTAATGATCGTATCCAAACGGTCACCCCGAGTGATTTTCTCACGCATACCTTCCATCTCACGTATCATATAGTTCTTGATTGTCCATTTGTGTACAGATGCTGTATCATAAGTGACACTTCGGGCAGTAAGGTGGGCAACCAGTTTCTTGTCATCAAACTTGTCTAAAGAGAAACGGTATCCCGTTTTATTATAATTTTCATAACGTTCTATGTAGGCAATGACCCCGCTGTCTACTTCCAGTTGCACATTCCGCACATATTCCTGTTTCTTTTTTTTCTTATAACGGTCCTCAAAATCCAAACGGGTTACATTTCCCTTAGGTATGACGTATGCTCCCAGTCCGAAAGTAACAACGGAAATGATTGCGGCCGAAATCATATAGGGCCGCATCATTCGTTTAAAACTCATTCCGGTGGAGAACATGGCAATGATTTCCGAGTTTTCTGCCAGCTTGGAAGTAAAGAAGATAACAGCGATAAAGACAAACAAGGGGCTGAACAGATTGGAGAAGTAGGGGATGAAGTTCATGTAATAATCAAATACAATCGCTTTCAGCGGAGCTTTGTTATTGATGAACCTGTCTATATTTTCGTTCACATCAAATACTACTGCAATGGAGATAATCAATGCAATAGCGAAAAAGTAGGTTCCCAGAAACTTCTTAATGATATATATGTCCAGTCTTTTCACCCATTTATCCAGTTTCAGCCAACTGATATTCGGCTTCCACCATTTTTTATCCTTTGGGGATGAATCTGTGTTTGTCTTGAACCAATTCTTCATTTCTAGTAATTTATAATCTTGTAGATAAGCGTTTTACCATCATTGGTTTCCACGTAGAGAAATCTCCTGCAATGATGTGTTTACGGGCCTCGCCTGCTAGCCACAGATAGAATGCCAAGTTGTGGATAGAAGCGATTTGCATGGCCAGCAGTTCTTGTGCGTGGAACAGATGGCGCAAGTAAGCACGGCTGTACATGGTATCTACATACGATGCTCCTTCGGCCTCGATAGGAGAATAATCATCCTCCCATTTCTTGTTGCGCATGTTCATTATGCCGTTTTTAGTGAACAACATTCCATTGCGTCCGTTCCGGGTCGGCATTACACAATCAAACATATCTACACCGCGTTCTATACCCTCCAGTATATTTACCGGTGTACCGACTCCCATCAGATAGCGGGGCTTGTCTTTGGGTAAGATTTCATTGACAACCTCTATCATTTCGTACATTTTCTCGGTTGGCTCACCTACGGCCAGGCCACCGATGGCATTTCCGTCAGCTCCCTTGGAGGCAATATATTCCGCTGATTGTTTGCGTAAGTCGGGATAGACACAGCCTTGTACTATGGGAAATAATGACTGTTGATAACCATATTTGGGATCGGTTTCGTTGAAATGCTTTATGCAACGGTCCAGCCAACGATGGGTAAGCTGCATTGATTTTTTTGCGTATTCATAATCTGCGGTTCCCGGAGTACATTCGTCAAAAGCCATCATGATATCTGCACCGATAGTCCGTTCTATGTCCATCACCCGTTCAGGAGTGAACAGGTGTTTCGAACCGTCTATATGTGAGCGAAATTCCACACCTTCTTCTCTCATTTTGCGGATACCTGATAAAGAGAATACCTGAAAACCACCACTGTCAGTCAGCATAGGACGGTCAAAGCCGTTGAATTTATGCAGACCTCCGGCACGTTCTATTATATCCAGTCCCGGTCGTAAATACAGGTGGTAAGTGTTGCCCAGGATTATCTGCGCTTTAATGTCCTCTTTCAACTCATGTAAATGCACGCCCTTCACCGTTCCCAATGTGCCTACAGGCATAAAGATGGGGGTTTCTATTTGCCCGTGGTCAGTCGTTATCAATCCGGCACGGGCATTCGATTTGGGGTCTGTATATTGTAAGTCAAAAGTCATATTTATTTCTTTTCTTCTGTTTTTTGATTGGTAATATTAAAATCAATGGCACCGTTTACTTTTTCATTGGTGAGAGCCAAAGCCAATACTTCCTTAATATCCGTGACATAATGGAATGTCAGTCCTTCCAGATACATCGGCTGAATTTCTTCAATGTTCTTGCGGTTTTCCTCACATAAAATGATGTCTTTGATTCCGGCGCGTTTAGCGGCTAGGATCTTTTCTTTGATACCGCCTACGGGCAGGACTTTTCCACGTAATGTGATCTCGCCTGTCATTGCCAGATTTGCTTTCACTTTACGCTGGGTGAGGGCGGATGCCAATGAAGTCACCATGGTGATACCGGCTGACGGACCATCTTTAGGGATGGCTCCTTCAGGTACATGGATGTGGATATTCCAATTGTCAAAGATATCTTCCTGTAAATTCAGCAGTTTGGTATGTGCCTTGAGATATTCCAAAGCCAGCATGGCCGACTCTTTCATTACGTCACCCAAGTTCCCGGTTAATGTCAGTTTACCGCCTTTTCCTTTGCTTAAACTGGTTTCTACAAACAAAATTTCACCTCCGACAGCTGTCCACGCCAGCCCTGTGACAACACCGGCGTATTCATTTCCTTGGTATTTGTCGCGGCTATATTCTGGCGTGCCCAGGTATTTGCGTACATCGGCAGGTTTTATTTCATGCATCACTTCATAGCCGTCACGTGCAAATTCCAACGCTATTTTACGCATTACCTTGTTTATCTTCTTCTCAAGTTCGCGCACCCCGCTTTCACGAGTATAATTTTCTACGATACATTCCAAGGCAGCTTTAGAGAACTTCACATATTCTTTTTTAATGCCGTTGGCTTCCAGTTCTTTGGGAACAAGGTGCCGGCGGGCTATTTCTACTTTTTCTTCTGTGATATATCCGCTGACCTCTATCAACTCCATACGGTCCAGCAGAGCAGGAGGAATGGTACTCAAATTGTTTGCCGTAGCGATGAACATTACTTTAGACAAGTCGTAATCTACATCCAAATAGTTATCGTGGAAAGTGTTGTTCTGTTCGGGGTCAAGCACTTCCAGCATAGCGGAACTGGGATCTCCACGGTGGTCACTGCCCAGTTTGTCTATTTCGTCCAAAATGATAACCGGATTAGAAGACTCGGCTTTTATCAAACTTTTGATGATACGGCCCGGCATGGCACCGATATAAGTTTTACGATGGCCACGGATCTCGGCTTCGTCATGCACACCACCCAATGACATACGTACATATTTACGTTTCAATGATGCCGCTATGGAACGCCCTAAAGAAGTTTTACCGACTCCCGGAGGACCATAAAGGCAGATGATGGGTGATTTCATATCACCTTTTAGTTTCAGCACTGCTAAATGTTCAAGGATACGCTCCTTTACTTTCTCTAGTCCGTAGTGGTCTTTGTTCAATGTCTTTTCGGCATTACTTATATTCAGGTTGTCAGTGGTAAAGACATTCCAAGGTAATCCTAACAGGGTTTGCAAATAGGTAAGTTGCACATTGAAATCCGGTGATTGGGAATTTGTCCTTTCCAATTTGGAAACTTCTTTTTCAAAGAGTTCTGCCATTTCCGGACTCCATTTCTTGGTTTTTCCTTTTTGGCGGAGTTCATCTATTTCATCTTCCTGTCCGGCACCCAGTTCATCCTGTATGTTTTTAATTTGTTGCTGCAAGAAATATTCGCGTTGCTGACGGTCAATATCTTCGCGTGTACGCATTTGAATGCTTTGTTTGATGTCAGCCAATTGTACTTCACGATTTAAGATCTTGACCAGCATATACAGGCGGCTTTGCAAATCGCCAGCTTTTAGCAATTTTATCTTTTCTTCTACCGGAATAGGGAAGTTTGCACAAATGAAATTTACCAAAATTTCCGGATTGTCCAAGTTCTTGATTGCAAAAACCGTATCCGGACTCATCTTCTCGGAAGCCTCTATGAACTTGCTCGTCAGATCCTTGCAGGTGTCAATCAATGCTTTGAATTCGTCCGTTTCCAGTTGGTCATTTGCCTCCGGAATAGGAGTCACCATCCCTTTCAAATATGGAGACGTTTTGGTGATACTGTCCAAATGTACTTTGGGCCCGTTTGACTGCATAATTACTGTGGTATTTCCACCTGGCATTTCGAATACACGGAGAATCTTCCCGATAACTCCTACATGGTACACATCATTAAAACCGGGATCGTCCATATCTCCCTGTATCTGACAAACTACCGCTATGGGAAGTTTTTTCTTGTATGCAGCATTTATCAATTTCAATGTGCTGGGGCGTCCAATGGTCACAGGCATTACTACAGATGGAAACATTACCATGTTGCGTAAAGGCATAACAGGTATTTCTTTATTAAATTCCATAGCAGTTACTTCATCCGGATCCGTTTGGATTTCAGCTAACATAGAGATGTCATCGTTATCAGTATTCAACAAAATATCCTCTTTCTTATTCCTCTTCATAATTTATTCCTCTTGTGTTAAATTGAGCCCAATGCCCAAAACGGGGACAAAGTTAATCATTCCTTGTCGAATAAGGAAAATTCATGGGAACTAATTGAGTTTTAAAAATCAAATATTTCCTAATAATTGGAGTAATTAAATGAATTTTCCTATTTTTGACAGCTAATTTAATAAATATAGTATGCCAAATCCTTATTTTTCTTTTAAGCAATTTACTGTTTATCATGATAGATGTGCCATGAAGGTTGGTACGGACGGAGTTTTATTGGGAGCTTGGGCCGATGTGGTTTCCGCCCGTAATATTTTAGATATTGGTACTGGAACCGGATTGATTTCTTTGATGATGGCACAGCGGTGCAATGCCCGGATAAGAGCGGTTGATATAGATGCGGATGCTGTGGAACAGGCTCGTGGAAATGTGGCGGCATCTCCGTGGCAGGATAGGATAGAAGTGGAGTTGCAGGATATTTGTCATTTTACATCGGAAACACTCTTTGATGTCATTGTTTCCAATCCTCCTTATTTTACCGATTCATTGAAATGCCCTGGGAAACAGCGTAATATCGCCCGACATACAGATTTTCTTGATTTTGACAAATTAGCAGGATCTGCAGCCCGTTTGCTTCATCCCGAAGGCGTTTTTTCTGTGATTATTCCTGCTGATGGTAAAGAATCTTTTTTGATGGCTGCCACTCGTTACGGATTACATCTCTCACATCAGACTTTCATTCATACAAAACCTGGATCGGAGCCCAAACGGGTGCTGCTTGCTTTCAAATTCTCTGTGGATAAGTGTGTTACAGACGATTTGACCATCGAATTATCACGTCATGTGTATAGTGAAGAATATATAGCCTTGACTAAAGAATTCTATCTGAACATGTAGAGAGCGGATTATTCTGAACATCATAAAGAAACTGTTTTTATTTGCAGAGTCTTTACTGATGTTCAGAAAAAAGATATTTTTTATTGTTTTTTGGATAGACGACGCAATAAACTTTTGTTAAGTTCAAATAAATGGCTGTGCCGGAAAGCAAAAGTTTCAGCTTTAGGTTTCATACCACTGAATATTTCGGATATTTGCTGTAAGAGACTAAAAGGTTCGTTCTCTTTTTTTTTATCAGAAACAATGATGTTGAGTCCGTGTGGAATCAATTCTACCTCAATATCTTTTCCTCCCATGATCGGATCTCCGTCATAATGCATAACTCCGGGTTTTGAACGATGTATTTTAATCTTTTTAGTACGGAATGTCTTGATCCGGCTGTTTTGGTCTATGGTTTTGTTGAAAAGTTGAAAAGATAAAGAAGGAACATCCAGCACTGTGAACGGCTCTAATATTGTGACATCCATCAACCCATCGGTTAACGAGGCCTGTGGAGCAATATATGCGTTGTTCCCATATTGGGAGGCATTGCCGCAGGCTATCAGGAAAGCTTTGTATTTTACCGTTCCTTCTTCATTTTCTATTTCATAAGTTTCAGGTTTGTAACTCAGACTTTCATGCAAGGTATTTTCCAGATAGGTTAGTAGTCCGCGTTTACCTGAATCAGCAAACTTTAAGCTGACAAACGCGTCAAAACCTACTCCGCATGTGCAGAAAAAGGGTATATTGTTTATTTTTCCGTAATCAATACAGGCAACAGAACTTTCGTTTATAATGTCAATAGCAGCCTTGGGTTCCAAAGGAATTTGTAAATGCCGTGCCAGTCCGTTTCCCGATCCGCAAGGTATAATGCCTAATGCCGTATCCGTATGTATCAATGCACGTCCTATTTCGTTTATAGTTCCATCTCCTCCAATAGCCACTACTATATCTATTTTCTCTTTGGCAGCTGTAGCCGCAATCTTTTCAGCATGGCCGGCATATTGTGTTTTGACAATCGTATAATCATAGAGTGTACGGTTTATACGTTCGTCAATCCATTTTAATATGGCTCTTTTCCCCTGTGTCCCCGAGATAGGATTAACGACAAATACAATTTTCTTTTTCGTGGTCATACTTTTACTTTGGTAGTTTAGCTCTTTATTAAACGCAAAAGTAATACATTTTGTTTATAACTGCCCTAAATCCTAAAAGTTTTGATGCCCCTAAATATTTTTTTTGAAAAAAAGTACAATCGGTTGTAGAATTTACTATCTTTGCAGCCTGTTTTGACGGGAACACCTTGAAAACAGAATGTATTAGTGAGTTTATATACATTATTTTAAAGTAGGCCGACGAGGCTTACATATACAATAGGATATGGGATTATTACAAGACAAGTTAAGTAAATTCAGATTGCCTCAACTATACATGGAAAGAGGCGTTTACCCTTATTTTCGTGAGATAGACAGCCATCAGGATACAGAGGTTATCATGGATGGTAAAAAGGTGCTGATGTTTGGCTCCAACTCATATATGGGGTTAACCTACGATGAACGGATTATTGAAGCAGCTGTTGCTGCAACCCGTAAATATGGTACAGGTTGTGCAGGTTCACGCTTCTTGAATGGTACGCTTGACCTGCACGTTCAGTTGGAAAAAGAACTGGCTGCCTTTGTAGGCAAAGATGAAGCGCTCTGCTTCTCAACCGGTTTTACGGTGAATTCCGGAGTTATTCCTGCATTGACAGACCGCAATGATTATATCATTTGCGACGACCGCGACCACGCATCTATCGTAGATGGCCGTCGCCTCTCCTTCTCTCAACAACTGAAATATAAGCATAACGATATGGCGGATCTGGAAAAGCAACTTCAAAAGTGCAACCCGGATTCAGTGAAGCTCATCATAGTAGACGGTGTGTTCTCTATGGACGGAAACGTGGCTCCGATGGACAAGATCTGCGAACTGGCAGAAAAATACGACGCATTGGTAATGGTCGACGAATCCCACTCTGCCGGTGTCGTAGGCCCGACAGGACACGGTGTGGCTGAACAATATAATGTATACGGAAGAGTCGATATCTTCACAGGTACATTAGGTAAAGCATTCGGTGGCGCTATGGGCGGATTCACAACCGGAAAGAAAGAGATCATCGACATGCTGCGTCAGCGCTCCCGTCCTTATCTGTTCTCCAACTCTGTCGCTCCCGCTATCGTAGGTGCCAGCCTGGAAATGTTCAAGATGCTGAAAGAAAGCGACGCATTGCATACGAAACTGATGAACAATGTCAGCTATTTCCGCGAAAAGATGTTAGCTGCCGGTTTCGATATCAAGCCGACTCAGTCCGCTATCTGCGCCGTTATGCTGTATGATGCCAAATTATCTCAGGATTTCGCAGCTAAGATGCAAGAAGAAGGCATTTATGTAACCGGTTTCTATTATCCGGTAGTGCCGAAAGACCAGGCCCGTATCCGCGTACAGTTGTCCGCTGGCCACGAAACAGAACATCTGGATAAAGCTATCGAAGCATTTATCAAGGTGGGTAAAGAACTGAATGTAATAAAATAAAACATACAATTTTTTCATCCTTTAAGTGTTTTCAAGGCTTGATTCCGCCGCTAATCCCTCGGCAGCAATCAAGCCTTTTTTTATCAAACAGGTTGTCTTTCGGGATAAAAAAATTATCTTTGTCTTCTTACAAGTAAAATTTTATGCAACTCAGTAACTACCATAGTCATTGTACTTTTTGTGATGGAAGAAGTATTCCGGAGGATTTCGTGAGATTCGCCATAACACACGGGTTCCGTGCGTACGGTTTTTCCTCCCACTCGCCGCTTCCGTTCGAGACCTTCTGGAATATGTCTAAAGAGGATATGCCGGAGTATCTGCAAGAGATAAACCGACTGAAACAGAAATACAGCGATCAACTAGAAATATATGCCGGTCTGGAGATTGATTATCTGGACGAGACCTATAACGCCTCGATCCCCTATTTCCAAGAGTTGCCTTTGGACTACCGGATCGGTTCCATCCATTTCCTGCCCGTATCAGAGCGTCTGGTCGAAGAGAACATGGTCTGTATAGACGGCTCATTCAGGGAATACGCCCACTCCGTGGAGCGGCATTTCGAG
>ERZ860710.1171-NODE-1171-length-12987-cov-4.091788_pt1 | contig 12987 bp, 19 predicted proteins | sample MGYA00509974_ERZ860710 | MGnify/ENA primary metagenome ERZ860710 (study PRJEB30046, sample SAMN00715261) | human gut metagenome | study: EMG produced TPA metagenomics assembly of the A metagenome-wide association study of gut microbiota in type 2...
ATTTACTGCCGGCGCTTCGTAACCCTCTTGATTACGTTTGAATTCTTGTTCCCAAGCAGAAAGCTTTGTTCCGTCAACCGGATCCCCATTTGCTAAATGCCCGTACTTCTGAATAAGCAGTTTAACAATCACAAAATCAAGTGCCTTGTCTCCAATAAACTCGAGCACCTCATTGTTTTCACCGCCGTTCTCTGCGGTATATGAGCGACGAGTGAAAGCTTGCTGCAACAAATCAAGGTTTTTAAAATCATACCCGATTTGCTCCTGTACCATTTTCCATACTAATTCTTTTTTCATAACAAAAAATCCTTTCGGTAATATATCACCAAAAGGCATAATAAGAACCCGACAGAAACACTTTTCCTGCGAGAAAGGGAAAGATACCACCGGACATACAGCATTAAATATAATTCTTTGTTTCCGTTTGTTTACTCGGGTTCACTTTCATAAACGAGAATAAACACTAAGATACAATGTCTCAAATTTAATGTATTATGCCTTAAATAATATAATTATACCACTGTCGCCCAAATAACGCAACTGTTTTAATGAAAATTTCTTGCGTATTTTCAAAAATGCAGGAGTTTGGACATTTTCCCATCATATCAAGTTTGATTGATAGATTGATATTTTATCAGTTAGTATTTGATTCTTTCATGTTTACTTCTTTAGTATTTATTTGCGTTGGATTTTCCGTTATCGGTTCGTCCGTTGCCGGTTTTACCGTCACCGGATTTTTCGATGACGGTTTAGCCAACAGCGGCAGTTTTCTGAAAAGGTCGGAATTTGTATTTGTAGTGCTTTTAACGCCGTTTTCGGCATGGGACATGAAAAACATACAGGGCGGATTTAGGTTGTGGCTTACAAACGAAAAAATCCGCCATTTTCGACCTTTATTCCTACACTAAATCCGTCCCATCAGTCCAAAGCAGGGAGAGACATTCTCTACCCCAGCCATCAAGATTGATAGATTGATATTTGATTCCATGGGTATTTCTTTCTTTGATAATTACTTTATTTAGTATTTCTTTGTGCAGGATTTTCCCTATGGGGATTTGCCACACGGGGATTATCCAGATGTGGATCATCCACGCAAGGGTTTTCCCGTTCTGGTTCTGAGAAAAAGAACGCCCACATACGAAGAACGCCCATATACGGTTAGCTGCTGTCCAGCCACCTGTATGTGGGCGTTGTTGTAGATTTCTGATTGCACCCGCACTGCTATTGTCCATGTCATTCTTTATGCAAGATTGTCATTAAACAGATTTCGGAAAGGAGTAAAATCATTGTCGCCCTTTGCGCTGTCCACGCCGTCATTGATTGCGATATAGCGTACATCTCTTTCAACGAAAAAGATTTCCGTATAGTAGCCGACTTTCAAATAATCACGCCCCAAGCGGGACATATCCTTGACAATGACTGTTGCTACATTTCCGGCTTCAATCTCTGCAATCATGCGGTTAAAATTCGGGCGGTCAAAGGTTACTCCTGAAACACCGTCATCAATGAAAAATACCGGATTGGTAAAGCCATTATCAGAGGCATACTTTGATAAAACTGCTTTCTGATTGACAATGCTGTTGCTGTCGCCGTCAAGTGCGTCCTCTTGTGAAAGACGGGCGTATAATGCTGTTATCTGTTCGGGCTTATTGGTATATGCTGTCATGTGTTCATTCCTCCTGTAATGAACGCCCGACAAACAGGTTGCTGTCTTTATTATAGCGGACTTCGCTTTTCTTGTCAGCAGGCGTTTTGCCGGATTCCTCTTTGATAAGGCGTTTCATTTTGTCATAGAGCAGTTCCGAGCCGCCGCAGGACGTAGATACTTCATAAAATGTACCGCCGATTTCATATGTAACCGTTTCGTGTTGAGGATTGCCGCGTTTTGGCAAAAACTCGCTTTCTTTATGCTCTTGTTTCCGTTCCATTCCTTTCCCGTCCTTTCGTATTTGATGAAGTAAAAAACTTCTTAGCAAGCATAGGAAAGGGGTACCCTTTCCGTAAAATCGTCCATTTTCTGTCTGCCGACAGCGGCGATTTTGGCTTGTTGGGAAGTATCCCAAACCCTCTGTTTTTTCTCTTCACTACCTACTACACCGCACAAGGCGGTTTTGCCGAAGTTTTGATAGAAATTTTTAAAATAATTTCTTATATCCTGTTCCGTGGGATAGAGAAGGAAGCCGAAGATGGGGCTTTGAGCCGCAGGACGATTGACAACACATATGGGAATCGCTATAATTATTTTGTAATAAGTTTTCAGAAAGGGTGAGTACAATGTTATTTGGGAAATTTTGCATTGAATACAGCTCCGCACAATTTGATATTTCAAAACATTGTACGGAGCCTAAAAGACACGAGAACATTTATATTTAGGCTTGCTCCAACATAACCTTATCATGTGGGGCTTTGTTCGCGTGTATATATCATTATGATGTTCGGGCAGTAGGCAATGTTTTGTCTGCTGCCTTTTGTTATGCAGAGGGCGCACTGTATCGTGGCTACCCTCTGCTTTTTTATTCAGAAAGGATTTTGAGAAAATGAAAGAAGAACAGAATTTAACAACAGGAAGCGTACCGAAGAAGTTGATTATATTTGCACTTCCTCTATTGCTTGCTAATCTTTTGCAATCTTTTTATAGTATTGTAGATATGCTTGTTATTGGAAATATAGTAGGAGAAACAGGTCTTGCTGCAATCAGCAATGCGTCTATGATAAGTTTTATTATCAATTCAATTTGTATCGGCGTAACAATGGGCGGTACTGTTTTAATCGCTCAATATAAGGGGGCAAATGATGAACAAGGACAAAGTGAAACAGTTGGAACACTATTCGCAATATCCCTTATCGCTTCATTTATCGTAACGATAATAGGATTGATTGTATATAAGCCGCTTTTCCATATTTTGAATGTTCCTGCGGCTTCTATGCAAGACGCTTGCGAATATATGAAAATCATCTGCTGCGGCACTGTATTTGTGTTTGGTTACAATGCAGTTTGCTCTATTATGAAAGGTTTTGGGGATTCAAAAAGTCCTCTATATTTTGTGGCGATTGCGACGGTTGTAAACGTCATATTAGACCTGATTTTAGTCGGTCCCTTTAACATGGGAACGGCAGGAGCCGCCTATGCAACTATTTTTTCGCAGGGTGTTTCTCTTTTTGTATCAATCATTCATTTGAAAAGGAAAAAGTTTGTCTTTGATTTTAAGATAAAGCACTTCGCTATCAAATCGGATAAACTGATAACTGTTTTAAAAGTTGGATTACCCACCGCTATCCAAATGGTAATTGTCAATATATCGTATCTTCTAATTACGGGAATGCTCAACTATTTTGGCGTATCTGTTGCCGCAGCGTCCGGTGTAGGTCTTAAAGTCAATACATTTGCAGGTATGCCCTGTTGGGCGTTCGGACAGGCTGTTACTGCTATGGTCGGGCAGAATGTAGGGGCAAACGATATAGAGCGCGTGAGAAAAACAACGAAAATCGGATTGTATTTGAATGTATCGGTTACTTTGATTGCCATTATCATTGTCCAATTATTTGCGGAACAAATCATCATGTTATTTGGGCCGGAAAGCCAGGAGGTCATAAAGGACGGCGTTCTATATCTAAGAATGTGTTGCGGTATTAACAGTCTGATTTATGCAGCCATGTACACATTTGACTCTTTTGCTATCGGAGTAGGCTCCGCAAATGTTGCTATGATAAATGCACTTTTGGACGCAGTATTTATCCGGTTATCTGTAAGTTGGATTTTAGCATTTATCATTCACATTGGATTTACAGGTATCTATATCGGTCAAGCTGTTTCTCCTGTATTACCCGCGATTGTCGGATTGATATATTTCAAAAGTAAATCATGGGAGAAGAAAAAGTTGATACATCATGCGGAAAGGAGCGTGGGGCAGCCATGAAGCAAGCAGAATGGCTATTATGCCCTATATGCCATAATAAAACCCGCATTAGGGTACGAGAAGATACTGAACTAAAGAATTTCTTACTTTACTGTCCTAAATGCAGGAATGAAGTTTTAATCAATTTAAAAATGAAACATATATCTGTTATCAAAGAGCCGGACGCATAGACGCAGAGCCGATAACACGCAGAGTAAAAATGCGGTTATCGGCTCCTTTTTTAATTGTGAGGAGGTCTATGATGTTTTTTTCTAATTATTACGACATCTTAAAAAAAGACGAATCTTTGCAACGGGATATTGCGCCTATAAAGATGAACTTATAAATCATATAATATGTTCTGATAACTCATATTGTACAAGCACCCATGTGGTTTTCAATTTAGACACTTGTTCCCCCTATTGGGAAGAAAGGGGGTGAGTTAGATGATTTATTCGGAAGAATACAAGGAGCATATCGAATACACCTTTGCCGCTTTTTGTAAAGTCGTTCTCCATAATGCGGCAATGACTGCCTACCGTGACTTCGGAAGGAAACAGAAACGAGAAGTATCACTTGAATACTTGATGTCTGAAACGCTGTTTGAACCGTTTACAACGGACACTTATTTTGAGCAATACGACCGACCTATTGTCTTTGTTGCAAAAGGACAAAAAATTGTTGTCGCAAGTAAGCGGTTAGCCGACGCACTATCAAAATTGACAGAGCAAAGACGCAATGTTTTGTTTCTGTACTTTTTCTTCGGTTATACCGACACTCAAATCGGAAAAGAGTATGGAAGAAGCAGAAGTACAGCGAATTACTGGAAATTAGCGTCATTAAAGCAGCTACGAAAAGAAATGGAGAGATTAGAGCATGAGAAACAAGAAGTTGATACCTTTTGAAGTCATTGAAAAGGCAGTCGCCGGAGAGCCGGAAGCCATAAATACTGTTTTACAGCATTATAGCCCGCGCATTAAGTATCTGTCCAAATACCGAGGACATATCAACGACGATATTCAAGACCGTTTGAAAGTACAGCTTATTAAAGCTATCCTGCAATTTCGTTTTGACCGATAGTAAATAGCAAAGCCAGGGAAAGCCGTCAAGGATAAACTTCGCGCTTCGCGTCCTTGACGGTTTTCCCTGTCCTTGCTATGCGGTAATCAAGAGCGCAATCGGATAGACCGCTTGCGCTCTCTACGAATTATGGATTTCCTGAATGGATAATTATTTTTGTATTTCCGCTTCCTTTCACTTCCGTTCCGGCAGTTTAAGTGACGATAAGAAGAATTGACGGAAAGGAATGGAATAGATAATTGATTAAATCTGTAATTGACTCATCTTTACTTTATATATCTTTATTTAATTGCGTTGGATTTTCCGACGTCGGATTACCCGATATCGGAAAATCCAATATCGGATAACCCAACACCGGAAGCCGGAAACATACATAGATTTTGTTTTGTGTAAACAGCTACATGAATTGCCATAGTAATGTTACGCAATAGAGTGAAAAATAGCCTTGATTTAAGCAACTTACAGACACGAAAACATTAAGGGTAAGGGATTTATACCTTTCCCCTCAAAAATGGGGTCCTACTGCGTAACAATTATCCTAAGCATAGATAGCAACTGGAATTACTATGGCTGAAGGACTGCTTATTTCAAATTTTACATTTGGCAAGTTAAACTGCTTTATATCGTCACTGTTAAAAACAGCTAAAAATTCATCTAAGCTCTTCTTGTCTAAAAGATATAAAGATGTTTTTCTCAATAAATTTATACTATCATCGGTTTCCTTACAAATTTTTATCACTTTTCCTAAAATTTTAAATCTTCCTCCAATTATTTCGGAAATATTATCATTAGAAAGATACTGTTCTTGAGTTGACAGTACTAATGTACCATTAGAATTTTCCAAAATAAAATCTATCGTTCCAGAATGAGTCAATTCATCTAAAAATAATTTCATTTGGCGTACAATAACACTGTCACTATCTTTTTTACAGGACGTAGCCTTTTTATTTCCTAATGTGGGTTTTTCCGAAAAAATATCACTCATACGAAATACATCAATGAATTTTTCTAAAAGGTCAATCATAGGATTTTTTTGAAGTTCTCCCTCAATTTCGATAAAATCACCCGTTTTTACCTTTGAAATATCTAAATCATCTTCCGCAGTACATGCTAATAATTGATTATTTATAAGTTCTGAGCGGAATTTTGATAGCAATGATACATTAGTATGTACTTTTTCAAGCTTAGTTTGGGATGTTTCATTTACATTTTTTCCTTTTTCAAAACTACCATCTATTTGTATTTTTAATAATTTATCTAAGATTGCTTTTGTTGATAAACCACCGCCCATTTTCACGTCAGTAGTATTGCTATTTTGATTAGATGAACTTACTTCACTTACCATAGAAAATCCATCTTCAATTATAGCAAGCATATCTAAGACTGTTTTTTCATTCAAATAAATTGGTATAATTAGTTGTTCCTTCAAAGAAATTTTTTTCATTAGTATAGCCCCCTTTGTTTATTTCTTACTTGTATTATATATTACTATGAAACAAAAATAAACAGGCATATACCCTAAGAGGATTATACCTGTTTACTGCAAACCTGTCTGTCAGCGTTAGTGATAAGTTGTTGTAGATACTTCCTTATCAGCGTAAAACTAAAGCTTTTTGGAATTTTTTCGTGAAAAATTACGCCAATTTCTGCATGGTCTATATGGAAAAGGGTTGCTCTTAGTTCAAAAGCCGTGTCTTGCAGGTAAAGTAAGACACGGCTTTTGAATATACAATATTTTACGGAGTAAAAGAAGTGGTACTTTATTTTTGTTTTGGATAGATCATCGTACGCAGTCCCGCATTTTTTAATGCAGGACCTTTTTTATTTTGGAGGTGTCTTATGTCAGAATATCAATTAGAAATAAAACAGATCGTGGATGATCCACGCTGCCGCATCTATTGGCAGTTCGTACAAACCCTTATGAAAGACCGGAGTATTTGCCTTGGCGGCAGCCCCGGACTTTTTTATTATACCGTCCTTTGCAGCTATGCTAATTTTCGCACATCATACAAGCGCATAGACGGCATTAGTTACATTATATATCCCGGTGAGTGGCTGTGCCCGTTCGGTCGGCGTTTTGCTCACCGAAAACACCGCTTTTGTGGTATATAACTTGAGAGACTCCTTGATGGTATGGCAGTACCGGGCGGAGAGGCGTACAAAGGCTCTGATGCAGACAATCCTTTGCCGGGAGTGTCCGCCGGAGCAATACAAACCGGAAGCTGTAAAGGGCTTGCTTTTGGGAGACAGCATGGAATTAGCGGAGGCTATCCTTACCGGTGACGGCGGCAAACAATATTTTCTCCTTGACGGCAGCTGCGAACATTTTTACTACATCACCGATGATCGCAAGGGAGAGAAGCTGTTGAAAATAATGTGCAGCGCAGAATTGTCCGAAAAGCTGGAAGCCCTTCCGCTGGCGGATTTGTGGTAGAAGGACGAAGGGGTGCCTATAGAAAACGCCGCCGCCGATGACAACAGCTGTCCTGTTCTTTTTGCCTGCACCTGCGGCCTGCCCCGTATCAAGAGGTTCGATACGGCACTCCGGCTTCAGAGTGGGACAGGCAGGCTCATCTGCTTTGATTTCCAGATGGACGCGTTGCGCAAATGCTGTGGAGATAGGGCGCAATTCCAAACGATTGGCTTAAAAAAATGGAAAAGGAGGTTTTGTCCATAAGACGCAAAAGATTGTTTTCGATTCTTTCTGGACTGCCGCCGCTGCTTTTTGCCTTACTCTACGGCGGAGGGTACATCGCGCAGTTTATCCGCAACCACACCGTATGGAAAAACGCTGGCGGCACACCTGGCTATGGAACAGCACCGGAGATGCCGTCTTTTATCCTGTCGGCCAGTTTTGAAGCGCTATTCACTTTGCCATATGGGATTATCGGCGGCCTCATATGTATCAGCGTGCTGGTGTTGCTCATTATCATGGTTATGCGGATGAAATATGGGGACACTGGAAAATACGATAAGGAACGGAATTTTATCTATTTCCCAAAAAGGAACTTACGGAACATCGGGTTTTATGTCTGAAAAGGAAGCGGAGGAAGTGTTGAAACTGACTTCCAGCCTGAAAAAGCATACCGGCACTATTCTTGGAATATTAGACGGTAAATATGTTTGTGTGCCGGAAGAAAGCCGCCTTAATAAAAATATCGCCGTGTATGGCGCCGGCGGGTCAATGAAGACCCGAGTACTGTATCAACCGCATTCTTCAGGCTGCCGCACAGGGGGAATCATTGATTATCTGCGATCCGAAATCTGAATTATACGAAACCACCAGCCAATATTTGCGGGAACAAGAATATACTGTCCGCGTTTTTAACCTGGTATCTCCGGAACACTCGGATTCCTGGGCCTGCCTTTCGGAAATCAAAGGCGATGAGCTGATGACACAGCTTTTTTGTGATGTTATCATTAAAAATACAGGAGACGAAAGGGGAGACCACTTCTGGGACAGCGCAGAAATGAATCTCCTCAAAGCTTTGGTTTTGTATGTGGAGCAGGGCTCTCCCTGCAACGAAAGAAGCCGCAAAAAACCAGAATGAAGACATTTCGTTTCAATCAGAAGCAGCGGAAGATCTGTTGGGGCAAGAAAATTTAGAGACTATCGCCCACACGATTTCCGTGTTCCGGAAAGACCAGTAAATAACGGAAACAAAAGAGAGACGTTCTATTGATAGATAGGACGTCTCTCTTTTTCTTGTAACCCTGTATGCGTGCGTTCATCAGCAAGCGGAGAAAACACGCTTTTCAATTTCTTCTTTGTCTTTTGGCGCTGGTTCTTCTACAATCCCGCCAAAAGGCATCTCTGCCACCAGCACGTAGTCCCCCGAAAGGTGCAGGAGTTCTTTCACCGCATTGTCGATTACCGGATTGTAATGCTGCAGGGAAGCGCCGATGTTTAACTCGCGCAGTCCGCTCCAGACAGCAAGCTGCAGCATGGCGCTGGACTGGGACGCCCATACCGGGAAATTATCCGCATAAAGTGGATATTGTTTCTGAAGCGATTCTACTACTTTCCTGTCGTAGAAATAGAGAATGGTGCCGCTGCCCGCACGGAAGCTGTCAATTTTTTCTCGGGCAACCTTTCCTTCAAAAACGTCATAGATTTTGTTCCAGAGCTGATCCTGCTTTTCCCCGTGTACGACGGCTACCCGGCTGCTTTTCATGTTAAAGGCGTCGGGGACAAGTTCTGTGAGTTCCTTAACCATATCCATCACCCGGTCGATAGCGACGGGCAGCTCTCGGTTGATTGCGTAATAGCTTCTGCGTGCTTTTAGAGCTTCTGTAATTTTCATCATGGGAAGATCCTTTCTAACATCATATATGAACAAGAGACTATACCCTTTCAAACGCGTCCTTGGGACAGAATTTCATGCACTTGCCGCAGACAATACACTTTTCTCCGTCGATCTCCGGCAGCGAGTAAATGTCCTTTTGTGAAATAGCCCCTTTGGGACAGACCGCGATAGACGGGCAGCGGTGGTTCTGCGGGCATTTTTGTGGATTGACTGTGATTTTCATAGTTTTACTCTCCTTCTTCTTTGCAGTATTCCTTTTTGATGGCTTCTATCAGGGCGATCACCCGTTCATCTTCAATCCAGTAAAACACATTCATCCCCTGCTTTTCGGAACTGAGGATACCAGCTATCTTCATCTGGTTTAAGTGCTGGGACAGAGCGGAAGCGGTGATGTTCGGCGTATATTGATGAATCTTACCGACGGTAAGCCGCCCTTTGAGCAGCGCGCATAAAATCAGCAGCCGATGTTCATTCGCCAGAAGCTTCAGCAGCTCCGCTATTTTCTTTGCCTGTTCTTCCATATTCCTTTGCCTTCTTTCCGTTCCTTAATTTGCAAATTCCCTGGGTCATGGTTCCCATCGGGCAGTATACGCACCACGACCGGGGCCGGAACAATACCATTGTCAAAAGGCCCAGCACCGTCGAGGTGAGCATAACGCCGAAAAAGCCGAAGGCAAACTGCCCGATCCACGGGGCCACAAAACTCACGTCTGCCCACTGCCACGGGAGCTTGAACACCCACAGAAGCGTCACCGTCTGCGAAAGGGGCGCGCCGGTAAATACCCGGTAGGTGCTGAACAGCATCAGGCCGAACATCACCATAAAGAAGGTTAAAAAACCATAGCGGAACCACGGGCTGCGCAGAAACTTGGGCGGCGGGGTGTTCCGGGACAATTTCAGCTTTTCTCCCAGCAGGCTGAAAAGCTGGCCGCGCCCGCAGTAGCGGTTGCAGTAGGCTTTGCTGCCGCCGAAAATGGCGACGAACAGCGGGATACAGAAAAACAGCATCCCCAGCCATGCGAACAGGATATTGAACAGCCCCAAAAACAGGTAGCACAGCTCGGCGATCCAAAGGTAGTCCGACCACCTTTTTTTCCTTGTGCTTTTCACAGTGCACCGCCCCTTTCCACCATGTTGATGACCGCCGCAGGGCATACCTTTGCGCACCTGCCGCAGCCGACGCATTTCTCCTCATCTACATGGGCGGAAACGCCCCATCTGATTTGGATCGCCTCTTTCGGGCAGACGGGGACGCAGGTGCCGCAAGCGACGCACTCTTTGCCGATCTGGGAAACGCGGGGTGTTTTTGTCATAAGTACTCTCCAAAAAATCTCTTTGTTATTTAAGTAATTAAGTAAATACTAATATATTATATATGCCTGCATTTGTCAAGTTAGAACAGGAAATTTGTTGTCGTCTTAATTATAAAAAAGCGGATATGCCGAAAGCATGTCCGCCAAACAGAAGCATCAGCCGTTTGTTTTTTTATCCAGCCGCAAATGGAGTCGGTAGAGCGCAAACCTTGCAACCGGCTGTGCAATGCACATTTCTACAAAGAGGGAAATGGAAAAATTACGCGGCCATTTGTGAAAGAACATCTGAATGGGTTCCCATGAAACAGAACGTGTCCCGATCCAGGTGCCTATGACAGTCAGTAGAACGGACATCATCAATACTGTACACAGGATATTGACTACAATATGAGCGTTAAAACTGTCTCCTTTCGAAACAATTTTTGCCGTCATCTTTTCTGCGGGGATGTAGGTCAATAGGACAACGACGATGACGCTCAGCCAAATCAACGGCAGGACGATGAGCACATCCCGATAAACATACAGGTGGAAACCGGCTTCAAAAAAGGTGATCAGCGGGGCAATGATATTGACTGAAATGATGGAGACAATGCCCATAAATAAAGCAAATTCCTTTTTGCTGCGGGGTAATTTCATGTAAAATTCCATTTTGATTCTCCTCTTTTCGTAAAAAATAAGCGTGAAATCATTCCGATTTCACGCTGAACCATTATACGCGCTTTCTATTATTTACATTATTCATTATATCATATGCTTTTTTTAAAATTCAAGTCAAAGTTTCTTGAATCTTAACGGAGAATATTTTACCTTTCCAGTACAATGAAAAAGTAAACATTGTTTTTCTTCAACTTCTGCTGAAAATGGCATGGAATAGACACGGAAACTGCTGTGCAGGAGCTGGCTTATACCGAGCAGGATAAAAGCTTAGTCAGCCCTCAAAGGTATAGGAGAACGGAAGCAGTTCTTTCGCCTTGATTTTTGCATGCTGTCCTGCAACGGAGAGAATCACTTCACAGTCCGGCATATAATCATGCAGGATCTGGCGGCAGTTTCCACAGGGCGGGATAATTTCCGAACCGTCCTTGCCTCTTACCGCAACAATCGTATCAAAGTCCCGTTCCCCTTGTGTGATAGCAGCTCCGATGGCAATCTGCTCCGCGCAGGCGCCGTGCATGGAATACATATTGACGCCGGCAAATATTTTTCCGCTCTTGCTGCGTACTGCCGCACCTACTGTATGATTTTCGTGGATTGCGTCGTAATTCAGCCGGATGACCCTTTGCGCTTCTGCGATCAATTCATAATCTTTGTCGGTTAATGGCTGATCATACCCCATCCTTCCCATTTATTCGCATTTGTCTTGCACAATCACTGGTATCATTGTATCACAATGCAAGAATTTCTATCAAGCAACGTAGTACAGAAATTTCTGTTTTATCGTTCCAAAATAAAAAGATAAGAAAAACAAAAGGAGACAGTTCACAAAGAACTGTCTCCTTTTGTTTTGATCGCTTATTCAATGGTAATCTGATTTGGCTTCGGCAAAGCCTTCGTTTCCTTCTTGGGGATAGAAAGCTTCAGAATACCGTCCTCGAATTTAGCGGAAACATCTTTCTCGGTAATGCCATCACCAATATAGAAGTTCCGGCTGCATTCTCCGCAATACCGCTCGCGGCGGATATACCGGCCCTTGTCGTCTTTCTGGTCCTTATCAAGGCCCTTGCTTGCGCTGATGGTCAGGTAGCCGTCTGAAATCTGAGCCTGGATTTCATCCTTCTTAAAGCCCGGAAGGTCGATATCCAGTTCATAGGAGTTATCCTTTTCCCGGACGTCTGTCTTCATCAAAGCCTTTGCATGTTTTCCATACAGCGGGTTGTGACGTGAGAACATCGGCATCAATTCGAACGGATCATCAAACATTTCATCGAACAGGTTTTCACCAAAACGCTTAGACAACATAAGTCATTCCTCCAATCATAATTGGCTCGTAGATGGCTGGAATTTTTCTCGGCTGTTGCGAGCTTTTGCTGTCCGGTTCACCGCATTTCTGCGGCAAGCCTTTTGGTTGCTTTCAGATGGGCTCCGGAAAACCCGGAACCCTTGCGCCTCTTTCAAGGTACACTTATATTATAGCTTATAAATTAGCACTGTCAAGTGCAGAGTGCTAATTTTAACAAAAAGATAATAATTTTAAAAAAATGCACAAGCCAAAATTAGAATTCTCATTTATAGCATGTTGTTGTTTTGTTCTTGAAAAAAGATTGAAAATCAGCCGCTTCCATGGTAAAATTACATTTATATAATTTTATTTAGAAAGGGGCTTGACAAAAATGGCGGCAGGGAGCATACTGGCTATACGCACGCACGCACGCACGCACGCACGCACGCACG
>ERZ860710.1172-NODE-1172-length-12982-cov-2.185503_pt1 | contig 12982 bp, 6 predicted proteins | sample MGYA00509974_ERZ860710 | MGnify/ENA primary metagenome ERZ860710 (study PRJEB30046, sample SAMN00715261) | human gut metagenome | study: EMG produced TPA metagenomics assembly of the A metagenome-wide association study of gut microbiota in type 2...
TAACTACTATATGAATGTGGACTACTTCATGCAACCGAGCATGCGCAATATAGGATTTAATGTAAAAGTACAATTCTAAATTAATGAGAAAATTATTATGAAGAAATATCTAAGAAATATAACAGTCGGTACTGCTTTGGTATTAGTTGCCGGGAGTTGTACCGGTAATTTTGAAGAATACAACACCAATCAATTCCAGATTCATGAAGCTGACCCTTCTACTTTGATGAAGTCAATGATTGAGACGATTGTAAACATTCAACAGAATGACTCGCAGATGATGGATCAGATGGTCGGTCAGTTAGGAGGCTATCTGACATGTGCGAATGTATGGAGCGGCACTAACTTCGGCACATTCAATCAAAGTGATGCCTGGAATGCAGGTCCCTGGAATACTAATTTCGAGAAAATATACGGTAATTTCTTCCAGATACAGGAAGCAACTAATGAAAGCGGGCACTATTATGCTTTTGCACGTATGATACGGGCCATAACCATGCTGCGTGTTGCCGATTGTTACGGTCCGATGCCCTACAGTCAAGTGAAAAAAGGTAACTTCTATGTAGCTTATGACACAGAAGAACAAGTCTATAAGAATATAATGGAAGATTTTGCAAGCGCTGCCAACGTACTCTATAACTATTACAAAGATACCAATGGTAACGCACCGCTCGCCAGCAACGACCCTGTATTCAGCGGCAATTATGCTAACTGGGCAAGACTCGCAAATTCCATGCGACTGAGGGTGGCTATCCGCATCAGTACAGCATATCCGGAGATGGCAAAAGAAAATGCGGAAGCTGCCGCATCTCATGAAGCCGGACTGATCGAAGCAAATAATGACAATGCCATGATGGATTGCGGCTCGCAGACAAACCCTTACCAATTGGCAGCTGTAAGCTGGGGTGATTTGCGTGTCAATGCCAATATCGTTGATTACATGAACGGATACGGTGATCCGCGTATGTCTAAATACTTCAACCATTCAACATTCACTGGTCACACTCAGGAATATGTAGGCATGCGCTCCGGAGAAGATGGTTTTGCCAAAAGTGACGTTGCAGGTTATTCCATACCGGCCATCACAGGAACTTCAAAGCTATTGGTATTCTGCGCTGCTGAAACAGCATTCCTCCGTGCGGAAGGCAAACTGAAGAACTGGTCTGTCGGCAATAAATCGGCTAAAGAGTACTATGAAGAAGGAATCAAACTCTCCATGGAACAGTACGGCACAACAATGCCTGACAATTATCTGACAAATACCGAAAAACCGACAGTATCACATAATAATGATCCCAGAGGCCATGCATATACCATCTCCAACACCGTTGCCGTTGCATGGAATGACAACAATGAAGAAGAAAATCTTCAGCGTATCATTACTCAGAAATGGATAGCCAACTATCCGTTGGGACTGGAAGCATGGGCTGAATATCGCCGTACCGGTTATCCGGAACTCTATCCTTGCATCGACAATCTGTCTCCATCAGGAGTAGACAGCAAGCGTGGTATGCGTCGTCTGAGATTCCCTTACACGGAAGTACAGAACAACCATTCCAATTATCAGCAAGGTGTTTCGTATCTGAAAAATGGTGGTCCGGATAATGAAGCCACAGATTTGTCGTGGGGAAAAACTAATTAATATAACCTCCTAACTAGAATTAATATGAAAAAGAATTATTTACTATATTTTTTATTGTTAGCGTTGAGCACCCCAATATGGGTGAGCTGTAATGACTGGACAGAATCAGAAGCAAAAGATTACTTCGAAGGTCCTTCAGAAGAATACTATGCAGCCCTGCGCGCATATAAAAAGTCTGATCATCCCAAAGCTTTCGGATGGTTCGGCAACTGGACAGGCGAAGGCGCTTCATTAGTAAACAGCATGGCAGGAATCCCGGATAGCGTGGATGTCGTTTCCATCTGGGGGAATTGGTCGAATATTACAGAAGCGCAAAAGAAGGATCTCAAGTTCTGTCAAGAAGTAAAAGGAACTCGCTTCACCATGTGCTTTATCATCACTTCGGTAGGTACACAGATCACTCCACAACATATATATGACAATTGGGAGTCAATGGGATTCGCAAGCCAACAGGAAGCTGTTAATGATTTCTGGGGCTGGCCTTCGGACGAGTCTGATAAAGAAGCCGTCGAAGCATCTATCCGCAAATATGCAAATGCTATCGCTGATACGATCAACAAATACGGCTATGACGGATTCGATATCGACTACGAACCAAACTATGGTAATAAAGGTAACATTGTGGACGACGATGACAGAATGTTCATATTCGTAGACGAACTTGGCAAACACTTCGGTCCTAAATCGGGAACCGGCAAGTTATTGATCATTGACGGCGAACCGCAAAGTATAAAGAACAGACCCGATGTAGGCCCTTACTTTGATTACTTTATCATTCAGGCCTATAAACCCGGTAATGACAACAATCTGGACAAACGTCTGATAGACGGTGGTGTAGCAGGTCCGGGACTCGTTCAGACTTACGGTAGCGTAATGTCCGAAGAGCAAATCACAAAGATGACCATCATGACCGAAAACTTTGAGGCTGTAGATGCTGCTATGGATGGGGGGTATCCTTATACCGACCGTTATGGCAACAGCATGAAATCTTTGGAAGGAATGGCACGCTGGCAACCGAAAAATGGTTTCCGTAAAGGCGGAGTAGGAAGCTATCATATGGAAGCAGAGTATCCGACAAATCCGGAATACAAGAATCTACGCAAAGCTATCCAGATTATGAATCCTTCTACCAAACCGTTAATTAAATATTAATTCACTATGAAACAGATTAAAAACATAAGAAACTTCTTGTTGATATCGCTTATCGCAGGCGGTACATGGATCGGCTGTGACGATGCGAATTATAGTACATTGGACACGCACGTCTTCTTCGAAGAAGCTTTAACTGCAACAAGCACCAAAGTGACTGTTATGGGCAGCGGTGAAACCAATGTCACACTGAACGCGCATATCAGCAATACACAACAGAAAGACAACAGCTATAGTCTGGCAATAGATCAGGCTGCTCTTGACGCATACAACAAGGCTAATGGTACAAACTACATCGCATTGCCGGAAACCCATTACACCCTTCCGGACAATATTACGATTAAGGCAGGTGCTTATAATGCAGATCCTATTTCCATACATATCAAAGCATTCTCCGAGGAAATGAATGCATCCGGTGAATCATATGCTTTACCCGTACGCCTGGTAGCAAAACAAGGTAGTATTGATGTAATGCCTGTTACCGGCAGCTTGGTGATTCTTGCCAATAGTATCATGGAATTTTCCGCCCCGCAATTTGTCGGAAGTCCAGAACTCGTAGCCAAGAAATTCTCTGAAGCTCCTGAAACCTACAACGAGTTTACTGTCGAAGTTCGTTTCCAGGTAAGCAATACTGCCAATCGTAACCGTGCAGTATTCAGCACATCCGGCAGCGACGGCAAGAGCTTGTTATTGCGTTTCGAAGATCCGCAAAGCGACAATAGTGACCACAAAGCTCACTCATTAGTTCAGATTCAGACTCATGAAACCTATCTGAATCCGACCTACTCTTTCGAACCTAATAAGTGGCAACATCTTGCTGTGACATACAATGGTTCTAAATATCGTATCTATATTAACGGTAAAGACGGAGGTTCAAAAGACGTTGCCGGCGGGCCTTGTATATTTGGTAATATGAGTTGGTTCAGTGGCGGTAGCTGGTGGAGTGGATGTAAAATCTTGGTAAGTGAAGCCCGTATCTGGTCTGTATGCCGGTCGGAAATTCAGATTCAGAACAACATGACTATCACAAGTCCAAAATCTCCGGGATTAGAAGCTTATTGGAGATTCAATGAAGGTAAAGGTAATGTATTTGAAGATGCTACCGGTAAAGGGCATACTATTACCACAACAGTCACTCCTGTGTGGATAGATAAGATTCTGTCTACAGATGAAGCTACTCCATGGAAATAAAATGATGGTACAATTTTAATATAGTTACTATGAATAAAGTATTTCAATCAATAATCATTACACTCATGAGTGCAATGATCCCTTTCTTCTCATCTTGCAGCGATGATGATTCGGTCAACGAATGGGATATGAGCTATGTTTCTTTATTGCCGGCAGATTATTTGAGACCGACTCCTTCGTTTACACTAAAGCATGTGGAAGAAGAAGGTATTGAAGGCAGTGTTGAGTTTCAGTTTATGGCTACAACACAAAAAGCTGTTACCCAAGATATAAATGTACACTATAGTGTCACCTGTGATGGTATAGATGCAAACAAAATCAATCTGTCTGCCAAAAATCTGTTGATAAAAGCTGGTTCTACAGCTTCAGAACCGATTACTTTGAGCATCACAGACTGGAAGTATCTGGAAAATACCAAAGAAGCGCTTGAGTATACTCTGAAAATAAAAATCGCAGATATCGAATCAACATCGGCGGAAGTTACTAATGCAGCATACTATCAGGAAATAGTTCTGAAAATCTCTAAAACCGCAGAAAAGAAAAAGGAAAGTGTGCTACTGACCAACGTCAAAGACTGGATATTCACCTTTATGACCGGAGTAGAAAATTCGGCATCAAACTCTGTCGCAGGAACAGGAACGAATGACGTTGCTACAAATGGAGTACCTTTCTGGTTGACAGTTGACTTCAAAGAAGTTAAAAACGTCACAGGCGTTCAAACAACCCATTGGGGAGCCGGATATGCTCCTTCAAAAGTGGAAATATTCTCTTCGGAGAATGGAGATGACTGGGTATCCATCGGACAATGGGATACTAAAGGAAGAACTCAGACTATCACATTCGACGAGCGGGTTAAGACACGTTACCTGAAGTATCAGATGATTACTGTTCCCAGCCGCGTAGATATCACAAGGTTCTATATTTATGCATGGTAATAAGCGTATGGAATAAGTTTTCCATCAATTAAATATCGGACAAGAGCAGACTTACAAGAAAAATGTATAAGTTTGCTCTTGTTTTTATATAGAGCTACAATCCACCTTTAGCAAACATAAATTAGATAAAATGAAAAAACATCATCTATTAGGAGTCATTCTTTTATGCAGTGGACTATTTTCCTGTTCTTCAGGAGTTATTCAGCAGGCAAACTACGAAGTTATTCCTCTGCCTCAGGAAATCAAAATTACGACCGGAAGCTTTGTACTAAATGACCGTACTTCCATCGTCTATCCGAAAGATAACAAAGAAATGCAGCAAAATGCAAATCTGTTGGCGAAATACATTCATCAGATGTCCGGCAAAAAGCTGAAAGTCATTGACGAGCCAGTCACTTCAAACGCAATAATCTTAGCAACAGGTCTGAATGCAGACAATGCCGAAGCATATCAACTAAAAGTAACCCAAGACAACGTAACCATCACAGGTACTTCAGAAGCAGGAACTTTTTATGGCATACAGACTTTACGGAAGTCACTCCCAATTACAAACAAAGGAGACATAAGCCTTCCTGCTGCCGAAATTAACGACTATCCACGTTTCTCCTATCGCGGAGTACATTTAGATGTTTCACGCCATTTCTTCCCGGCCGACTCTGTCAAACGCTTTATTGATATGATGGCTTTACACAATATGAATCGTTTTCACTGGCATATTACCGAAGACCAAGGTTGGCGTCTGGAAATCAAGAAATATCCGAAGCTGACAGAAATAGGTTCCAAGAGAACAGAAACAGTCATCGGACGTAACTCCGGTGAATACGACGGCAAACCTTACGGTGGCTTCTATACCCAGGAGCAGGCGAAAGAAATAGTAGCTTATGCTGCCGAACGTTATATCACAGTTATTCCCGAAATCGATCTTCCGGGACACATGCAAGCTGCCCTTGCCGCTTATCCCGAATTGGGATGTACCGGTGGCCCGTACGAAGTATGGAGACAATGGGGTGTATCCGAAGATGTGCTTTGCGCCGGAAACGACCAAGTATTGAAATTCCTGGAAGATGTCTATGGTGAATTGATTGAAATCTTCCCATCACCATATATTCATGTCGGTGGCGACGAAGTTGCAGAAGGAGCCTGGAGCGGTTCTCCCCTGTGCATGCAACTGATGAAAGAGAAAGGAATGACACAGATGCACGACTTGGCAGAATATTTCATCACCCGTGTATCTGAATGCCTGCAACAACAGGGCATTTCATTTGGTGGTTGGCAGGAAGCAGCGTTAGGGCATCGCACGGAAACGCATGCCGCTCTTGCTCCACGATCCGGTGGTATCTATTGCTGGAGCACGGTTGCCGAATGGGGAACAGACGAAATTTCTTATCAAATAGCCAACAACGGATATCCGGTGATTCTTTGCAACGTGAACAACTTCTATCTGGATTTGGCTTACGATGCGCATACTGACGAACCGGGGCACTTTTGGGCAGGATATGTAGACGAATCCAAATCTTTCTCCATGCTGCCATATCGGGTATACCGTTCCTCACGCACTACAATGGCAGGACGTCCGGTGTCGCCCGATTCCATGGAAATCGGTAAAACCGCCCTGACTGCATTGGGAAAACAACGAATCAAAGGCGTACAAGCACAACTATTTGCAGAAACCATCCGGAATTATCAACAAGTAGAATATTATACATTTCCTAAAATAATGGGATTGGCAGAACGTGGCTGGAATGCACATCCGGTTTGGGAAAACTTATCAGGAAGCACAGAAGCACAGGCATACGAACAGGATTTGTTACAATTCTATCGGAAAATCAGTCGAAAAGAGATGCCCCACTGGGTTCAAAACGGTATTCACTTCCGTTTGCCATATCCGGGGCTGTGTCTGAAAGACGGAAAGCTATATGCCAACACTTCCATTCGTGAAGGACAGATACGGTATACTACGGACGGAACGGAACCAATGGAAGATTCTCCATTATGGGAAACTCCCATAGATTGCCAGACAGAAGTGGTCAAAGCCAAGCTTTTTTATTTGGGCAAAGAAAGTATGACAGCTGTGTTAGAACAATAGTTTTCGGTAAAACAAGATTAAGGATAACAAATAGCAGGAAGGTGACAAGTGCATCTTGTCACCGCCTTTATTTTTAAAAGCCACATTATTGCATGTTACCGGAAAATATATATCTTTGTTCCATGATGATTTCGTTTCAGAGAATATCCGAAACAATGTAGAATTGGAAATATCATGAAAAGCATATTTATTTTTTTCTTTTATATCATTCTTTTTGCAGGACCTCTGTCAGCTTCCGTCACTTTTCCTTTCAAAAAGTACCAAGTATCCGATGGCCTATCGCACAACACGGTATGGTCTATTCTTCAGGATTCTTACGGTTTTATCTGGACAGGGACAAGCAACGGTCTGAATTGCTATGACGGATATACAAACCGGGTGTATCGACATGTGGAAGGAGTTTCCCGCTCATTGGGGAATAACTTTGTATCTTCTCTGATGGAAGATAACCAGGATATATGGATAGGCACCAATAATGGTGTATATATCTATCACCGTTCTACAGATGATTTCTCTTTTTTCGACAAGAAAACACGATACGATGTATTCGTCAGTTGTGAAGTAACCGAAATATGGAAAGCGGACAACGGACTGATTTGGATTACCACCTTGGGACAAGGGATATTTGTATACAACCCGCAAACAGGCGTTCTACGGCAAAATATCCTACAGAATTCATTTGCTAGAGATATCTGTCAAGGGGTAGATGGACGTATTTATATATCCTCTATCAACAAAGGAATATTTGTATTCGACCGGATGGGCTATTTTCTATCTACCCTTTCCACACTTACGGACGAAGCAGAAGAAAAGAAAAAAGTAAATGGTCTGTTAAGTACCTCTGAAGGTATCTGGTTCAGTACTGAAAATACACTAGAGTGTTATTCCGAAAAAGAAAAAATGGTGAACAGTTATCCGCTTCCTTCCTCCATCTCTATCCTCTGCATGATAGAATATGACAGCGAGCAACTATTAATAGGCACGAATTCGGGACTTTTCCTCTTCGGTAGACAAAACAAAGAATGGAAGAAAGTAGAAACTACAGGCGAATATGCCATGAGTAATCCGGTAGTAAATGCAATGATGCTGGATGCCGAAGGAACTCTTTGGCTGGCAACAAACGGAGGGGTGAATTACATGCCGAGGCAATTACGAAGGTTTGAACATCATATCATTCCCATGGTACAGAAAATCGCCCAAGGCGTCAACACTTTTTGCGAAAAAGAGAATGGAGAGGTGTATATAGGCACCCAACACGGATTATGGCTCTACCAGCCGCAAACACAAAGGATGACGGAATGTGTGTTATCTCCATATACTGAAAGAAAATACAATATCAGTGCTTTACACTTGGATGGTGAGCAACTTTGGATTGGCACACATGAAAACGGACTTTTCAAATATGACCTGAAAACCGGAGTTAGCAAAAATTACACCCATTCCGACCGTATGATTAAAACATTGTCAAGCAACAATGTTATGTCAATCGGCAAAGACCACAAAGGGAACATTTACATAGGAACCAGTATGGGACTTTGTACCTACAATGAGGAACAGGACAATTTCTTTGTGAATATATACGTAGGAGCAATGACTCCCGTCACCGATATATATGAAGATTCCAACAGAAATCTATGGATTGCCACTTCCAACCTAGGAGCTTTCTGCTATTATCCAAACGGACAATGGAAACACTATGGACAAAGAAGTAACTCTTCGATAATTCCCGACAATACAATCACTACTTTGTTTGAAGACAGCAAAGGGGTGATGTGGCTGGGAACCAATGGAAACGGACTATGTTATTTCTCTCCCGAACAGAAACGTTTTGTCAACAACTGCCCCGAAAATACGCAATTACAAAATGTGACCATCTATTCCATCGAGGAAGACCGGAATGGTAACTTTTGGATTTCGACAGACAAGGGATTGTATAAAATCGACCGGAAAACAAACGATGCACGCTTATTTACCATCAATGACGGTCTGCTGAGCAATCAATTCATTGCCGGCGCTTCTCTATTAACATCAGACGGCAGGTTGTATTTTGGTGGCAGCAATGGTTTCAATGCTTTTGTCCCCGAACAAATAATAAAAAACACGTATGTTCCGCAAGTATATGTGACTGACATCCATTTCCCCTATTCCAATGGCGAGAATACATCTCAGGAAGCGGCAAACACCCGTGAAGAACTTCTCTACCTAAAAAAAGAAATCAGATTGCCCTACCAAAAGAATAGTTTCACCCTTGACTTTGCAGCCCTGAGTTACGGAGAGTCACAAAGAAACCAATACAACTATATGCTGAAAGGAATAGACCCGACATGGATTCGAAATACAACTACCAACTCTGTATCTTATAACCATCTACCTCCCGGTGAATACACATTTATGCTAAACGGTTCGAATAACGATGGAGAGTGGAACCGGGAAACTACAATGCTGAAGATTATAATCACACCACCATGGTGGCGGAGCGCTTGGGCATACATAGCCTATTCGTTACTCCTGATAGGTATCATTATCTATGTAGGATATCGCTGGAATCTATATGTCAAACGCAAATACAAACGGCGGATGGAAGAATTCAACCTTGCCAAAGAAAAGGAGACTTATAAACTAAAAGTCAACTTTTTCGTCAATCTTGTACATGAAATACGTACACCCCTTAGTCTGATTTGCCTGCCATTGGAGAAGTTACGAGAAAACAATAGAGAGGACGAATATGTGTCGATGATCGATAAGAATGTAAATTATCTGTTGAATATCACTAACCAGCTCCTCGACTTTCAAAAAATAGAAAGTAATGGAGTGCAATTAAATCCCAAACCTTGCCATCTGAATCTCCAACTTGTTTCCATCTATGAGCAATTCCATAATATTGCGGCATTGAAGGATATCGAGCTGTCAATCGTTCTCCCTACAGAAGATATATATATTTCCATTGATATTGACAAAATAAGAACTGTCATAGTCAATTTATTAGGCAATGCAATAAAATATGCCCAATCGCACATAGAATTAAAATTAGAGACTACAGAGGATACAATCACGATTCAGGTAAACGATGACGGATGTGGTGTACCCAAAGACCAGCAGGAGAAAATCTTCCAATTGTTCTATCAAGTACCGGATGCTCCTTCCAGCAAGGGAACAGGTATCGGGCTGGCTTTCTCCAAAATATTAGCTGAAGCCCATAAAGGAACATTGTCACTACGAGACATTCCTTCCGGTGGTTCATCTTTTATCCTATCTCTTCCAAAAGTAGACATGACCGATACTGTGAATGGAAACTCAGCACATAAAGAAGATATTTGCGAAATGGAAACAAACAAGGAAGTAAATACAGAAAAAGAAAAGACTACACTCTTATTAGTGGAAGACAATCCGGATTTACTGAGTATAACACGTAATTCCTTACAACAATGGTATCATGTAAGATGTGCCGAAAATGGTCGGAAAGCCTTGGAATTATTGACGGAAGAGAACATCGACATTATTATCAGTGACGTCATGATGCCGGAAATGGACGGCATAGAATTATGTCATCAGATAAAATCAAACATTGAATATTCTCACATACCGGTCATCCTGCTTACAGCCAAGACTGCATTGTCTGCCAAGATAGAAGGATTGGAAAACGGAGCAGACGTATACATGGAAAAACCATTCTCAATCAAACAGCTACATAAACAAGTTGAGAATCTGATGGCATTACGACTGGCTTTCCATCAATTACTAAGTGATTTTCCCAAAACAAACGACAGCATGTCCGAGCCGGAAAAGTATGCATTTTCTTCGAAGGATATGGACTTTATTAAAATTCTGGATGAGATATTGGCAGAACAAGTGGACGACATTGATTATTCTGTAAATAATCTGGCAGAAAAAATCAATATGAGCCGTAGTAATTTTCATAGAAAAGTCAAGGCTGTCACTGGTATGACACCCAATACTTATGTGTTGAATTATCGTCTGAACATGGCTGCCCAATATCTATCCGAAGGAATGCGCATAAATGAAGTTTACTTACAATTAGGTTTTACCAGTTCTTCCTACTTCGCCAAATGTTTTAAACAGAAATTCGGTGTATTACCAAAAGATTACACAAAAATAAAAAAAATATGATCTCATAAATATTCTATAGAACAAGCAATAATATGTGCCCTTGAATAGCCTAATAGAATCTATCTACCAATTTATTTAGAAAAGTATATAAATAATTCGTGCGATACCCAAATGTAACGTCTCCAGAACTTGAATATGGAAGTAATATGATTACCATTAAAACAATCAGTTTTCTTTAAAACCAACTCAGTTCCCGATATATGTTTAAATACAACCTTCATAAAATCAAGTTATTCTACTGTGTTTGGCACATCCTACACTCCCCTCTTTTAGGCTGTCCTCATAAAACTATGACAAAATAACCAACTACATGTGAATACTTTATTCTATCTATTTCAAATTTTTCCACCATTAAACATCGGATCTTATACTTATAATCTCTCCTAAAAAGCCAGCTATTCCCTATAATAAAGATAAATCAAAAACGTCTTGTCTCCACGTTCCGGCTTACGTTTTTGATTTAATGAAAGGATTATAGGGACTAACTGCGACCGACGTGACGCATAGATCACATCTCCACCATTCCCTTTCTTTTTACCAACATCTCTACAATATTACACAAACTAACTACACAGTTCCCAAAGTAAATTCATAATTAAAGAAAAACTGTCCCCAATAAAGACAGGGACTCCTGCTCTCTCTGTTCTACATAAATTTCTCTCACCTTATTAACCGGCCTGTGGTTTTCTTTTCTTCCTTATTCCCTTTTTCCACCATCATCCTTTCCCTTTAATTGACATTTGCTGACATCTAACGACACGTGATGTCACCATTTTGAGAATCAGCAACTTATTCAATTTTAGCCATTATTTTTGAGCTGTCAAACGAAAACATTAATCTCAAAATGATGGATCATGGCACAAGAAAAAGAAGTGAAAGAAAAACCGAAGCGGACGCGCAAAACGCAGAAATCCGCCAAAGAAAAGCCCTATGTGGAACAAATCAACGAACTACTGTTTGTCCACAACAAAGAGGACCCCAAAGCCGGTGTGCAAGCCGTCAGCGAAATTGACGGGGAAGGAAAGGTCAGGACGGTTCCTGCAGAAGAAAAGAACGAAAACTCCTTTCTGAAATTCGAGAAAAACTCCAGTATCCTCGAAAACTTCATCAGGAATTTCTGGAGCCAGCTCAAGGAACCGACACATTTCAGACTCATACGAATGACCGTCCATGATTACAAGCAGAACAGGCAGGCAATCAGGGATTTGTCACAAGGTAAGGAAACGGACGCAGTAAAAGAGTTCCTCAAACGCTACGAAATCCGGCCGAGAGAAAACAAGGAACAGAGTAAAAACGAAAAAGAAACAGAAACGATGGCAAAGAAACAAAAACAAAACCCGCAGGAACAAGGACCACAGCAGGCACCACAACCGACAGTTTCAACAGGACAACCACAGGAACAGCAGGCACCACGCTACCGTTATGACGAGAATATGGTAAACTGGGACGCACTGGAAAAGATGGGAGTCTCCAAAACTTCCCTCGAACAGCAGGGACTGCTGGATTCCATGCTGAAAGGATACAAAACCAACAAACTGGTTCCCCTGACACTGACGCTGACAGGTGCCAGGGTCAAACTGGACGCACGCCTCTCATTCATCACCATGCCGGACGGGCAGATCGGTCTGGGTATCCACGGTATCCGCAAGGAACCGGAACTGGAAAGGCCCTATTTCGGGCACATCTTCACGGAAGAGGACAAGAAGAACCTCCGTGAGACAGGAAACATGGGACGGGTGGCGGAACTGAACCTGAACGGGGGATCCTATACACCCTGCCTTATCTCCATTGACAAGAATACCAACGAGCTGGTTGCCGTACGGCAGGAAAACGTGTACCTGCCAAGTGAAG
>ERZ860710.1186-NODE-1186-length-12812-cov-2.142040_pt1 | contig 12812 bp, 10 predicted proteins | sample MGYA00509974_ERZ860710 | MGnify/ENA primary metagenome ERZ860710 (study PRJEB30046, sample SAMN00715261) | human gut metagenome | study: EMG produced TPA metagenomics assembly of the A metagenome-wide association study of gut microbiota in type 2...
CTTATTATAATTTGTATCTTATAAAAACGGTTAGTGATTACCTTCCAAGCTGTTTGTGAGTATTGTGTCGTATTGATAGTTTCGGATTCTGTAGTATTTCCTGAAGGAATATGAATTGTTGGGGCGCTAAAGTGTCCCGGCAATTCTTTAGCTGTTGGAAATAGAAAGTTTTAGATTCTGACTGTAACTTCTTCCCACAGGAATCTTTGTGCCGTTGTAGAGCGTGATTTCTTTGCTGGTGTAGCTCGCAATGCGGTGAGCCGGTACAATGAAGGATTTGTGTACGCGAATGAATTTTTCAGCAGGAAGAAGTTCCTGAATACTTTTCATGCTGGTCTGTGACATCAGGCTTTGACGTTCCGTCAGGTGAATGCGTACGTAATTATCCATGGATTCAATGTAGAGAACGTCCTTTAGCTTAATCTGTACATTTTTATATTCAGCTTTCAGGGTGATGCTTTCATCGGCAAAGGATGGATGGGCAGAAAGCTGCTGAAGTTTGTGAAGTTCGATGGCCTTTTGGACAGCCTTTTCAAATCGATGGTAAGAGAAAGGTTTGTGCAGGAAATCTACGGCACTCAGTTCAAATCCGTCGAGGGCATATTGGGCATACGCTGTAGTAAATATAAGCAAGGTGCCCGGAGGAAGGTCACGGGCCAGTTCCACTCCGTTCAAGTCGCCCATTTCTATATCGAGAAACAGGATGTCCGGTCTGCTTCTTCTTACCTGCTCCATTCCCCGGAGAGGATTGTTGAAGGTAGTCAGTTCTATATTCCCGTAGCGCTGGCAAAAGCTGGTTATGATTTCCAGCGCCATAGGTTCATCATCAATGGCAATGCATTTCAAACTCATGTATTCAAATTAATGCGTAGGGTTACGTGAAATAGCCCTTCTTTCTTTTCTATCCGCAAGTCGTATCGGTGGGGGTAGAGCAGTTCCAGGCGTTTCCGGCAATTCTCAATGCCTATACCTTTAGACTCGTTTATCGGGGAATGGTTTAATAACGGATTACGGGTTGTGAATAATAATTCTCCGTTTTGGGCCTGGATACAGATGTAGGCATCTCCTGGTTGATGAGAAGAAACCCCATGTTTGAATACATTTTCCACAAAAGTAATTAATATCATGGGAGCGATACCCAATTGTTCTGTTTCGTCGTGTTCGTAAGAAAAATGGATATGAAAGTCCTTCGGCATCCGGTATTTCTGCAGTTCGATATACTGACGGATATATTCTGTTTCCGTACGGATTGGAATTTTATCTTTTGTGTTGTGGGCATACATGTATTTCATCAGGCTGATGAACTGGGTAAAGGCATCTTCGGCTTGAGGAGAGCCGGTCACTACCATGGCATACAGTGTGTTCAGGTTGTTGAACAGGAAATGCGGATTTATCTGTGCCTTGTAGAGCGCCAGTTCAGCTTTTTTCTTTTCGAATTCCACGGCTTGACGCTGCATAATCTGATGGTAAAGTTCGGTGAGCAATCCCACGGCCATGCTGAAGGTAGTGACCACTACATACAAAAACCAGACAGCCTGTTGCTGTAATCTGATTTTGGGTATATGCTGAATGAATTTCGGTTTGCGCATCCGGTGCATCGGTACCTCCATTTGGTAACGGGTAATGAGGTAAGTCCCTGCAATGGTAAGCAGAATAAGAAGGATGGCTATCCAGAACTTCCGTTTGTCGGCAAACAAGAAAGGCATAGTGAGTCGGCGATTCAGTATGTAGATAAGATATAGCCATGAAACCAGTAGATACACAAAGGTGGAATTATTCACCAGCCAGCGTTCGATGGGTAACAAGGTAATCATGGCCGGAAGCAATATCAGACAAAAGACCAGATCAATGTAAAACGGAAGATTCTTGATGTGCCACATAACTTATTCCTTTTTCTGCAAAAATACGGATTTTCGGGACTTCCTGAAAATAACCTCCAGTCCGTTTGCCACTACATTGGTGTCGTTTACCCTTACTTTGGAGATAGCGTAGAAATTGTATCAGAAACTGGCCTAATTTTGTTTGTGGAAAAAGGAACGAAAACAAAAAACATAGGTTATGACGAGATTCATTTTTACACTGGTAAGTTGGGTATTCCCGTTGGTACTGATGGCACAGAGCCTTTCAGGAACGGTAACGGATAAAACCACAAAGGAGGGCTTGATTTCGGCTACAGTACAGTTGGTGTCATCCGACGGAAAATCAAGTTATACATCGACTGATTTGAACGGAAACTTTCAGTTTAAAAAACTGCAGCCGGGAACTTATACCCTTCAGGTGACGTATGTGGGTTACAAGTCCTATAAGGCAAAGCAAACGCTTTCAGAAGGGCAGGAAAAACGGGTAAAAATAGAAATGACCGAAGATGCACAGTTATTGGGCGAGGTTTCCGTGCAAGGACGTGCCACACGCGCCGAACAGCAAGGTGACAGCCTGTTGTATAATGCCGAAGCCTTTCAGGTGATGATGGGAAGCTCTGCCGAGGATTTATTGGCCAAGATGCCGGGAATCGTGGTAGAAGGCGGTACGATTCAGGCACAGGGAGAGCAGGTGCAGAAAGTACTGGTAGACGGAAAGGAATTCTTTGACGGCGACGTGAATCTGGCCATCAAGAACCTGCCATCGGATGTGATAGCCAGCATTGAGGTGTTCGACAAGAAAAGCGAGCAGGCCGAATTTACCGGATTTGATGATGGTGAGGAAATAAAGACGATTAATATCGTGACGAAGAGCGGTTTCCGTCAGGGGACATTTGGTGAAGTTTCCGGTGGATATGGTACGGACGACCGTTACAAGGTAAACGGAAACCTGAACTTCTTCAATGACGACCGGCGTATTTCTGTGTTGGGCATGTCGAACAATGTAAATCAGCAGAACTTTTCGCAGGAAGACTTGGCTGGTGTCATGTCGGCAGGTAATAGCGGCAGAGGACGTGGCGATCGCGGTGGCGGTGGAGGACGGCCGGGAGCTCCTGGAGGAGGAAATGCTTCCAATTTCATGGTAGGAACCTTGGGAGGAGTAACTTCTGCTAATGGTCTTGGTTTGAACTACGTTGACCAGTGGGGTGAAAAATGGAAGATGACCGGTAGTTACTTCTTTAACCAGTCGGACAACCTGACCCAGCAGCAGACTGACAGAGAATATTTTGAATCTGTATTGCCCGGAATGACCTATAGTGAGTATCAGGAAAACTCCATGAAGAACTGGAACCATCGTTTCAATATGAAGTTGGATTACCAGATGACCGAACGTACCTCACTGCAGTTTCGTCCTACGCTGAGCTTTCAGAACAATGACAGTTACGGACTTTTGCAAGGGCAGAACTTAGTGAGCGGAACGACTGACAGTGAAACGGAAACCACCTCTATGGGAAAAAGTAATGCCTATAATATAGGAGCCGATTTGATGCTCCGTCACCGCTTTTTGAAAGAAGGACGTACGTTGTCGTTAATGCTAAGTGGAAAGATGAGTAATACAGACGGAGATACGTATACAGATTACTTAAATACCTTATACGGCCTGGAGCTTTCTCCGGTGACGGACGATTACAGCCAGTGGAAGCAGACGATGAGCCGGCAGTATACCCTGCGCTCTAACTTGAGCTATACCGAGAAGTTGACAGATAACTTGCAATTGCAGTTGGGATATAAAATGAGTTATACGGACTCCGAAAACGATAAAAAAACGTACGACCGTTCTGCCGTGACCGACCTTTATGACCAGTTGGACGAAAGTCTTTCGAACGAATACCAGTCGGGTTACCTGACTCAGGCGGGAAATGTGGGACTTCGTTACCGTGCTGGTAAACTGAGTGCCATGTTAGGAGTCGATGCACAGTGGGCAAACTTGAAAGGCGACCTGGTCTATCCTCAGCCTGATGGATTGTCGCATAAATACTTTTCGGTGTTGCCTTCGTTCACGTTGCGTTACTCGCTGGACCGGATCAACTCTTTCCAGCTTCGTTATCGCAGCAGGTCTTCTTCTCCTTCAGTGACCGACTTGCAGAACGTGATAGATAATTCGAACCCGTTATTCCTGTCTGCGGGAAATCCGAACCTCGACCAGCAGATATCCCATACGGCCAATCTGCGTTATTTGCGCACCACAAAGTCCGGACATACCTTTATTGCCATGGTGGGAGCGACTATACAGCAAGATTATGTGGCTGACAGTACTTTCGTAGCTAAGGAGGACATTGCCTTGTCGCCTACGGTCACGCTGAATAAAGGTTCACAGTTTACCCGTCCGGTCAATTTGGATGGATATTACAGTCTCCAGTCTATGGTGACCTACGGTTTCCCGGTCGATTTCCTTCGGAGTAACATTAACTTCAGTCTCTCGGCCAATTATGCCAATGTGCCCACTATCTTCGACGGAGTAGAAAGCCGTACACGTGAACTGAACCTGATTCCGAAGCTCATTATCGGAAGTAACATCAGCAAGAACCTTGATTTCACCGCCTCCTATTCGGCCGGAATCAACAAGATGTTCAGTTCGCTGGATACCGCAGCAGAAAGTGATTATGTGACGCATACGGCAGCCGCCAAATTAGGCTGGACTTTTTTCTGGGGACTCACCTTCCGGAGTACATTCAATTACATTGGCTATACCGGACTGGATACCGGTACGGAAGATTATTTCTTGTGGAATCTTTCGTTAGGTAAGAAGTTCCTGAAGAATAATGCAGCAGAAATCAGAATAGAAGCCTTCGATGTATTGAAACAGAATCAGGCCTTTACGCATCGCACGGGCAGCAACTATTACGATTACGTGAACAGCAACGTGCTGCAACCCTATGCCATGATTAGTTTTGTATATACAATCAGATAACCTTTAAAACAAGTTGAAAATGAAGAAAATTCTTTTTGTAGCCCTTGTGGCTATGCTGGGTCTGCAACCGGCAGATGCACAGCGTAAAGGAGGCAACACCCGTACTCCTGAACAGATGGTGGAAAAACTTGATAAAAAGTTGAACCTGACCGATGAACAGGAAAAACAGATTACGACGCTTTATGCAGACTTCTTTAAGCAGGAATTATCGCGTGAAGAGCGTAGGACTGCCATGCAGGAACTGAACAAAAAAATAGAAGCTCTGTTGACCGATGAGCAGAAGACTGCATTTGAACAGATGAAGAAAGAACGTCCGCAGCGAAAACGTTAATAATCTGTTGTTCCCGTTTGTGATTTAGCCCTGTCAGCTTGAAATGCTGATGGGGCTTTTTATTTATACCCAATAAATAGGAGTATGAAATCGGTTATTTATGGGAATATATTTTTTAATATTATCGTGTAATTTTGTTAAAAATAAGTTTTGAAGACAGAATAATAGGAAATTAAGGCTATGAAGAACTGCTAAGTCCTTGTATTCGTCAAGGAATGTTACTCATAATGCGAATGGGGTCGGGGACTTATGCAAGCGTGACTTTTGAAGCATGTAACGGGGAATAAAAAGACTTCATTTTGTCATCGCTCTAAAGAATCCGTATTGCAATATCGGGGAAGTTGCAATGCGGATTCTTTTTTCTGTATAGTGACGTCCGTTATGCCGGAAACCAGAAATGTATTACCGTTCCTTGTCCTTCTTTCGAGGTGATGTCGCAACCGCCTTGCAGCTTGTCACAACGTTCCTTGACGCTTCTTAGTCCCAGTCCTGCTTGAAGGAAATCATTGGAAAGCTTATCGGCGGAGAAACCTTTTCCGTCGTCTTCAACGATAAGATTAACCTGCCCGTTCTCATAGCTGGCAGTGATGTAAGCCTGTTGGGCATTGGCGTGTTTCAGCATGTTGGATATGATTTCCTGAAGAATGCGGTACACTTCCTGAGTTTGGTCGGCTGGAATGTCTATCTGCTGAATGCTTTCTTCTATGTAGCACTGGATATGAGGCGTTTTCAGCGATTTCAGCTTATCCGTGTAGAGTGTGAGGACCTGGTACAGGCTAAAGTTGCTGAGGGCAGGAGTTGCCAGCTGATGCGAAAGGTTGCGCAGATTTTCCCTGATTTGTTTGAGTTGAGTCGTTATAGCTGAGTTGTCCGACTGCTTCATCTCCATTTCTACGGATAACAAATCATTGCATACTCCGTCGTGCAGTTCCTTGGAAATACGATTGTGGCTGTCTTCCAGTCCACAGATGTATCGTTCGGTCATTTTCTTGTGCATGTCGGTAAGCAAGAGTTGTCTTTGCATCTCCTTCTCCTTGATTTCTTTTTCCAGTTTCAGTTGCTTCAGGTTGAATGCAATCTTTCGTTTATGCATGCTTATGACCAGAATAATGAGCAGCAGCAGGGCCAAGATAAGTATGCCCCCGATGGTATAAGTGCGTATCAGGTAAGCAGCTTTTTCCTCGGCACGTTTTCCGTTGAGTCCGGCAATCTGCAAGTCTTTTTCCTTCAGGTCCAGTTCAGCCTCAAATCCGGACAGACGGTTCTGATAGTATTGGTCGTTTAGTTTCTCATTGGCCTGATATGCCTCCAGCATGAGCTGATAAGCTAATTGTCCGTTGTTTCTCCTGCCTTCTATTTCGGCCAGTGTAAGCAGGATTTTGGGCAGCAGGCCGGAAGGATTCTTTCGGGCAAAGTCGGCTGCTTTCATGACATAGTTACGTGCCTGAAGCAAGGAGTCCGTATCATGGAATAACATGTAACCATATAAGTACTCTAAATTCGCAATATTAGCCTTATTATGTGTCGTGTTTTTATAGCTCATGGCTTTCTGGTAGTATTGCAACGCCTGCCGGGGCTTTCCTGCATCCCTCGATACTCTGGCATATTGCGTGTAAGCCAATAGCTTGAGGCCGTCGGGCATTTCCGGACGGAGTTTCTGGATGGCCAGTTTTAGCGTATCCATTGCCTGGACAGGCTGCTGGTTGTTAGCTAACAAAATGGCATGGTTACACAGTCTGTTTACTTCCCCGATGCGATAGTCGATGGTAAGAGTGTCGGTTTGTGGATAAGCAAACATTTTACGAGAAATCTGTATGGCTTCATTGTTCTTGCCCGTTTCATTGTACAGAATGGAAATGTTGGATACGATAATGGCTGCCAGGTTGTAATTCTGCAAGTCCTCAGTAATGGCGAGCGCCTTCTGATAAAGTGAAATGGCATTGTCGAGCATGAACAATCTGCGGTGTATGACTCCTGAAAGATTGTAGGCCTCTGCTAAGTTCACAGAATCTTTTACCTGTTCCAGTTGACTGACAGCCTCTTCAGCCGTTTCTCTTGCGGCCGATAACTGGTTATTCTGCCATTGCCCGTAGGCAATTTCATACGTAGCAATTGCCGCAATTTCCTGGAGCTGGTGTGCCATGGTATTTTCTGGAAACTTTTCCAGTGCCATTGCGTTTTCCCGGATTTGGGTCAGTAGCGTATTTGCCCTTTCACTGTCTCCCTTCTGGTTGAGAAATCGGGCATAGTCCAGGGTGATATTCAGTGCGTAAAGCTTATCCTGCTTGTAATGGTCTTCATGGATAATAAGATTGTACACTGAATCCATCTGTGCATATTCACCGTTATTGCCGAATGAATGCAGCAAATCAACCAGTTTGTTATTCTTCTCATTGGCATTCAGGAATGCACTCAGACTGAGAAATAGGAAAAAAAGAATCTTTTTCATTCTGTAATCCAACCTTTTAAAAAAGCAATTCGCATAAGATGTGATACGTTGGCAGCCCCACTTTTCAGCAAGATGTTCTTTCTCATCGTATCAATAGTATTTTTGCTGAGATTAAGTTTGTGGGCAATCTCATCGGAAGTAAGGCCACATGACAGCATCTGAATGATTTCGTTTTCACGCGGGCTTGGTGTATAAGTAATGGACTTTTCCGTAGAATGGTCGCCCATGATAGATAGTACGACGTTCAGCGCAGTAGGTGAATAATATTTATTTCCCTCGTGCAAGATATTGTGTATGGCCTTTTCTATTTCTTCTATTTTGTCATTTTTTGTCACGATACCTGCTACTTCCGCTTTGATCAGCAGTTTGATAATCCAGAACTCCGTATGCATGGTATAGATGAGTTGAGGAATATTCATACCTTTCTTTTGCAGGTAGGTTATGACATCCAGAGCTGTTTTATCCTGAATTTCATAATCTATAATTAGCAGGTCGGGAGTATGATCGTTCAGGTAATTATATAATTCAGAATAATGATGTCCGGCAGTTATTTGGTATTGCTGGTTGTTTGCCAGCAATTGTGCAATTCCTTCGGTAATGATAGGATGATCGTCTAAAATGTATATACTTTTCATGGGGATATACGTGTGTTGTGTCTTTGCTTTTTACAAAGATGGTAATTTTTCTTTCGTTATGCAAATAGAAGGAAATTTTTGTCTTTATGTCAGGCAAAAAAACTATTTCAAATACAATTCAGTAAAACTTAGAGGTGTAAATGGAAAGGTGTAAAAGAGATTTTTATGTTTTCCTGGTGCGAAACCTACGTTTCTTAAGGCCGAGCTGTACGTTTTCCGCATGGGAAACGTATGGTTCCGCTTCGGGAAACGTAGAATGTGGCAGTCGGTTTGTGAGTTTATGTAGGTGGATTTTGTTGTTTTTGTGTGGGGATGTGAATAGGTGAGTAAATTATAGCTTTGTTCTCACTTTGGTAAAGTATAGGTGTTCTTTTCGTGCCTGTTCTGATAATGTTATTCTGTACATGCCCGTTTTAAGAAATCTTCTATGCTTTCACCTTCATTTTGGGATATAGAGTTCCCGTTCTTAATATCCTCTTCGCCTTTATGAATTGCTTTCATTGTGTCGGGTGACGACATGAGGTACTCCGTTTCCTTTAGAGAATTGTATTCATCCAAAGAAATCATTACTACTCCTTTGCCATTCCCATGATTGACAACTACGGTATCATAATCATCAATGACCGCATCAATATAGCTTTTCAAGTTGGCTTTTAAATCTGTGTAACTGGTTGTTTTCATAAACCTTCCTTTGTTATATTGCAAAAATACGTACTTATTTGCGTATTTATAAATATAAGTGGTTAATTATTTGGCATTTAAAAAATATTCGTAAATATGCTCCGTTGTCCTTTGAAAACTTTGAGATAGAGATTCATAGTGGAGAGGAGTTTGTCTTTTCTATTACTTGTCGTGCCCTAAAGAATTTGAGTTTGCAGAAAATATACCGACAAGTCAGTACTAAGTTAGCATTAAGTCAAAAGTTGATAAAAACTATATTGAAAACATGTTTACCAGAAAATAGTTTAACTCAAATTATTACTTTATTCAATTTTAGTGATGGAGAAAAGTTTAAGAGGAAAGATATAAACCCTCAGATTGCAGAAGAATTGTTGGTAATGACTGTTCCTGGTAAGCCTAACAGCCGTTTGCAGAAATATTATACCACTGAAAAAGGGAAATCACTACTATGCCAAGACGGAAGCAATTGACGTTCCATATTCAGGATTTGCGATGTGCTGGTCATGTCATCGAAGAATTATCTAAACTACCATAGTTAGCTAACTTCAACATGAGTTTTATTAGACTGATTATCAAAGAAAAACAGAATAGCACCCCAAATTATCAAAAAAGACATTTATATGCTGATAGACCGTTTTCAGCGTGGCTTTTCGGTCAATAAACATACTCTTATGCAATTGAACGGATGTTGCCTGATTACAAATGTTCATTTAGTCAAATGGATGAGGACTACCCAGGCATCCGTCAATAAATGAATAAAGGATGGTCAGATAAACCTATAGAAATATTAATCATAGGAAGTAGGATTCTAATTTTCCTCCTTCTGGTTCTATGAAATATTGATAATTACATTATAATTGACAACTTATCCCAGTTTTCGCCAAAATAAACATTATTAAGTCCAAGTTTTCTCAATAGAATGATACAAACCGCGAAAGATAAATCACTGTTTATATTTTTCATATCTAACAATTCCGTATAATCCTCTTTGCGGTCATGTACTATGGCATTTCTTAAAATTTTAATGTCCTTTATCCCTGTTCCTTCTTTCTTTGCTGTTGAAAAATGTCTATTTAGTTTTTTCCAGTCAATATTATTATCTTTGATTATTTGCTTTATGGGATTCATTTCCTTAGGCTTTTTGATTAACTCGTTTGAAAAGTTATTCCATTTCTGTTCTATAGTTTTAAAAATTGGGGAGCCATTTGAGTATTTTTTATTTTTTCCTCCATTGGCATCTCTCATTCCTTGAATAAAGGATTCAAATAATGATTCAAAAACTTGCTTCATAATATCCTTCTCTTCAAAATAAACAGGTTCAGTATCAGCAAGTGTTTCTAAAATGGAATATAATATCAGGAAAGCGGATATGTCATCCAAATATATCGTTCTAATATAATCATTTATTGGAGTATGTAATGCTTTAATATTTGAGAAATCTGCGGTGATACCCTTTGCAAAATCATTAAAGCTATATAAATTTAAATAAGCTAAATTCATATTCCTAGGTGAATTTAGCATTAACCTATATGTTGGCTGTTTGTATATTACATAGGTGTATCCATTTTGTTGTACAATTATTGATAGGGTTTCTATGGGGATGCCATAATAAAATGAAAGTAAATCCAGTAATATATTATTCTTTTCAATAACATTCTCAACTGAATCAAATCTATGATATTTAATGACTGCTGTATATGGATTGGTAGTCAAATTGGGTAAGATTGTAAAATCTATATTGGCAATGTTGCTTTCAAAAGGAATGGATTTGTTGTCATCCTTTTTTAGCCCATATTCTATTAAATGAAATTTGCTTATCAATATGTTACTTGGGAGAGTTAGATAAGATAAAGCTTTATTTTGAATGTTTGTGTCTATGTAACGGTATTGATAGGTGTCTATAATAAAATAGAACACCTCTGAAGAGACAATGGTTTGTATGGTAATTAGTTTGGTTTCTGACAAATCAAGCTCAATTTCTGTTCCGTTTATTTGAGCTTTTTTCACTATAAGACTCTTTCCGAACAAAAAATAAGGAATTTCATCATTCCAGAAACTTGATTGTCTTACTAATTCATTAAATGAAATCGTCTCATCAGGGTAAAGATAAATTCTAAATTCTCCATCTATGCTTTTAAGAGTAGCATTGAATGTATGTTGCCCATTTGTCGCATCAATAGTCAATAGGAAATCGATATTTCCGGTAAGTGTCTTTTCCATAATTATAGTCTGATTATGTTATCAATATCTTCCTGAATCTCAATTGTCCTTTTAATGGCTACTATCATTTTCTGATAGTGGATTATTTCTTCATTCGTAAGCTTCTTATTGAGACGGTCTTTTAGCCATTTATCCGCAACATGGTAGCCTGAAATAAACATTTCCCATACATCTTTAGGAACGTTATCAAAATATTGGGTTTCGTTGATATACACTCTACCTGTGTCATTATCGTTTTCTACAAATTTTCTTGATAACACAATGTTGTCATTGTTGGCATCATATACTGGGTATTGCGTAATTATATCCTGTTGCTTGATTGTTTTCATCAAGTGTAATTCACGCAGCTTTTTTCCTTTTTCTGCTATACTGAAGAAGTAGTCTGCGGAATTCGGATATGGAACAATCGGAAAATCAGACTGTAAGAAGTCATTATAGGTATCTCTATAAGATGGTGAATATAGAACAGCATATATATAATCAATCAAATCGATAGGCAAAAATCCATTATCACTACGTTCTGTATCATGGCAATCCTGCATAGAAAGCTTTGTTCTATTCTCTATTTCCTTAACTATATCAGGGGCAAAATTGGCATATTGAAGCATACCCTCGTAAATGTACAGAGGGAATAGATATATACCGCCACGTGGTATAACATTTATATCCATTGCTATGTCAGAGATTGAAACAAGACTCCATTCGGAATCTCCCATCACATTCCCAGATTTTCCTATGCCTAATACGATGTTATTTTTATTTATAATATTTTTTTGTATCTCAGGACGATGTCTGTCCATAAAGATTTTTCCATATACAGTCCATCTGTTATCGAAAGGCCTATAATTTATTTTGCATAAATTGTTTTTCCAATTATAATTAGATGCAAAAATTTCTTTTCTGACTGACTGTATTTTTTTTACAGCATTATCCGGTAAAGAATATTTTGTTGCGACATCATGAGCATTATTACTTAATATGTCTTTGCATAATTCTTCTAATATTTCTTTATCAAATTGAATTGAAATTTCATCCTTACCTGTTTTAAATCCCTGTACACAATTAGGCATTAATTTATCTATCTTAAATCCGCTTTCATAGACTTCCTGCAGATGATTGTCATGTGGTCTAAAGATATATAATGGTGCAGAAGGAACTATCTCCTGACAATCAACGGTGCTTAATTGGTTTTCGGCAAGGAAATCCAGCTTAAATTTTCTACTACCATAAATGTCTTTATAGAATACTTGAGCAAGCGAAGATGCATCTTTATCTTTTTTCTTGATAAAGATATTGATTGATACTCCTTGCATAATATCAAATATACATTGGTCTTTAAGTTCTGGAGTACTTTCACTTCTCATGGTAGAACCATGTAGATTAATAATATATATCTTATCGAATGTTTTTAGTAAGTCATATCTCATTCCTCTAAACAATCGCGTGTCAAGAAAGGTATTCGCTGTAATGTATGCCAATACGCCTTCTTGTGTTCTGTTAACGAAATGCTGTCCTAAACGGATAAACTTACAGTAATCGTTATTAATACCTTTGGGATTACGTTCTTTCAGTGTATTTTTGAATGTTTTCTGCTTTGTTCGTTTATTGATTTTTATCCTCAAATCCGCAACTAAGCTCTTCAGCGTCCTTCTTGCGTCTAAACGTC
>ERZ860710.1199-NODE-1199-length-12719-cov-4.691014_pt1 | contig 12719 bp, 8 predicted proteins | sample MGYA00509974_ERZ860710 | MGnify/ENA primary metagenome ERZ860710 (study PRJEB30046, sample SAMN00715261) | human gut metagenome | study: EMG produced TPA metagenomics assembly of the A metagenome-wide association study of gut microbiota in type 2...
TTCTTTCCGGTAATTTGACAAATCTTCGACATTTCTATCTTATTTTTATAGTTTTTATCTATACTTATTTCAAACAGAGCGCAAAGTAAGTACTTTTATCGATACCAAACAAGTTTTTCATAAAATAATTCATTGTCTGATAGCATTTTTTCTTCATTTTAAGCACTCACAGAGCATCATTAGAGCATTTCGAATGGCTTTTTGCACATTTCCACCCCTTCCATCATCTCCCTCTTGTCTGAAAGTTACAATTTCATTTTTATAGGCAGCAACAATCCATACCGTTCCGACGGGCTTTTCAGCAGTTCCCCCTCCGGGTCCTGCAATTCCTGATGTAGCGACAGCGCAATCTGTTTTCAACGCTTTCATCGCACCTTTCACCATTTCAATAACAGTCTCCCTACTGACAGCTCCATATTTCTCCAAAGTTTCAGCAGAGACATGAAGCAGAGACATCTTTACCTCATTAGAATATGCCACAATCCCTCCCTTAAAGTATTCCGAGCTCCCTGGGACAGAAGTCACCAGAGCTGCAATACTGCCTCCTGTACAACTTTCTGCGGTGGAAAGGGACAAATTCTTCGATTTTAATAACTCCCCAATCTTTTCTTCCAGCTTCATATACCTTATATATATAATATTTCTATATTTTGTTCTATTTTTCTTCTCCACATCACCAAATCCGTATCAACTCCGTGTTTGCTCCGTATCTATACACTTGGACTTGGTATGGAGTTGGTATGGACCAGACACGGACCAGGTACGGTGCAGGTCAAAAAGTGCTCTAAAACTCTTTTTATTGCAACGTTACGCGTGAGTAAGCCGGTGCATCTATCGAACAGAAATCTTTATCCTGATATTTGAAATAACCTGTAATTGCAATCATAGCGGCATTATCCGTCGTATAGCTGAACTTGGGAATAAATATATTCCACCCATACTTTTCGGCATGTTCACGAAAGGCATTGCGCAGGCCATTATTAGCAGAAACACCACCGGCCACGGCTACTTGCTTTATCTTATATTCTTTAGCAGCCTTACGGAGCTTATCCATCAGGATATCCACCACGGTAGCTTCAAGCGAAGCCGCCAAATCTACCTTGTGATGCTCGATGAAATCGGGATCTTCCTTCATCCAGTCACGCAAAGAATACAGGAATGAGGTTTTCAAACCGCTGAAACTATAATCTAATCCGGGGATATGGGGTTTGCTAAAAGTAAATGCTTTCGGATTTCCCTGACGGGCCAACTTATCAATAATCGGACCACCGGGATAACCCAGCCCCATTACCTTCGAACACTTGTCAATGGCTTCTCCAGCAGCATCATCAATCGTCTGCCCTAAAATCTCCATATCATTATATGCCTTTACCAGGATAATTTGTGAATTTCCTCCCGATACAAGCAAGCAAAGGAAAGGAAATTCAGGTTGAGCATTCTCTTCACCTTCTGCTTTAATGAAATGAGCTAATACATGACCTGTCAGATGATTAACATCAATCATAGGAATACCTAAAGAACGAGCAAACCCTTTGGCAAACGACACACCTACCAACAAAGAACCCATCAATCCCGGTCCTCTGGTGAACGCCACTGCACTCAATTCTTCTTTAGTCACTCCGGCGCGTTTCAATGCTTCATGCACCACCGGAACTATGTTTTGCTGATGTGCACGTGAAGCTAATTCGGGAACTACACCGCCATAGGCTTCATGCACCGCCTGACTGGAAACGACGTTTGATAGCAGATACCCATCTTTGATGACGGCAGCAGAGGTGTCGTCGCAAGAGCTTTCTATTCCTAAAATTATTGTACTCATATCGTTATTTACGTTTAAACGCTGCAAAAGTAGTGATAAAAGTAGGATTGATAACGTATTATTTCATATTTTTGTTGGCTAATTCAAACAAACCGCCTATCAGAAAGTTAAAAAAGACAGTTCGCTGGGTGCTCGGTATTATACTTAGTTTGTATATCGGGACTATATTGTTGTTGAACATTCCTTACGTTCAGCGGCAAATATCCGTGCTGGTTGCAAACGAATTGGCTAACGTTCTGGGTACGCAACTGACCATCGGGCGGATAAATATGGGACTGCTAAACCGCATCATAATCGATGACTTATTATTGAATGACCAGTCCGATAAAGAAATGCTGAAAATATCCCGTCTTTCAGCTAAATTCGATATATTCCCCCTATTCAAGGGAAAAGTTTCCATCAGTAACGTTCAGTTATTTGGTTTTAACATCAATCTGGAAAAAAAAACACCGGAAGATATACCCAATTTCCAGTTTGTACTTGATGCATTTGCCTCTAAAGATACCATCAAAAAAGAAAGTAATCTGGATATCCGCATCAATTCTTTATTGATACGGCGTGGCAAGCTGTCCTACAATGTGCTGTCGGCAGAAGAAACACCGGGAAAGTTCAATGCACAGCACATACAACTACGTAACATTATTGCCAATATCTCCTTAAAAGCACTTCAAAATGATTCTATAAATGCTGCTATCAAACGTTTAAGTATAGAAGAAGAAAATTCCGGATTTGAGTTAAAAAGGCTGAGCTTAAAGGTTGTTGCAAATGATCAGAAGATGAATATCGAGAATTTTGCAATCGACCTGCCCAATACTTCACTTGCCATGGACACCATACGTATGGAATATGACAGTCTGGGGGCCTTTGGCAATTTTGCTAATGATGTTCACTTCTCGTTCCGTATGCTGCCTTCAGATATCGTACTTCGTGATTTGGCAGCATTTGTTCCCGCATTTTCTCCTTTCAAAGAAAAGCTGCAAATAGCTGTAGAAACAAACGGTACCATTAACCAGCTGAACTGTCCCCACCTGTCAATTACAGGAGGACCGCATTTCCGTTTGAGAGGAGATGTATCTTTTCAGGATCTATCCCGCCCTCAGGATGCATTTGTATTTGGTAACCTGTCCAATCTATATGCCGATCCGGAAGGGGTTGCCTTTTTTGTACGCAACTTGAGTAAGAATTACGAGGGTGTTCCTCCTATATTGCAACGTTTTGGCACCATTTCATTTCATGGAGAAGTATCAGGCTATTTCACGGACATCGTAACTTATGGTTTGGTACACACAGATATTGGCTCCATCAAGACGGACTTGAAAATAAGCTCAGATAAGGAAAAAGGTTATTTTGCATATTCGGGTGCCGTGAAGACTGAAGAACTCGAATTGGGCAATATGCTGGATAACGAAAAGCTGGGAAAAGTAACTTTCAATCTTGACGTTGAAGGTAGCCACTATGATAATCAATATCCTTCCATTGTGATGAAAGGATTAATCGCTTCCATCGACTATAGTGATTATAACTATGAGAATATCACACTGGACGGAGAATACAAACAAGGCGGTTTCAATGGAAAAGTTGCATTGGATGACGAGAATGGGTCTATTCTACTGAACGGTAATATCAATACCGTCAGCCGTATACCGACTTTCAACTTTCACGCCAGCATTCGCAATGTGCGTCCGCACGAACTCCACCTGACCCCCAAATATGAGGATACGGAACTTTCTGTTCAATTAACAGCCGACTTCACGGGTGGCTCCATTGATGAAATGAATGGAGAAATCAATATCGACAGTCTGCAATTCACTGCACCCGATAAGGAGTATTTTCTGGATAACCTGAAAATTGCTGCCAGCCAGAGAGATAGTTCTCATAAACAACTGACAGTAACATCTAATTTCCTGAATGCAAGTATCGAGGGAGATTATTCCTATCGTACCCTGCCTGCCAGTGTAATGAATATCATGCGGAAATACATTCCCGCTCTGATATTACCGGACAAGAAACCCATAGAAAGCGAAAATAATTTCCATTTTGATGTAAACATCTTCAATACGGATTTATTATCCACTGTATTCAATATTCCCATTAAAATCTATACACACTCTACCCTCAAAGGCTATTTTAATGACAAAGCGCAACGTCTGCGGGTAGAGGGATATTTCCCACGGTTGCGTTACGGAGATAAATTCATTGAGTCCGGGATGTTATTATGCGAAAATCCGGGTGACAAAATTCATGCCCGCCTGCGCTTCAATAACCGCAAGCCGACAGGTGCAATAAACATTGCATTGGAAGCTCAGGCCAAAGACGACCTTATTCAGACTTCCCTAAACTGGGGTAACAGTAGTTCCGTCACCTATAGTGGTAAACTGGCTGCTACTGCACATTTTCTCCGTGCACAAACTGAGGAGCTGGATAATAAACGTTCCCGTAGGGCTGTTTCGGCATTGAAAACAATCGTAGATGTGCAAAAGACGGATATCATTCTGAATGATACTCTATGGGAAATACACCCCTCACAAGTAGTCATTGATTCCGGGAAAATACATATTAATGATTTCTATTTCAGCCACAAAGACCGACACTTGCGCATCAATGGGGTTATTTCGGAAGAACCCAATGACACGATACGCCTGGACTTGAAAGACATTAATATAGGATATGTATTCGACATAGCTGACCTTGGAGTTAACTTTAAGGGTGAAGCTACCGGTCCTGCCTATGCCAGTGGAGTATTAAAGACCCCCGTTATGTATACCGACCTATTTATCCGAAGTCTTGGGTTGAACGACGGATTGTTGGGCGATGCCAATATTCATGGAGAATGGCATCACGAAGTAAAAGGAATTTATCTCGATGCACATATTCGTGAGAAAGACATAGCCAAAAGTCATGTATATGGATATATCTACCCCATAAAACCTACAAGTGCACTCGACTTGCAGATTGAAGCGGACAGCACCAATCTCAAGTTTATTGAACACTACATGAGTAGTATTACACCGGAATTTAACGGACGAGCCAGTGGCAACGTACACTTCTATGGTAAATTTAAAGGGCTTACCATGGAAGGGCGCGTACTTGGCGATGCTTCCATGAAGGTAGATGTATTGAACACTACTTTCTTCATAAAAGACAGTATTCTCATAGAGCCGAACGGGCTGACTTTTCATAATAACCGCATTTTCGACCCTCAGGGCAACCAGGGACACGTAAACGGTTACCTGCACTATGAACACTTCAAGAATCTGGAATATCGTTTTCAGTTTGACGTAAATAATATGCTGGTGATGAATACAAAAGAATCGCTTGATTTACCTTTCTATGGTACGGTATATGGAACAGGCAATGCTCTGATTGCCGGTAACGCACGGGATGGCGTAAATATAGATGTAGCTATGACTACCGACCGAAATACCAATTTTGTTTATATAAAGGATAATGTATCTTCTGCTGCCAATACCCAATTCATCAAGTATGTAGATAAAACACCTCGTCGTGCTGTGCTGGACTCCATCAATTTGACCTCTGATTATGAGCTGGCACAACAAGAGATACAACAGGAAGAAGAAAGTCATACCGATATCCGCCTTAATCTGCTTGTAGAAGCTACCCCGAATGCAACCATGAAGATTGTTATGGATCCCATTGCAGGCGACTACATCAGTGGACGAGGGTCCGGAAATATCCGCACAGAGTTTTACAACAAAGCAGATGATGTAAAAATGTTCGGTAGTTACCGCATCAATCAGGGAGTTTATAAATTCAGCTTGCAGGAAGTGATACGCAAGGATTTTACAATAAAAGACGGAAGTACTATCAGTTTTAACGGTCCTCCGTTGGATGCCACCATGGATATCCAGGCAAACTATATGGTGAATTCCGCATCATTGAATGACTTGGTACCCAATGCAAGCAGCTATGGAATCCCTACGAATATCCGGGTAAACTGTACCATGAATCTGACAGGTCAACTCACTTCTCCTGACATTAAGTTGGGACTGGAAGTGCCTAATGAACGAGATGAAGTACAAGCACTTATACGCAACTATATCCCTACGGACGAACAAATGAATATGCAGATTCTCTATCTGTTAGGTATCGGCAAATTCTATACACCCGAGAATGTAGATGCCACACAAAACTCGAATATGATGACTTCTGTGCTTTCATCCACCCTTTCGGGACAACTAAATAATGCACTTTCCAACATTATTAATAGTAACAACTGGAATATAGGTACCAACCTCAGCACCGGAGAAAAAGGCTGGACGGATATGGAATTCGAAGGAATGCTATCGGGGCAATTACTGAACAATCGTCTGCTTATCAATGGTAACTTCGGATACCGAGACAATCCGATGGCAAATACGAACTTTGTAGGTGACTTTGAAGCAGAATGGCTTGTGAACCGTAGCGGAGATATTCGACTGAAAGCGTATAATGAAACGAATGACCGCTATTATACAAGAACCAATCTGACAACGCAAGGCATCGGTATCATTTTCAAGAAAGACTTCAACCGATGGAAAGAGCTTATGTTCTGGAATAAGTGGAGGTTGAAAAGACTGAGACGGGAAATGGAACAAAAAGAAGCGGAAAAGAACACCGAAGAGCAAACAGAAGAAACAGAAACCACCGCTACCCAAGCGGCAGCAAAAGCAAAAGAAAAGAGAGGGGGAAGTTAATTTTCCCCTTCTTTATTTTCATACAGGCTATTTTCTTATTCATATATCAATTTATAATCATTTACAAAGCCTATTCCTTCCGCTGTTTCTATACAGTTCAGCAACCGCCACTCACAACTGCGCACCCAGCTACAGAAATTCTCTTCGGGTTGATACTCACTCCTAGCGAACTCCAACAAACGGTCTACCTCAAAATTATCAGAAATAATACCTGCTCCGCCTCGTGCCGCATCATAAGCGTTACAATCCTGTTCGATGTGCGCCGGCACCATCAGTAAAGGCTTACCCAGATACATAGCCTCACAAACAGATTCAAAACCTGCCGTAGTGGCATACGCCCGGCAACCCGACATATATCGAAGGAATTTTTCGTCATCCAACTGATGAAATGACAATGTTTCATCCATCCTGCATACTTCCGGCTCATCCGGTTTGTCCCAGAAGAAGTGCAAAGGCACTTCAGGGTGTTGCTCATGCCACTGGGAGATACTTTCTCCAAATCCGGCATTAACCATATAGCCGTGTACATACTCTCCGGAAGCAGCTTCACAACAAAGCACTTCGCGCCGCAGCAAAGGCGGTACCACGCGTATATGTGCTTCTTCGTCCGTTTCCATCGGACGGAATGAGAGAGCCAGCTTCTCTTTGGCTCCGATACACGTGAGTCGTGTAAAAAAACGGAGCATTAGCAGGCTCACGGGATTCTTTTTGGGAAACTCAAAGTCATGATGCAGGAAAAGATATTGATGGCCAACACTGATCTGCGGTACAGAAGGGCGGAAAAAAAGATAAGTCAAGCCCGTCAGTAACTCATAAAAGTTGATTACGAGATCCGCATCAGTTTCATGGATACGCCGGTGAATATAACAGATGCTACGCAGATAAGCAGGAACTTGCATCAGATTATATGCGATACTGCGAGACATGCTGACCCGCTTATTGGCAGGTGTAGGCAGAAAGTTCGGACTGAGAAAGCGTTTCACAGGTGCCTGTATGCTGCGGTTGAAGAAACCCGGCAGGCGACGGGTATTGCTCTTTCCCACCAGTACTTCTACTACCTCGTGCCCGTTGCGCCGTAGTATTTCTTCCAGCGTGATGGCTTGCGTCAGATGACCGCGGCCCTCTCCTTGAACAATAAAAAGAACTTTCATCTTTATATTTATAATTTAGTAATTTACGATTTATAATTCACGATTTTAACTACAGAGGCGCTCTTCAGACTTTTCATTCATCAGCATATCCTCATACCGTAACACTTCCCAATTCCCCTCCTCATCCTCTACGAGTGCCGAAAGAGTTTCCACCCAGTCACCGGAGTTAAGATAATGTATATCATCATAATAAGTATTTGCCGGATGATGAATGTGCCCGCAAATGATACCGTCGCATTTACGTGTACGGGCAAACGTCACCAGTTCCTCCTCAAAATCGGAAATATAAGAAACAGCGGATTTTACTTTTTGTTTAATCGCTTGTGACAAAGAATAATAAGGTTGTCCATGCCGGGCGCGATACACATTATAAATACGGTTCAGCCATAATAGAATGGTAGAATAAAAAGTACGTAATCTCATAGTGTCTGTATTTTTAGTTGCAGGCAAAGGTCAGTTATTCGTATTACGCCGATATGTAGAAAATATGACAAGTATCTTTCATTTTTTTCACTGAACTTCCTTATCTTTACAGAAGATAAGCTGCATCTCAACATAACTTTTTCATGCAAGCATGAAAGTTATACCTTCGATTTGCATTATCTTTACTCCCTCAAAAGAAACTCTCGTATGAAAAAGCCCGGAAATATCCTCATTGTCGATGATAACCGCGGTGTGCTCACCGCTGTGCAACTGCTGTTGAAACCCCATTTCGAAAAGATCATCACGCTCACTTCACCTGTCACACTTACCTCTGTGTTGCGTGAAGAAACTCCATCGGTGGTGTTACTTGACATGAACTTTACATCAGGCATCAATACCGGAAACGAAGGATTATTCTGGTTGCAGGAGATCAAACGCCTTCGTCCCTCCTTGCCTGTGGTTCTTTTCACTGCTTATGGAGATATCGATCTTGCCGTGCGTGGCATTAAAGAAGGGGCTACAGACTTTATTGTCAAGCCATGGGATAATCAAAAGCTGGTGGAAACCTTACTGAATGCAGCCCAAGCCATTCATAATAAGAATAACGGAAAAAGTGCCTCGCCCGTAACCCCTGCCATGTATTGGGGAGAAAGTCCCATCATGCAGCAACTGCGCTCGCTGGTGGAGAAAGTCGCCATAACCAATGCAAATATACTTATCACCGGAGAAAACGGTACGGGAAAAGAGATGCTGGCACGTGAAATTCATGCACTTTCTTCCCGCCGTACGAAAGAAATGATTGCCGTAGACATGGGAGCCATCACCGAAAGCCTTTTTGAGAGCGAGCTTTTCGGGCATACAAAAGGCTCTTTTACAGATGCATACGCTGACCGTCCCGGTAAGTTCGAAACAGCAGACCATAGCACACTGTTTCTCGATGAAATCGGCAATTTACCCTATCACCTGCAAGCCAAACTACTGACCGTATTGCAACGCCGCAGTATTGTCCGTGTAGGCAGCAACCTGCCTATCGCTGTTGACATCCGTCTGATTTGTGCCACCAACCGCAACCTGAACGAGATGGTACAACGCAATGAATTCCGTGAAGACTTGCTTTACCGCATCAATACTATCCATCTTGAAATTCCGCCTTTGCGCGAACGGCCGGAAGACATTCTTCCTCTTGCCGAACGCTTTATAACACGCTTCTGCAAGCAATATGACAAAGCATTATTACGGCTTTCCGATGCTGCCTGTACCAAATTGAAAACACATCCCTGGTACGGAAATATCCGCGAACTGGAGCATGCCATAGAGAAAGCAGTCATTATTTGTGACGGTAACGAACTGCCGGCAGAACTGTTCCAGCTACCTAAGCGTCCCGAAACCTCACGCACCGGAAGCGATGCCGGTACAGAAGCAGCCACCCTTGAAGAAATGGAACGGAAAATGATACAGAAAGCTCTGGATACCTGTAACGGCAATCTATCTGCTGTTGCTGCACAACTCGGCATCACCCGGCAGACTCTCTATAACAAAATGAAAAAGTTCGGATTATGAAACATTACTACCGATACATCACCGACCGCTACCTTTTCCGTATCGTCATCTCTCTCCTGTTGGCGGGAGCTGTCACGGTATCCATTATTTATAAAGACCTTCTATGGATCGTCATCTCTTCCTTGCTGCTGTTGACGAGTCTGCGCTGGCAATGGAAACTGTATCGCCGGCATACACAGAAGGTTCTGTTTCTACTCGATGCCATTGAAAACAACGATGCATCCATCCATTTCTCCGAACACGAAGACATTCCGGACAATCGTATTGTAAACCAGGCCCTGAACCGTGTTGCTTCCATATTATATAATGTAAAGAGTGAAACAGCACAACAGGAAAAGTATTACGAACTCATTCTCGACTGCATCAATACCGGTATCCTGGTACTGAACGATGCAGGTGCTGTTTACCAGAAAAATAACGAAGCCCTTCGCCTGTTAGGGCTGGAAGTCTTCACCCATGTCAGCCAACTTAACCGTATTGATGCAAACCTTATGGGACTTTTCGCCCATTGCCGCCCCGGAGATAAATTGCAAACCCGCCTGTCCAACGAACGCGGCACAGTCAACCTCTCCATCCGCGTCTCCGACATAACCATCCGTCAGGAGCATTTCCGCATCCTTGCCCTGAATGATATCAATAACGAACTGGATGAAAAGGAAATCGACTCCTGGATACGCCTGACCCGTGTACTGACACATGAAATTATGAATTCCGTCACTCCTATCACTTCACTGAGCGATACATTGCTGACGCTGATACAAGGAAGCGAAGAATTAAAAGCAAAAAGTGAATCCATCTCTTCCGACAAAGAAACTGCTGACGAAATCCGCAATGGCCTGCACACCATCAGCACCACAGGCAAAGGACTTCTCTCTTTTGTAGAAAATTACCGCCGTTTCACCCGTATCCCCAAACCGGAACCTTCCTTGTTCTACGTCAAAGGTTTTATCAACCGCATGGTGGAACTGGCACGGCATCAATATCCTGATTCACATATCACTTTCCACTCCCACATCACTCCGGATGACCTTATTCTTTATGCAGATGAGAACCTTATCTCACAGGTACTCATCAACTTATTGAAAAATGCCATTCAGGCCATCGAAGCAGCAGGAATTCCGGAAGGCATCATCACCTTACACGCTTATTGCAATGAAAATGAAGCCGTACTCATCGAAGTATCCAATAACGGTCCTGCCATTCCTCCTGAAGTAGCAGAACACATTTTCATACCTTTCTTCACCACAAAAGAAGGTGGCAGCGGCATCGGTTTGAGCATTTCCCGTCAAATTATGCGCCTGTCAGGTGGCAGCCTTTCCCTGCATCCCGGAAAGGAAACCATGTTTGTACTAAAATTCAATTAAGAAAATTTGTAATGAAGAATTATATGAAAAGAAAGTAAAATTCAATCTGAACATTTTACACCTTGCAATTGTTTAAAAATAGACGTAACTTCGCTTTGCGATAACTAAATCCTTGAATAAACAACTTAAATAATACCTAATTTATGATTTTTACAGCAGAAAACATTCTTTTAATTGGTTCTATCTTACTTTTCATTAGTATTATTGTCGGTAAGACCGGCTATCGATTCGGAGTTCCTGCCCTGTTACTGTTCCTTGTCGTCGGCATGATTTTCGGTAGCGATGGTTTCGGACTACAGTTTCATAACGCTAAAGAAGCACAATTTATTGGTATGGTTGCTCTTAGCGTTATTTTGTTTTCCGGCGGTATGGATACTAAATTCAGCGAAATTAAACCGATTCTTGTTCCAGGTATTGTCCTCTCCACATTCGGCGTACTGCTTACCGCCGTCTTTACAGGATTCTTCATCTGGTGGATCTCCGGCATGAGTTGGTCAAATATTTATCTTCCTATCACTACATCCCTACTACTTGCCTCCACCATGTCATCTACTGATTCCGCTTCTGTATTTGCCATCTTGCGTTCGCAGAAAATGAATCTGAAACATAACCTTCGTCCAATGCTGGAACTTGAAAGTGGTAGTAATGACCCCATGGCTTACATGCTTACCATCGTGCTGATACAGTTCATACAATCCGGTGGAATGGGTATTGCAGGTATCTTCGGTTCATTCGTTATCCAATTTATAGTAGGTGCGGCTGCCGGATACCTTCTCGGCAAACTTGCCATCCTCATGCTGAATAAACTCAACATTGATAATCAGGCCCTTTATCCCATCCTTCTGCTTGCATTTGTATTTTTCACTTTCTCCATTACCGATCTTCTGAAAGGAAATGGTTACCTCGCCGTTTACATTGCCGGTATTATGGTAGGTAACAACAAGATAATGCATCGCAAAGAGATTTATACTTTCATGGATGGATTGACCTGGCTGTTCCAAATCATCATGTTCCTTTGCCTCGGTTTGTTGGTAAATCCTCACGAATTACTCGATATCGCTTTGGTAGCAACACTTATCGGTGTATTTATGATTGTTATTGGTCGTCCGCTCAGTGTCTTCCTCTGCTTGCTGCCTTTCGGTAAGAAGATTACAAACCGTTCGCGACTCTTCGTTTCCTGGGTAGGTTTACGCGGAGCAGTGCCTATCATCTTCGCCACTTATCCGGTAGTAGCGCAAGTACCGGGTGCCGACGTGATCTTCAATATCGTATTCTTTATCACGATTGTTTCTCTCGTTATCCAAGGTACTACCGTTTCCTTAGCTGCCCGCTTACTGAAACTTTCTACTCCGCTGGAGAAGACCGGTAATGAATTCGGTGTGGAATTGCCCGAAGAAATTGATAGTGATCTCAGCGATATGACCGTTACCACGGAGATGCTGGAAGAAGGCGATACCCTGAAGGATATCACTCTGCCTAATGGAGCACTCGTAATGATTGTGAAACGAGGCACGGAATTCCTGATACCGAACGGATCGCTGAAATTACATTTGGGGGATAAGTTGTTGCTGATTTCGGATAAGAAGAGTAGTGATTAATATGTGTGTACTTTTTCTTTCGTTTGCCCGAAAGAAAAAGATACCAAAAAGAAAGGGCACGGGCTACGTCTACGGTGCTACTCCGATACTGCCATGCGCAGACGGGGCTC
>ERZ860710.1206-NODE-1206-length-12623-cov-3.517187_pt1 | contig 12623 bp, 9 predicted proteins | sample MGYA00509974_ERZ860710 | MGnify/ENA primary metagenome ERZ860710 (study PRJEB30046, sample SAMN00715261) | human gut metagenome | study: EMG produced TPA metagenomics assembly of the A metagenome-wide association study of gut microbiota in type 2...
TTCCTGTCCTCCTCGAATGCATTCGCAGTCATGACTATCACCGGTATAGACGCTTTCTTCTGATCTCTTAACTTTCGAATCTGTCTCGTTGCATCGTACCCATTCATCCTCGGCATCTGCACATCCATTAAAATCAGATCATAATATCCATACATCCTCAATGCTTCTGCATTCATATGAACAATCCGATGACCAGGCAGAGTATACGCCATCACTCCACAGCTTTGAACATCCAGCAGTTCTTTATAATAGTCCTGTTGCAGGAGATGCTCCTTTCTGAGCGTCTGATTCATTTCTGCAAACCGCCGTTCAGCAATCTTGTCCTTGTTATCCGCTCCAATCTCCAAAAAGAAAAGCCATACTCTGCATTTCTTCTATGCAAAGTACAGCTTTTATCTGCAATAGATCTTCTTTAGGGGATGTGAAAAACTCGATTGAGTTTTTTTGCATCCCCCTTTTCTTGCTCTTACCGGAGTAATCCACTTTCCTTGAGCAAAATTTCCAGATCGGTTCCTTCCACAGCTTTTATTACTTTCTTTAAGACTACCTTTTCCTTGAGAGAAAGCGGAAGTTCATCAATCGGTTTTTTATCAACTGCGTAATATGCAGCACGCAGCAATTCACGTACATCGTACTTCGAGCCCCACACCTCCGGAACACCACGATCTACGTTCATAAGTGTGTAAACTGCTTCCATACCTGTACGGATGGAGTATTCTGTCGTAAAAATAGTGTCTCTCGGTGTCTCCGCAAACTGTCCCAGGAATGCAAAATTGACAGCACCTTCCGGAACAACAAGCGGACGATCACTTTCTTTTCTTGGCTGGAAGAAAGCATTGATGTATGGCATGAAGCAGGTTGTTGTATTGCAGCGATTTTTTGCCCAATCGTCAATCTGATCTGTCGGGACGCCAATGTGATAAAGCCACTCACGGCAAACTTCTTCACCTGTACAATCCCGCATTGCCTTCTTTACATAATTTCCTTCTTTATTCGTTGTAAGTGCATATACCCAGATCAAAACCGTATTTTTATCCTGTGCTTTAAACTGCGGCTGACGATTGATTGTCCATGAAAGATACCAGTTATCGGTACTATCCTTCACTGTCACAATTCCTCCGGTTGTTACTTTTCCTTCTCTCGGATCACGCTTGCAAATGCTGATAATCTTCTGGATAATCTCTTCATCCGAGGTTTCCACAGTTGCACTCATCCAGTTTGTTGCTTCAAAATCGTCGCAGAATTTATCCGGATTACCATACTCACCATTCTTTGCCTGTGCAGCAATATTCTTCCACAAATCCCACGATTCGCCTGTACCGTTTTTAATCAGGCTCAAATCCGGTGCTGTATTCTGATCTCCATAGCAGGAAGTATCTGTACAGCATCCATTTGTTATAAAGACCAGATCATCCTCAATCAAATCAATTGTACCCGGTTTTCCAGCCTTTTCATATATAATCTGTGTGGCAGTTTTTTTACCATTTTCATCTTTGATGACAACATTTTTGACATCCATGCCATATTCGACTGACACACCATGGCTTTCGAGATATTTTACAAGCGGAAGAATCATGCTCTCGTATTGATTGTATTTCGTAAAGCGGAGTGCGGAAAAATCCGGAAGTCCATCAATATGATGGCAGTATCTGCACAAATACCGTTTCATTTCCAGTGCAGATGACCATCTTTGAAATGCAAACATAGTCTGCCAGTATAGCCAGAAATTCGTGTCCCAGAAGGAATCCGGCAATATCTCACTGATTTTCTTATCCTCCAAATCCTTTTCCGGTGTCATAAACAACTTTGACAATGCCAGGGCTGAATCCTTATCAAGTGTAAATTTCTTATCTGTATGTGCATCCTGCCCGCATTTCTCAGAAGCCCTGCAAAGGGAGTAATTCGGATCATGCTTGTTTAACCAATAATACTCATCCAAAACAGAGACGCCCGGTGTCTCTATCGAAGGAACATCACGGAACATATCCCACATACATTCAAAATGGTTGTCCATTTCTCTTCCGCCACGCATATAGAAACCTTTTCGGACATCCTTTCTTCCATCGCAGCTGCCCCCGGCAAGATCCAGTTTCTCAAGGAGATGAATGTGCTCTCCCTTTACCTGCCCATCTCTCACCAGATAAAAAGCGGCTGAAAGCCCCGCTAATCCTGTTCCAATGATATATGCTGATTTCCGGTCAGCACCCTCCGGTTTTTCCGGTCTTGCAAATGCTTCATAAGTTCCTGCTGAATAATACATAATAAAAACCCTCCTTTTTGTTTAAACTGTGTCGTTTTCTTTGTTTCCATATGCACAGTATATCCACAAAATCTTTTTCCTACTATGCACAAAAAAAGAGAACTGTCATAGAAAGCGACAATCCTCTTACATTGCATCCATATACGACAAACCACAAGATTTGTCGTAATCAGCTCCTGTTCAGTTTTGCATTATTCAATGCATGTGCGAAAGATCCTTGAATCAATGCATTTAATCTTTCTATGATCTGTTTCGGATCCTCCTTCATTCCCTTATCAATCCATTCTAATACCAGACCAACAAACCCATATTTGTAAAAATCTGCAATGAATGCTTTATCCTCTTCCCGCACGACCATATCTGCCGCTTTTTCTTCGAGTACATTATATATTAGCTGATACGTTACTTTATACAAATAACGGTAAATATATCCTCGCGGAGCATTATGATAGATGTTGACAACAAAAGGTTCGTCCTTTTTCAGTAGATGAAATATTGCCAGAAATCCTTCCTGCCACGTATCATATGTTTTATTCTGTTTCAGAACATGATCTGCATCTGTTTCACAAATCCATTCAATCAACTCATATATATCATGAAAATGATAATAAAAAGTCTGACGGTTTATCCCACACTTTTCCGTAATGTCATTGATTGTTATTTTATCAATTGATTTTTCTAATAATAATTCCTTAAACGCAAATGCGATTGCAAACTTTGTCGTTGCCTTGTTCATGCTACCTGATCCCCCTATTCTTTACTTATATATTTTACCGTCATTGGGTGATTTTTGCAAATTCAAATTATTGTGGATTGTCTTCATGAAACAGATGATTGGACGGATCCTGAAGTCTGGAAGAAAGCCAACCCATCTCTCGGCATCACGGTTGGGATGGATAAGGTAGAGGCCGCCTGCGAATCTGCCAAGCAGAATCCCGGTGAAGAAAATTCATTCAGACAGTTGCGACTGAACCAGTGGGTGAAGCAGGCTGTGTGCTGGATTCTATGAAGCTGACACTGGAACAAAGGCTGGCCCACAGCGGTCATCCAGTACTCCTCTGGATGATGGATAACATTTATATCCGTACTGATCCTGCTGGCAATGTAAAAGCAGACAAAGAAAAATCCACAGAAAAAATCGACGGTGCAGTTGCCACGATTATAGGACTTGACCGTGCGATCCGCTGTGGAAATAATACCAGTGCTTCTGTCTATGATGACAGAGGGATCTTATTCCTATAACCCCTGCATACTTTACCTTATAATACGCATACTATTAAGTGGAAATCCCCTTAATGTGTTGCTGTTTCCCTTATTTTGTTGTAATATTTAAGGGAAAAATCGGAGGTGAAGGAAATGAGAACTTTTAATTACTCTGAAATCAAGAAGCAAAAGTGGGATTCAGATGTTCTTAGCTTAATTGCAGCAATTTATAAAGAGGCCGGTAAACAGGAAATGTACCTGAAACAACGTCCTGAAGAATTAGAAAAACTGGTTGAGATTGCTAAAATACAAAGCACCGAGGCATCAAACGCAATTGAGGGAATTGTTACAACAAGCACTCGTATCAAGCAGATTGTAGAAGAAAAAACAACACCAAAGAACTGTGATGAGCAGGAAATTGCAGGGTATCGCGATGTTCTTAATATTATTCACGAAAGCTTTGATGCAATTCCTATCACACAGAATTATATTTTACAGCTTCACAAAATATTGTATAGCCACATGAATAATCCTATGGCCGGAAGAACTAAAAGTGTACAAAACTATATTAGTGCCACCTATCCAGATGGCCATGTAGAAACTCTGTTCACTCCACTTGCTCCATACGATACTCCACAAGCTTTAGATAGAATATGTGAGGAATATAATCGTGTCATTGGAAATATGGAAGTTGAACCCCTGATTGCAATTCCAATCTTCATGCATGACTTTCTTTGCATCCATCCGTTCAATGATGGAAATGGACGAATGAGCCGTTTGCTTACAACACTTCTGTTATACAGAAATGGCTTTTATGTTGGCAAGTATATTTCATTGGAAGCTAAGATTGCCAAGAACAAGGATCTGTATTACGACGCACTTGGTCAGGCACAGATTGGCTGGCATGAAGGGACAGAGGCCCCAGTGCCATTTATCAAGTATTTGCTTGGTACTGTTCTTGCTGCATACAAAGATTTCGAAGAACGTTTTGAACTTGTTGAAACAAAGTTGCCAGCTCTCGAAACAGTCAGACGAGCAACCTTACACAAAATAGGTCGCTTCACAAAGCAGAATATTCGTGAGCTTTGCCCTTCGCTTAGCGTCAGCTCTATAGAGGGCTCACTAAGAAAATTAGTCGCATCTGGTGAACTAAAACGTGAAGGCTCAGGAAAGAACACTTGCTATTTTAGAATAAAATAATACCATTAAGTATTTTATATTTCCCTTAAACATTTCCATTTTTTAAGGGAAAGTCACCGTGATTAAGGTTAAGAGGGTGTCGCAAAATCATCAGATTAGATGATAGAGTGATGCCCTCGCTCTATCATATGTAAAAAATCGGAAAGAATCTTTTGAACTGTTGATTCTTTCCGATTTTTTGCGTACTTTAATAAAGCTACCAGTTTTTCGCTTTTTTATGCGGTTTCTTTTACTGGAAATAGGTGGCTTCCTGTTCGCTCATTCTGTATTTTTGCATGCAACTTATTCAGATTATATCCCATACACAATAAAAGAATCTCCAGTTTCACTTTGGTTTTCCCTCGAAGCAGAAATCTTTGGAATTCATAGTCATTTTTTAGAACTCCGAATGCTCCCTCCACTTGTATCGAGCGATTCATCCGGTATAAGATTCCCTTTTCGCTTAAAATATTTTCATATGATTCCTGACGCTTCTCTAAGAAACTTTTGGAGATGTATAGACGTTTGTTCCCTTTAGCTCGGGTACATTTTTCTTTGTGCGGACAGCCTGTACAGTCTTCGCATTCATAAACTGTCACTTCTGATTCATAGCCACTCTTACTTTTCTGTTTTTTTATGAAAAGAGGTTTTAGTTCCTTTCCGGCATGGCATATATATGTGTCTGTTATCTCATCATATCCCATATTTTCCCGTTTACTGATATCCTGTTTGAAACTGCGTTTTTTCCATTTTTCATAGGTCTGCGGTTTGATGTATGGTTTCTGTTTCTGCTCCCGCAGATATGTATAAGCTTCTTCGCTCTCATATCCAGAATCCGCAGTCACACTTGGGTAACGGAATCCCACTTTTTTCTCTATTGTCTCCAGAAAAGGGATCAGTGTCCAGACGTCATTCCGGTCCTGGAAAATATCCGCTGCAACAATATATTCACTATCTACACCAATCTGCACGTTATATCCCGGCTTTAGCTGTGCATTCCTCATGTGATCATCTTTCATGTGCATAAACGTAGCGTCTGGATCTGTTTTACAATAATTATTCCTTCCCTGGAAACTGGCTGTATGCCAGTCATAAACAGTCTGGCGTTCCAGAAAACGGCGGAATAACTCCAGATACTTCTGGTTCCGGCTTTTGCGTTTTCCTCTTCCATGTACAAAAACAGTGTGTTGTTCTTCGCATACTTGTTCTATAAAACAGCATATTTTCTGAATATCGTGTGTTCTGGTTTCTTTCGATACACTGAAAGACTGTAGGTACTCCCGGTTTAACAGAGCGACCGCTTCCTGTATTTTTAGGAACATCTTTTCTTCCCATTTTCCAACCGATTTTTTCCATACAAACGTATATTTATTGGCACAGGCCTCCAGCTTCGTACCATCTATAAATACGGTTTCTTTTGATAGTTCGTCCATTTGTTCCAGACGACGTACCATCTGATAAAACAGGTCTTCGCAGGCGTCAGCCAAAAATCCAGTACGGAATCTTGCAATTGTACTGTGATCTGGTGCTTTCTGCCCAGCAAGCAACCACATGAAATTAATATCACGTTTACAAGCAGTTTCAATCTTTCTGGAAGAATAGATATTTTGGGAATAAGCATAGGTCAAGATCTTAAACATGGTCTTTGGGTCCACTGCCGGATTTCTGCCTTTGGCAGAGTAAGCCTGATACAGCAAGCTGTAATTCAAATCCTCCAATTCGTGGCTCAGCAGTCGAACAGAATCATCATTAGGAACCAGACCTTCCAAATTTAATGGCAAAACCAGTTGATAAGGCTCGCCAAATTCGGTATAATTCTTATGGTATTTTATGTATTTGGTCATACTTAATTATACCATGGATTGCGGACTCTTCGGAGTCCGTTTTCTGTTTTTAGGCATAAAAATGGAGCTATTGCTCCATAGATTGATTACTCATCTATTTTGCAACAGCCCCTTTTATTCTTTTCATCCTATTTCCAAATTTCTTTATTTTCCGATCTTCTCTATTCCCCGGATCACTCCTCCGTGATCACTCTTCCAAACTTTTCTTTTTACACGCTTTTCCTGCCTCGTACTCCCGAAGCTCCTTTAACGCTTCTCCGCCAAGGAGATACAGGATTGCTGTATTGAAGATCGTCATCAAACCGATCCCGACATCACCAAGATCCCATACAACTGTATAGGCCGCAAGACCTCCTGCAAAAAGCATCACCAGTGCCATAACCTTATAAGCCGTCTGTGACAGCCAGTTATCCCCGAACAAATAAGCCACATTACTTCTTGCATAAAAGAGGATTCCAAGGAATGTTGAAAAGCTGAACATGAACAGGGTCGCAGCTATAAAAATCACTCCAAATTCACCGAGATGATACCGCATGGCAGTCTGCAAAAGTTCCATTCCCGACAGTCCCGCCACCAAGTCTTCCGGTACAAGAAGCATGATCATCGCTGTACAGCTACAGATGACAATCGTATCAATAAAGACTCCCAACGCCTGAACCAGTCCTGCCTGAACCGGATTTTCACATTCTGCTGCCGCTGCCGCACAGGGAGCAGAACCCGATCCTGCTTCATTTGAGAAAAGCCCTCTCTTGATTCCATTCATCAGTACTGCACCAAACCCTCCTGCCGCAATCTGCCGGAACCCGAACGCCTCCTGAAAGATCCTCTCAAAAACCTGAGGAAGGCTTCCGATATTCCTGAAAATGATCACGATCGTCAGAACGAAATAGCATACCGCCATAACCGGTACTAAAAGATCCAGTACTTTCACAGTTGCGTTCTTCCGCAATACGATCACTGCCGCAAGTGCTACAAGCACGATGGTTGTATAAAGGGGCGGAACAGAGAATGCATTTTCTAAAGAAGAAGTCACTGAATTGCTGATCACCTGACTGATGCCGCACCAGCAGATCAGTCCCGATATCGCAAATAATACTGCGATCAGGGAATAACGCTTTTTCTTTTTCTGCCTCCGCTCCATATAACGATGCATATAATAAGCCGGACCACCCCGGTATCCACCATACAGGGGATCTTTTTCCTTATAAAGCTGGGCGAGCGTTGCCTCAATGAATGCTGTCGATGAACCAATCAGTGCCGTGACCCACATCCAGAATACAGCTCCGGCACCACCTGCTGAAATTGCTGCAACCACTCCGACCAGATTCCCCATCCCGACTCTCGTTGCCGTTGAAACGATCAGCGTCTGAAATGTGGACAAGCTGCCCTTTTCTTTCTTTTCCTTTTTTTCACTTTTACCGTCCGCATCTTTTTTCGCTTTTGTCCCCACCAATGCACGCACCATATCAGGGAAAAGCCGGATCGGGAGAAACCGGGTTCTTACTGTAAAATAAATTCCCATCGGGATCAGAAGAATAAGCAGTGAAATTCCCACACTGCTGCCTCCCGGTAATGGGATCTGAATCAGGTCTCCCCATAAAAATGAATAAACAATTTCTATCAGTTTTGTTATCATCTGTCCTTATCCTTTCCGTGCCATTCACTCATCCTAACACGGAAAAACTTCCATTGCTGCGGGACATGATATTCATTTTGATCCTGCAGTCCGCCATAGGCTCATGATTTACATCCAGTTCATACTCGATCCGTACATCAATTTCATCCTCTGTCACCTGAATCTCCAGCTCTCTGGTATTCACATCAAGCAGCATCTGTCCATACGGTGTCCGGTAATACGTCGAGTTCTTTTTATTCTTTTCAAAGATCATGTGAGAATCTGACAATCCGCTCTTTACGATCTCCACGCATCCAGTTCCTGTGATCTTGATCCGGTTTCTGATCATTTCAGAAGACCCTTCCACAGCCTCATCATATACAATATAATGCTTCTCGTTTCTGAAGTAATAGCTGCCCGGAGTCACAACTTCGATCGCTTCTGCCTCGTCCCTTTCAACGGCAGGCGTCTCTGCAATCTCTTCGTGCATACCGGAAATGCTTACAAATACATCCTTTGTCATAATCTTTAATATCCTTCTATATTCACTACATTCGTTATCGGCACATCAAATGGCATGACTGTATTTGCAAATTTTCTGAACTTCTCTGCCGCATCACTTACATAAAATGAATAATTGCTGTGCTGCCCTTCTGTTCCGTCATTCGCCATATCATTCTCTTCCAGCAGACATTTCAGATCCATCGCTGTCTCATAAGCAGGGTTTACAATCTGAATCTTGTCCCCCATATAAGCCCGGATCTTGGATCTGAGCAACGGATAATGCGTACAGCCAAGAATCATGGCATCAATATCCGTACTTCGCATAGATTCCAGATAATACTCGATTACTTCCTCTGTTACCTGATGCTCTTTAAATCCTTCTTCCACCAGAGGAACAAACAACGGGCAGGCCTTCTCAATGACCGTGATCTCCGGGTTCATTCCCTGGATCACTTTCGTATACATCCCGCTCTGAACCGTTGCCTCTGTCCCAACTACTCCGACTTTCCTGTTCTTCGTCGCCTCTACGGCTGCTCTCGCACCCGGAATAACCACTCCCAGGATTGGGATATCAAACTCATCTTTCACCGCATCCAGTGCCAATGCACTTGCAGTATTGCAGGCGATCACGATCGCCTTCACCTCTTTGGTCTTCAAAAAACGAATGATCTGTTCCGAAAAACGAATGATCGTATTCTGCGACTTACTTCCATAAGGAACGCGGGCAGTATCTCCGAAATAAACAATATTCTCATCCGGTAACTGTCGGCTGATCTCTCTTGCAACCGTCAGTCCTCCGACTCCCGAATCAAATACTCCGACAGGAGCTGTCTTTTTATCCATCATATCCGACTATATTCTCCCCTATTTTTCTATAATGACACAAATTCAGCCATGCGGACTCCGAAGACTCCACAAGGCTGAATTATCATCATGTCGTTGCCTTATAATATTATAATTTGAATCACCAGGATTTGCAATGCTTATTTAGATTGCAAGTGATTTAGCCACATCATACTGGTATGCAGAAATGGTCTTCTTCATTGCAAGAGCTTCCTCAATATCAAAATCAACGAACTCGCCATGCTGATATCCTACAACACGGTTTGTCTTGCCCTGGCAGAGAAGGTCAACTGCCATAGCTCCCATTGTAGAAGCGTAAACTCTGTCCTTACATGTCGGGCTTCCACCACGCTGCATATGTCCAAGGATCGTAGCTCTTGTCTCAATACCTGTTGCATCTTCGATTCTCTTTGCAAGATTGATAGAATCACCAACACCCTCAGCATTGATAATGATATAATTCTGTTTACCGCGTTTCTTATTCTCAAGAATGTCCTCGATCAGGGCTTTCTCATCAAATCCATGCTCTTCCGGCATCAGGATACGCTCAGCTCCGTTGGCAATACCGCACCACAGTGCAAGATATCCTGCGTCACGACCCATAACCTCAATGACACTGCATCTCTCATGAGATGTAGAAGTATCACGAACTTTATCGATCGCATACATAGCTGTATTAACCGCTGTATCAAATCCGATCGTATAATCTGTGCAGGCGATATCCAGATCGATCGTTCCCGGAACACCGATCGTATTAACTCCGAGGTTTGCAAGCTTCTGAGCTCCTGCAAATGATCCGTCTCCTCCGATTACTACAAGACCATCAATGCCATACTTTTTACAGATAGCAGCTGCCTTCTGCTGTCCTTCTTCTGTACGCATTGTCTTGCAACGTGCTGTCTGAAGAATTGTACCACCACGCTGAACAATATCAGACACATCACGTGCTGTCAGATCGATGATCTCTTCTTTCAGAAGTCCATGATATCCTCTGCGGATTCCGCGAACCTTTAATCCTTTTGCAAGGGCACGTCTTACGACTGCACGGATTGCTGCATTCATTCCAGGAGCGTCTCCTCCACTCGTCAGAACTCCGATCGTACGGATCTTATCCTCAATCTCGTCCAGATATTTTTCTTTTTCATTCATAGTTTTCTCTGCCATGTTATCTCCACCCTTTCTCTGCAATGTCTGATAAAGATCTCTATTGTCTATTTTTTATCAACTCCGCAAATATTCTACCTTATTTAGAAGTGGTTTTCAATAGCTTTTTCTACTACTTTTACCCGATTCTCACCAAAATGGTTCATTAACCTGCTCAAAATCTGTGGATTTATACTGATATTCTTATTCGCAGGTAATTTTTTCACAATTTTTTCCTTCTCACAGTAGATCATGACTTCGTCATTTCCCTCTGAATCAGCCAGATATCCATAGGTTATCGCCTCTTCCTCCAGATACGTTTCCTTATCCGGAAACTGGATCCATAATTCCTTTTTCTTCTGCCCGAACGGAAGGATCTTCTCGCAGATCAGCTTGCTTGCCTTGTCATCTTCTTCCGAAACTCTTCCCTTTACAAAGATCTTATTATCTTCCTCAAGATACTGTCGATACTTCTCGTAGTCCCTCGGAAATACAACTACTTCTACTGTTCCGAAAAGATCTTCTACCGTCAGAAATGCCATCATCTGGTTCGTCTTGGTATGCTTCACCGTCTTTTCCGCAATGATACCGCCGATGATCTCCCTGGCTCCGTCTCTTACTTTCGTATATCCGACTTCAGGATCAACCTGAAAATCAGCAGTGGTCGCAGAAATCACCTTCCGCCACTCTTCTTCATAAGGCTCCAGCGGATGGCCGCTGACATACACTCCGAGTACCTCTTTTTCAAATCCAAGGAGGTTCTCCTTTGTATATTCTCCGACATCCGGCATTCTGATCTGAAACTCTTCCTTCTGCTCCTCGCTCACCACATCGAACAGGCTCATCTGACCGACCATGGAGTTTTTCTTTTCCTGCTGCATATGGTCGACGATCTGAATATAAATACTCATGAACTGCTTTCTTGTTCCCCCCAGGACATCCAATGCCCCGGCTTTGATGAGATTTTCCACCAGCCGTTTATTCATCAGCTCCCGGCTCGAAATCCTGGTAATAAAATCTTCCAGATTTCTGAACTCTCCGAGTTCCTTTCTGTCATTCACAATGGCACGGATCACCGGGCGGCCGATACTCTTGATCGCAGCCAGTCCATAACGGATATCTCCGCCGTCTACTGAAAAATCCGCCTCCCCTTTGTTGATATCCGGCGGAAGGATTCTGATCCCCATCTGACGGCAGACGTAAATATATTCTGCAACCTTCGTCGGATTATCGATCACAGAAGTCATCAGGGCTGCCATATACTCTACCGGATAATAGTATTTCAGCCACGCCGTCTGATAAGATACTACTGCATAAGCAGCCGCATGAGACTTGTTAAAAGCATATTTTGCAAAATCGATCATCTCATCATAGATCTTATTTGCAGTCTGCTCATCAATCCCGTTCTTGATACATCCCGGTACACCGGTCTCTTCATCGCCGTAAACGAAAGTGTTCCGTTCCTTTTCCATGACCGCTGCTTTTTTCTTGGACATGGCACGACGCAGAAGGTCACTTCGTCCAAGTGTATAACCTGCAAGATCACGCACGATCTGCATAACCTGTTCCTGATAAACGATACAGCCATAAGTCGGTGCAAGGATTGGTTCAAGCTGTGGGCAGTCATATGTGATGGATGATCTGTCGTTCTTTCCCCGGATATACTGTGGAATGAAGTCCATCGGACCCGGACGGTACAGAGAAATTCCCGCGATCACATCCTCCAGGCTATGGGGCTGCAATTCTTTCATGAAATTCTTCATCCCGCCACTTTCCAACTGGAAGATTCCTTCCGTCTTTCCTGTACCGATATAATCCAGCACTGCCTTATCATTGTAGTCAATCTTGTCGATCTGAAGATCCGGCTGCTTTTTTCTTGCAAGCTGTACCGCATTCTGAATCACGGTCAGTGTACGCAGGCCCAGGAAATCCATCTTCAAAAGGCCAAGCTCTTCAATGGTCGTCATGGTAAACTGGGTGGTAATAGTTCCGTCTGCTGCCCTGGAAAGAGGCACAAACTCATCAATAGAAC
>ERZ860710.1211-NODE-1211-length-12568-cov-2.159994_pt1 | contig 12568 bp, 8 predicted proteins | sample MGYA00509974_ERZ860710 | MGnify/ENA primary metagenome ERZ860710 (study PRJEB30046, sample SAMN00715261) | human gut metagenome | study: EMG produced TPA metagenomics assembly of the A metagenome-wide association study of gut microbiota in type 2...
AACTCTACATAGTATGGTTTTAATAAATCTTTTCTTGTTGTTTCCATGTTTTTGCTATTTTTAATCTGTTACCAAAACATGGATATGGATGATTGTTTTTTACTTGAATACAGGAGGGAAGGTGTTATACCTCCCCTTACCCATAATTCAATTTTCTCTCCAAACTGCTAATACAGGCACTCACTTTCTTGTTGACCACCTTGGCATAGTGTTTTTGTGTGACAGCCATAGATGAATGTCCCAGCAATTTACTAACCACCTCCATTGGCACATCATTATAGAGCAATATTGTGGTTGCAAATGTCTTTCTGGCTGTATGATGGGTGAGTTTTTTGTTTATGCCCACAATTTCCACAATCTCTTTCAAGTAGGAATTAATCTTCTGGTTGCTGATAGCTGGTAGCACATGAGCCTCTCTATCCCCACCATTATCATACTTCTTGATGATTTGTATGGCTTGTGGTAATAAAGGAACACTGATAGCCTTCCCTGTTTTCTCCCTCTTCATCTCAATCCATAACTTTTTATCAAATGCCATTACAAGATGCTTTTTCTGCAAAGCAAATGCCTCATGATAAGCCAAGCCTGTATAGACACTGAACAAGTATAAATCTCTCACCTTTGCCAGTCTTTCCTGTGCAAACTGGTAATTTTCCAGCTTGTGAAGTTCTTCAGGAGTTAAAAATATCAACTCTTTCTCCACTTTCAATGGTGAATGATCAATAAAAGGATCCACTTTAATGTAATTACACCTCATGGCATAGGTGGTGACTTGCTTTACCCTCTGCATATTTTTATTGATGGTGACAGGTTTCTGCCTCCTGACAGAGAGAAGGTAGTCTTCCAATCCAGAAATGAACTTGAAATTGACCTTGTTCATGGGGATGTCTACTGCATGATATGATTCTTTGATGTATGCCCTCACCAGTTCTAACACATCTTTAAACTTGTCCAGTGTGCTTTTCTTGAACTTTATCCCTTCCATCTTCTTTGCAGCTATGTACCTCTCTTCAAACAGGGTTATGAATGACCTGCTGACAGTTGTTTTTCCAATGTACAGGGCATAGAGGTCTTCCACAATATCTTCAGATCCTTCAATGATTAATCTTGTTTCAATCTCAACAAGTTTATTCTTTATAACCTCCATCTGTGTGTTAATTCTCTGTGCCATTTCTGACTTTCCAGTGGCCATTTGCTTGTTCTGGTTCCACTTGTTTCTTGTAATTTTAAACCCAATGGAGAAAATTTTTCTCTTGTTCTCATGCCATAACCTGCAATAAAGAGGTGCTTCCCCTGTTTCTGTTTCCTTGGAATGATACCTGAAAAATGAAATGTTTACTCTTGTTATCATAACATATTGGCTTTAATAGCCTATAAAACAACAGTTTATCTCTTGAAAAAAGGTGACCACTTTTTTTGATGAAGGTGACCACTTTGGTGACCACTTTTATTGATATTTCCCCTTGTAATCCCTTTAATTTTTATTGTTGGAATATACAGTGATTAATGATGTTTTGTAGTTAATATATTGATATTCAATACTTGAATCAAATATTTGAGCATTAAAAAAAGTCAGTATCTCTACTGACTTTCAGCTTGTTGGCTCCTCAGGTAGGACTTGAACCTACGACCTACGGATTAACAGTCCGCCGCTCTAACCAACTGAGCTACTAAGGAATTTTCTCAAAAGCGATGCAAATATAGGGGTTTTCAGGAAAACTGCAAAATATTTTCAAGAAAATTTGAAGAAAAATGTTGATGGTGGCTATTAATTAGTGAAAATGGAAGAACAGCATGATGAAAAATTGTAGTTTTGTGCATCAATTAAAAAATGACAGTTATGGATTACATGAAAGAATTGAACGTGGCCATCACGGTTTGCGATAAAGAAGGTAAGATTCTTCAAATGAATGATAAATCTCAAAAAACGAATCATGGTGATCTTGTCGGACAGAACGTGTTGGATTGTCACCCGGAGCCTGCCCGGACGAAGTTGGTCCAGTTGATGGAGGAACATGCCACGAATGCTTACACGATCGAGAAAAACGGTGTGAAAAAATTGATTTACCAGACCCCCTGGTACGAGAATGGCGAGTTTATGGGATTGGTGGAATTTTCCTTAGAGATTCCTTTTGAAATGCCACATTACATCCGTAAACCGAAAACGGAGTAGAAATTTTTGATTCGTTTGTAAAACTTTTTAATGATTAATAAGGTATAATCGTGATATACATAATAACGAATATACCTTATTAACCATGGAAAAGAAACAAAAACTTACCACTGAGGCCGGGGCGCCGGTTGGTGATAATCAAAACATTCAGACTGCAGGACCTCATGGGCCGGCTCTCTTGCAAAACGTTTGGCTAATCGAGAAATTGGCTCATTTTAATCGTGAACGGATTCCAGAACGAATCGTGCATGCCAAGGGAAGTGGGGCGTTTGGCACGTTTACGGTGACGAATGATATTACCCGTTACACGAAGGCGAGTATTTTTGCACGGGTCGGTAAGAAAACCGACGTGTTCATGCGTTTTTCCACGGTAGCGGGGGAACGAGGAGCTGCCGATACGGAACGGGATGTCCGGGGATTTGCCATGAAATTTTATACTGACGAGGGAAACTGGGATCTGGTTGGGAATAACACGCCTGTTTTCTTTATCCGGGATCCATTGAAGTTTCCCGATTTTATTCACACGCAAAAGCGGGATCCGAAAACAAATTTGAGAAGTAACACGGCGATGTGGGACTTTTGGAGTTTGTCTCCGGAGACGTTACATCAGGTCATGATCTTGATGAGTGATCGGGGTATCCCTCAAGATTTTCGTCATATGCACGGTTTCGGAAGTCATACATTTAGTTTTTATAACGAGTATAATGAACGTTGCTGGGTGAAATTCCATTTACGCTGTATGCAGGGAATTGCTAACTTCACGAACGAAGAGGCGGAAAAGATCGTGGCAAAAGACCGGGAACATTCTCAGCGGGATTTGTTCGAGAGTATCGAGAAAGGAGATTTTCCGAAATGGAAAATGTGCGTGCAGATCATGCCGGAGAAAGATGCGGAGACTTATCGTTTCAATCCTTTCGACCTGACGAAAGTATGGAGTCATAAGGATTATCCGTTGATTGAGGTCGGGGTGATCGAGTTGAACCGGAATCCAGAGAATTATTTTGCTGACGTGGAACAATCAGCATTTAATCCGGCCAACGTGGTTCCAGGTATCCATTTCTCACCGGATAAGATGTTGCAAGGGCGGTTGTTTGCTTATGGTGATGCTCATCGTTACCGTTTGGGGGTTAATGCCGATTCCATTCCAGTAAATGCGCCTCGTTGCCCGATGCATAATTATCACCGGGATGGAGCCATACGGGTAGATGGTAACGGTGGTGGTGCGGTGAACTACGAGCCGAATAGTTTTGGAGGCCCGGTAGATAATCACGTTTATAATCAACCGCCTTTCGAGATTCGAGGAATGGGTAGTCATTACCAACAGGATAAGGATTACTATACGCAACCGGGTGATTTGTATCGTTTGGTACCGGAAGATGAGAAAATGCGGATTCACACGAATGTTGCCACGGCTATGGAAGGTGTACCCATGAATATAAAAGTGCGGGTAGCTGCTCGTTTCTATCAGGCTGATGAACGTTGTGGTAAGGGGATTGCCGAGGCGGCAGGCTTGGATATGAATGAGGTTCTTGCTGAGGTGAAACGCCAACAGCAAGAAGATTAATAATTAATTTTTACTGACTGACGGTTGGGGAATACGTTGTGTGTTCTGGAATAATTCGTGATCGGATTTCCCCAACTGTCAGTTTTTATTTTGTCCCGTGTAAACAAGTGTGTGATGATTTCGGGGAATTACGTGGGGTATTATTGTTGTTATTTATGTTTTTTTTGCTTTTTCGGTATGGAATAAAAACCTTTTTTTGCACAGCGGTGAGTTTGTTTGAAATAATACCTATTGTCTTATGCCAGATGAGTTGATACTTTTCGAAAAAATGCAACGAGGAGATACTTCCGCTTTGGAGTACTTTTTTCGAGAGTACACGGATGTACTGTATTATCGTGCATTGGGCTTTGTAAAGGACAATTTGGCTGCAGAAGATATCGTGCAGGAGGTATTCATTCGTTTCTGGCAATTACGGAAAAATCTGAAAATAACGGATTCTGTTCCCGGTTATTTGTGCAAGGCAGTGGACCATCGTTGCCACAATTATCTAGAGCATTTGAAAGTGAAACATCGTTACGAGGAAAGTCAGAAATGGGAAGAGGTGATGGAGGAGGTTTCGGAGGATGAAGAGGAGTTGAATATCATGCGGGAACGATTGAAAATGTTTGTTGATTCGTTGCCGGAGAAATGCCGGGAGATATTCATTTTGGCTTGTATTGAAGGTTTAAAATATAAACAAGTGGCTGAAAAATTAGATGTTTCTGTTAATACAGTTAAAACACAATTAAAAAGTGCTTATAGCAAATTACGGGCCGAGTTTAATGAAAATGATTTGGAAATCATTGTGTTACTAATTTTTTTAGGATATATGTAAAAAACTCTTCTTTTTTCACCCTTTTTTTTCTGTTACCTGTCATTAGTGTGTTTGAAGGATGATAAAATGTAAAGACAGGTTTTGAAAATGGAGAAAGAAGAACTACATAAGAAACTGGATAATTTCTTGGCGGGTAATAACAAAGAGAGTGTGGATGGGGAATTATTTTCGCTATTGGTCCGCATGGATGAGTGCCGGAAAAAAGCTTGTCCTCCCAACAAAGAACGTATGTGGAAACATGTTCGCAACGAGGAGAGAATTAATGCGAAAATGGGCGGTAGCAGCTGCTATTGTGATGCCTCTTACTGTCGGTCTTTGTTTTTATGATTATCGTTCTGACGAGGTTGTTCCAGTGCCGGAGAATATGGGGAAACGTCATCAAGTGTCGCTTACTTTGAATGACGGGAGGGTACTTCAAGTACAACAATGGAATAACGATTCGGTAATTCAGGAAAGCGGAACCGGGATTTTGGTCAGTGTCGGGCAACAAATGATTTATCATGCAGAGAAAGTACAGTTAAAAGAAGAGATCTTTAATACGTTGAGTGTTCCTCGCTCCACGGAATATCAGGTGCAATTGTCAGATGGAACACGAGTGTGGTTGAATTCGGAATCGGAATTACGTTACCCGGTTGATTTTGTCAGTACAGAACGAAAAGTTTTTCTTAGAGGAGAGGCTTATTTTCAGGTGGCGAAAGACACGAATAAACCTTTCCGAGTTGTGGTAAACGACATGATGGTGGAGGCTTTAGGAACGGGCTTCAATATTAATGCCTATCAGGATGACAATTGTTTGCGTACTACTTTAGTAGAGGGAAAAGTTCGGATTTCATATTCGGATACTCGTCAGGAATGTATTCTTGTGCCGGGCGAGCAGGCTGTTTTGAAGGAAGGGGTACTTACATCTGGACAAGTAAATGTGGATGATATTATCGCTTGGAAAAAGGGACGTTTCGTGTTTAGTGATATGCCGTTGGAAATTATTGCTAATCAATTAGAGCGTTGGTATGATGTGGAGATTCGTTTTGATGACACGGTGGCGAAATATTATCGTTTTACCGGAGTTATGAAACGTTATAATGAATTAGAACAGGTGTTAGGCTTAATAGAAGAGACGACCAATGTCAGATTCAAAGTGGAAGGGCGGCAGGTGAAAGTATTTCGTAATTTATAATAAAAAAACGGTAACCGTTGATGCGATTACCGTAGGTGTGTTTTAATCGGCCGGGCACAAATTGCAGTAGGCGTCCGGTAATTGTTAAACCCATAACTACAAATGTATGAATTTTTTATTGAAAACATGGAGGTTTATGAAATTAACCGTTTTTTTAATCCTCTTTGGAATTTTGAGATTAAATGCGGGCACTTATGTTCAGGCAGACAGCATTAGTCTCGATCTAAGTAATGTGACCTGTAAAGAGGCGCTTGATGCGATAAAAAAACAGACTAATCTGGATTTTTTTTACAACAATCAGGAAATTAATGCCATGGGTAAAGTTTCTGTGCGTTGTCGGAATGTTTCATTGGAAGCGGCTTTGCGACAAGTTCTGGGAAAGAATTTCACGTTCCGAATCGTTGATAATACCGTTGTTATCCGTCCCGAGGAAATGAAACCAAATCCCGTGAAACAACAGGTCGTTAAAGGTGTTGTTGTGGATGCTCAAGGATTGCCTCTGCCGGGTGTGACTGTTTTATTGAAAGGTACAACTTTGGGAACGTCAACAGATATGGATGGAAACTTTACTCTTTCTTTCCCCCATACAGTAGGTTCAGTTTTACAGTTTTCATTTATCGGTATGAAAACGGCTGAAGTTACATTTTCCGGGCAGGCAGATCTGAAAATCGTGTTGGAAGAGGAAACAACCCAGATGGATGAGGTGGTTGTGACCGGAATCTTCGAGCGTAAATCTGAAAGTTTTACCGGTTCTGCGACGACATATAAGAAGGAGGATTTGAAAATGATGGGATCGCAAAATATATTACAGAGTCTGAGAACTTTGGATCCTTCTTTTCATATTACCCCGAATAATGAGTTCGGTTCTGATCCGAATAAATTACCTGACATTGATATTCGTGGTAAAACGAGTATTGTTAATTTGAAAGAGGATTATGCTGTTGATCCCAACCAGCCTTTGTTTATTTTAGATGGTTTTGAGGTAGATTTGCAGACGATTGTTGATTTGAACATGGAACGAGTAGCTTCTGTTACCATTTTAAAAGATGCCGCATCTACGGCAATCTATGGTTCTCGTGCTGCTAATGGTGTGGTGGTAGTTGAAACTAAGCGTCCTGCTCCGGGGACATTGCGTTTATCTTATAATGGAGACTTCACGGTGCAGATGCCAGATCTCAGTGATTACAATATGATGAATGCCGCTGAAAAATTGGAATTTGAGTGGTTGACCGGATACTACACGAAAACTTCGAACGCGGAATATTTGGTTGATCGGATGAATCTTTATAACCAACGGTTGAGAAATGTGCAGAGTGGAGTGGATACTTATTGGTTAAGTGAACCGGTTAGAACGGGGTTTTCTCATAAACACAATATGTATGTTGAAGGGGGTGATGATGCTATGCTGTATGGGGTCGGTCTAAGCTATAACGGTACTCAAGGGGTGATGAAGCAATCTGGACGGGATGTTTTGAGTTTCAATATTGATTTGCGCTATAGGAAGGGTAAATTCAGTTTTGACAACAAATTTACTTTGGATTATACAGAAAGTCAGAATGCTCCTCAAAGTTTTTCCGTGTATGTGCAGACAAATCCTTATTACCCGAAAGATTATGAAGGTTCTGTTCCAAAGTATTTGGAAGAATCTTCTATAGATGGTGGTTTTTGGGTGAATAAAGTAGAAAATCCTTTGTATAATGCTAGTTTAAATTATTTGGATGGTTCAAAAGAAATTTCTTTTCGGAATAATTTCCAAATGGAATGGCGTCCGATGGATGGTATTATGGCACGTGGACGAATCAGTTTAACAAAAGCTAATAACAAGGGAGAAAAGTTTAAATCTCCATTCCATACTGATTTTGACGAGACGGAAAAGACAGAACGGGGTTCCTATTCGAAATCAACGACAGATCGTTGGGGGTATGACGGGGATGTAACTGTGACGTATGGAAAGTTATTGGCTGATATGCATCAGGTAAATGCCGTGCTAGGTTGGAATTTCTCGTCTACACGCTTGATTAATGATGCGTTTACGGCTATCGGTTTTCCGGATGATAATGTCCCGAATCCCGCTTTTGCCAACGAGTATGCCACGGAAAGTAAACCATCATACAGTGAATCCACGACACGTAGTACGAGTTTTTATATGAATCTTAATTACGCTTATAATAATCGATATTTGTTGGATGTAAATTTCCGTAAAGATGGATCTTCCGTATTCGGAACGAACAAACGATTTACAGATAGCTGGTCAGTGGGAGTTGCTTGGAATATTCATAATGAGGCTTTCATGGGAGATTGGGTGGATTGGTTTAAATTGCGTTTTTCAGTCGGTAATCCGGGAAATCAGAATTTCTCTGCTTATAAAGCTTACACAACTTATGTGTATAATACGAACTTGCAAAATGCTTTCGGAATGGGAGCCAATGTTTCGGGATTCGGGAATCCCGACCTGAAATGGCAGAAGACGATGGATTATAACTTGGGATTGGATTTGACCGTGTTGAATAATCGTTTGAAATTCAATACTGATGTTTATTGGAAAGATACCGATCCGATGCTGGTAACCACTTCCATTGCTTCTTCAACAGGACGTGATTCTTATATTACGAATTTGGGAGCGCAGCGAACGAAAGGGGTTAGTTTCAATGTTGTGGGGACTATTTTGGAAAACACCGAGGATCGCCTTAATTGGTCATTGTCTTTGAATGGACGGCATCAAAAGCAGAATTACCGTAACATCGGGTCAAGCCTGGAGTTACTGAATGACGAGTTGAAGTCTACTTCTTTGACGAGATATCGGGACGGTGGAAGTCCGACAGATATATGGGCAGTTCGTTCTGCTGGTATAGACCCGATGACGGGTAAGGAGATTTACATTAAAAAGGATGGAAGTTATACTTTCGATTATGATATTAACGACGAGATGGTGGTAGGCAATACCGAACCTTTATTGGAGGGGGTGTTTGGGACGAATCTTTATTATAAAGGATTTTCTTTCAGTGCTTATTTCCGTTATCGGATAGATGCAGACTATTTCAATACAGAATTATATAATCGCATTGAAAATTTGAAAACGACGGAAATGACTAGTTATAATCAAGATAAGCGTGCATTGTACGATCGTTGGCAGCAACCTGGAGATCAAGCCCAATATAAAAAGATTACAGAGACTGTCAGCGATAATGAAACGGCTCCCATGACTTCTCGGTATGTTCAGAAAGAAAATACACTTAGTGGTGAATCGATATCATTGGCTTATGAATTTGGGGAACAGAAATGGTTGAAAAAAGTGTTTTTAAAGAATATGACTATTCGTGCCAATATGAATGACATTTTTCGTTGTTCGACCATTAAGGCGGAAAGAGGTACTTCTTATCCGTTCGCTAGAACTGTTTCTTTTTCAGTGAATATGACATTTTAAGAATAAGTAAAAAATGAAACTATGAGAAAAGTGATTATTATATTGACAGCTCTGGCGGGAAGCCTATTCTTCAATAGCTGTAATAGTTGGTTGGATGTAAAGCCTTATGATTCTATGGCAGAAGAACAGCTTTATTCTACGGAGAATGGGATTCAGCGGGCTTTGAACGGTTTGTACCTGAGTCTTGCATCGAATGACTTGTATGCAGAGAATTTAGGAGGGGGTGCTATTGATGTATTGGGACAGCGGTATAAATTGTCCAGTGAACATTCTTATTATGATTTAAGCGAATATAAATACACGAATGACGGTCCGAAAGAGACTTTTGAGGCAATTTGGAAGGCTGCTTACAAGTTGATCGCAGATTGTAATGAATTTTTGGAACAAGTTCCTAGGCATCAGGATTTATTGTCCCAGGGAAATTATAAAATGATGATGGGGGAGGCTCTGGCTATCCGAACATTATTGCATTTTGATATGTTTCGGATTTTCGGACCCGTGTACACGGAAGCGAATAAGCAAGAAGCTTCTATCTCTTATTATAGTATGGTGACAGATGTTACACAACCTATCCTGTCAACGGAAGAACTAGTTGAACATTTATTTACGGATATTGATTCGGCAATCGTGTTGTTGTCAAAAGATGTGATTTTAGCGGACGGGGTTGTTAAAGGTGAAGGATTTTGGGATTATCGTAATTTACGTTTGAATTACTATGCCGTATGGGCATTGAAGGCACGTATGTGTTGGTATTTGGGAAATGCGTATGCTGATGAGGCTTACCGGATTGCAACTGCTTTGTTGGAGGGGAAAGATCCTAAAACAAATGAGGTAAATAATTTTAATACGGTTTTTGAACCGGTTTCTCAAAATGTGGCGGTGACCGATCGAGTTTTCTTTAGTGAAGAGTTGTTTGCCTTGCATAATATGAAGCGTACTACGGTTTATAAAGAGTTATTTAGTTCTGATTTGGAAGATAATAATATATTGTTGTCTACAGAGGATTATATGAATAAGCTTTTTGATGAACCCAACGATTATCGTTGGCATTCTTGGGAGGTCGCTACCGGGCGTCAAACTTCCGGATTGATGGTATTTGTCAAATATGTAGAACAGACGAAAAATAGAAATGATCCTTACTTGTATGAAATCCAATCCATGTTGCGGTTGAGCGAACTCTATTTGATTGCCGCGGCAACGGCTCCCGATGATGCAACAGTTACTGTTTGGCTTGAAAAATTGCGAATGATGAGAGGTTATCAGTCTGGAATGGTAGGTTCGGATGCTCAGAAAGTATTGCAGCAGGAATGGGAAAAAGAATTTTATGGTGAAGGACAGTATTATTATTTTTTGAAACGCAACGGTAAGACTTCTGTTTCTGGACCGAATGGATCCAAGAAACAGAATTATGTTATTCCATTGCCTGAGAGTGAAACAAATAATAGACGCGATTAAGAAGAATGGATTATGAAAGGAATATTGATATTTTTAGGAGTTGTTTTACTTTGCTGGAGTTGCGAAGAGGACAAATTGGATTTGTACAAAGGTGAGGGTAGTGTTTATTTTTGTTACCCGAAGGTTACTTCTGAAGTGTCCAACGTGTATATGGATACAACAATCTTTTCTTTTGCGATGTATAATGTGCAAGATACGGTTGTTAGGCTATCAGTCAAGGCTTTGGGTGATATGGTTAATCATGAACGGAGATTTAAAGTACAAGTAGAGAGTACAACGGCTATTGCGGGGACGAATTATGATGAGTTGCAATCCGAATACATATTACCTAAAGACAGTGTGTACGGGGGGATTCCAATTCATATTTACCGGGAGGGATTGTCAGATACCACGGTTTCCATTGAATTGCGTTTAGTGGCCAATGAATATTTTCAACAGGACCTTCCCCGGAAGATTGTAGATAAAGACACAATTGATATTACTCGTCATGTGCTGATGTTTACAAGTAAATTGACGCGTCCGTCTATGTGGATGACTTCTATGTTAGGGTATTTTTCCGAGGTGAAGTTTAACTTCTTTAATCAAGAGATGGGATTTGAGCCTGGTGATTGGTTTAGCGCTGATAACGAAATAAAAAGTAGTATTGGAAACAAAATGATAATAGCGAAGGTCTATTTTGCCAATTATTTGAATGCTATCATTGAGGCTGGTGATCCGACAAAAATGCCACAAGATCCTGAAAACTCGAATGAAGCGGACAAGGGATACATGACTTTCCCAGGAGTGACGATACCGGAAGATTGGCCAATGGCTTCAGAATTTAAAACAAACAATTAAAGGAAAGACGATATGATAAGATATATCACGATTGGATTGATAACTCTATTAACGGGAATGTTAAATTCTTGTTATGAAGATAAAGGTCATTATAAATATGATTGGGTGCAAGAAATTGATTTAACAGACGTGTTGAAGGACACCACAGTTGGACGAGGTAATGTGTTGCATATTGAAGTTGATTTAAAAAAGCGGCTATTAGATTCCGAAAATGAGACGGAAGTTGCTAATCCGGATGATTATACTTTCGAATGGAAGGCTCTTACGGGGGAGGAAAATGTGATCTTGGGGACCGATAAAGATTTGACTGATACAATTTGGTTGGCGAGTGGGAATAGTTATCAAGTAAATTACACGGTAACTGAAAAAAAGACGGGGGTATCTTGGATTTCTGATTTTAAATTGAATGTAGTTGAGGGGGTAAAGGGTGGATTTATTTTTATGACAGAAGATACGGATCGTAAAGTCGATATTGAAATTTATGCAGATGATACGGAAGGAAATAAGATTCATAGAACCGGTTTGTTGAGTAGTTCGGGATTCCCTTATCTTTCCGGAGGTGCGAATTCAATCGCATATACAAATGTTAGGGCTTGGGGAGGACGAAGGTTATGGGTGGCAACCGGTGAGGCTAGTGGCTGGTTGGATATGCCTGATTTTTCGTGGAAAGACAAAAATATGTTGAGAATGATTATGTTGACTCCCCAGCCGGTTAGTTATACGATGAAATCGATGTATTGTTTGAGTGATCAATTTATGTATTTTTTCACAGCGGAGGGGAATGTACATCTTCTGACTTCCCGGGGAATTCTTTCTGCGGACATTACTTATGTAAATAATAAAAAATTCCAAGCGGCTTCTTATTACGGTGGGGATAACAGCCATGCGGCTATTTTGTTTGATCAAGACAGAAAACGTTTTGTGTCCTATGCAATGAAGTCTGGGGGAACAGTGACGGAATCTTGTTATGATATAAATGATAATTCGGCTGTTCCCAATTCGGATTTATTGTATATGCAACAACTGTATAATATGGGGACGGTGGCAATTGTAAAAGACGAGGATGACAAGTATCAACGTTGTCAGTTCCGTATGTTACAGAATACGGCTAGTGGTTTATATGAGGG
>ERZ860710.1215-NODE-1215-length-12531-cov-2.532382_pt1 | contig 12531 bp, 10 predicted proteins | sample MGYA00509974_ERZ860710 | MGnify/ENA primary metagenome ERZ860710 (study PRJEB30046, sample SAMN00715261) | human gut metagenome | study: EMG produced TPA metagenomics assembly of the A metagenome-wide association study of gut microbiota in type 2...
GTATGCAACATAGTTGCAAGGATAGAAACGGTAGTGTTTATAAATCTCCTTATCGATAATAGAAGCAATAGCGGCGATCAACTCGTTCTTCTCCATATTCGGGTCCAGTTTTGCCAGTTGATCGTTAATCGGGGACGTAAGGGTGAAGTGGACACGTCCCTTGTTATTCAGGATACCGGTCTCCATGCTCAATAGGTCGTCACGCTGGCTCTTCACAAAGTCCGGATCATCACGTTTCTGCTGGAATTCTTTTGCTTTTAAGAAATCGCAAGGATCGAACTCATAAGAGATCGCAACCGGGAAAATATTCAGTTCCATCAAGTTAGACAAAATATCCTTATCTCCGCTCATGTTCAGCATCTTCAGGATACTGCCCTGGGTACGGTCGTCCGAATCCTTGGCACGACCTTCACGCTGCGCGATCCAGATGGACTCTTTCGTCTCCGTAATCGTATGGCGGATATAAGTGGAAAGGACTTTACTTACTTCCAACATCTGGCGCACCGGAACATTGCGTTTCACAATAAAGCTATTGTTCAAACGGACCAACGTTTCGATCCACGGACGGATCAGCAGGTTATTACCAATAGCTACCTGCGTCATTCCATAGCCTACATCATACAGCATGATGTTCAAGAAAGAGGCATCCAGTACAATGTCGCGGTGATTAGAAATAAAGGTACAAGGTTTTTTGTCTTTCGGCAAACGGCTGCGACCGGAAATCGTCAGTGAGAAGGTAGTTTTATTTGCCACCATCATTACCGCTTCATACGCCAACTTCGCCTTGAAATCCTCCTTAGTCTTGAAGGAACGCATGGTTTCTGAAAACTCTTTCCAATCCACATCCGGCTTTATATACCGAAAGGCCCGCTCAAAATCTTCGTTGGCAATCAGCGATTCGATCGCATCTTTCACCTCGTCGTTATTCAGCGGACGGATATCGTCAAAATCATTAATAGGAACTTCCATATCTTTATAATTGACAATTGACAATGAATAATTGACAATTGGCAATCGACAATTCGTTTCTCTCATAATTGTCAATCATCAATTATTCATTGTCAATTAGTTAAACTCGTTTTCTATAATATCTGTCATTACATCTTTCATCTCCAGACCGGCTGCCCGCACCTGCTGCGGGATAAAACTGGTTGCTGTCATACCGGGAGTCGTATTGACTTCGAGCAATTTCGGCTCGCCGCCCGCCGGGATGATATAATCCACACGGATCAAACCTTTCGCCCCCAATATGTCGTAAATCCTCGAAGTCTCGCGTTGCACCTTTTCCGTCAGTTCGGCAGAAACACGGGCGGGCGTAATTTCCTGTACCTGTCCGTTATACTTGGCATCGAAATCGAAGAACTCGTTATCCGTAACGACTTCGGTGAGCGGGAATACCACCTCCTTATCAGCAGTCTTATAGCAACCACATGTCACCTCCGTCCCATCGATAAAACTTTCTATGACCACTTCCCTGCCTTCGCTGAAAGCTTTGGCGATCGCCGGCTGGATAGCCGAAGCCTCTTTCACTTTCGTCACCCCGAAGCTACTGCCACCGTCGTTCGGCTTCACAAATACCGGAAGCCCCAGACGGCTGACCACTTCTTCATCTGTCACAGTCTGTCCTTTAAACAAATGTATGGAGCAGGCGATGTCGACACCGAATCCTTTCAGATAATGATTGCAAGCAAACTTGTTGAATGTAAGTGCGCTTACAAACATTCCACAAGAGGAATACGGCATTCCGATCATATCGAAATATCCTTGCAGACGTCCGTCTTCTCCCGGAGTACCGTGGATCGTAATATAGGCAAAATCAAAATGTCTGACCTCGCCATTCTCACGGAAACTAAAATCATTCTTATCTATTGGTGTGTGTTCCCCGCCGGGAAGTTTTACCGCCCATTCATCTCTTTTTATGATGGCAATATATACATTATATTTATCTTTATCAAGAAAAGAGAAGATTCCTTCCGCACTTTTTAATGAAATAACGATTTCGGAGGAATCGCCTCCGGCAACAATAGCAATGTTCCTTTTCATCATCTATAGTTCTTTAGTAGTTGCATATACACGCCATTTATCGATCAACGCAGTCATGTCTGCAGGTATTTCGGAATCAAAAAACATTTCCTCGCCTGTAGACGGATGAACGAAGCCCAGCGTTTTGGCATGGAGCGCCTGCCGCGGACAAATGGCGAAACAGTTATCGACAAACTGTTTATATTTAGAAGAGGTTGTTCCTTTCAGGATCTCGTTTCCACCATAGCGTTCATCGTTGAACAGCGTATGCCCGATATATTTCATATGGACACGTATCTGATGCGTACGTCCGGTCTCGAGGCGGCATTTCACCAATGTGACATAGCCCAGACGCTCCAGGACGGAATAGTGGGTGACCGCCGTCTTCCCCTGATCCCCTTCCGGGAAAACCGTCATCTGCATACGGTCACGCGGATTACGGCCGATATTGCCTTCGATCCGTCCTTCGTCATCGCGTACGATGCCCCACACGAGCGCCCGATATTCGCGCTTGGTCGTTTTATGGAAAAATTGCATACTAAGGTTCGCCTTCGCTTCCGGCTTTTTGGCGACAACCAACAAGCCGGACGTATCTTTATCGATACGATGAACAAGTCCCAAAGCGGGATCATTGGGATCGTAGGTAGGATCGTCTTTCAAATACCAGGCAAGAGCATTCACCAACGTTCCGGTATAGTTTCCGTGTCCGGGATGCACGACCAACCCTGCCGGTTTATCGACCACCAGCAAATCATCATCTTCGTACACGATTTTTATAGGAATATTTTCAGGGAGAATCTCGAAAGTTCGCGGAGGCCGTGTCATCATGATTGTCACGACATCCTCCGGTTTCACCCGGTAATTGCTTTTCACAGGTTTGCCGTTCGCCATAATGCAACCGGCATCTGCTGCCGACTGTATCCGATTGCGGGTAGCACCGAACATCCGGTCGACCAGGAATTTATCCACACGCAACAACGACTGTCCGCGATCGGCAACGAAGCGGAAGTGTTCATACAGTTGAGGAGTCTTATCTTCGCCCTCTTCCGGTTGCAACAGGTCATCTACCTGCTCATCATCCATTTCGTCCAAAAACTCATCCATAGTTAAAACCAGTTTTCTTCTTCACTATCCAACGATTCGACCGGTACGCTGTCATTCGGAAGTCCGAGCGAGTCTGCCGGCATTTCTGCATCGCCACTGCTGACCTTCAAGACCAAAGGAGCGACAAGTGGGACATGTTCGCCTTTCTGCAAGACACGCCCATGCAGCTCGACACCAATAGCCAGATCTTTAAAATCTCCGGGGACATATTCGATCTCGATTTTCTCGAAACCGCGGGCACGTAGAATGGCGTAAGCCTGCCGGAACGAGAGATCTTCCACTTCCGGGATTGTCGCCATCTGCGAAGTGAGCGCATTTACGGTGACAAACACGATACGTCCTTCCTTCACCTTCGAACCGGCCATCGGGACCAATTCGACAATCGCACCGGGCTTCACGTCTTTCGAAAAGACGGAGTCGATCACGTTATAGCGTAGATTACTATTCTTGAAAAATTCAGCGGCTTCTTCCAATCCTAATCCTTTGACATCCGGCACTACCACAGCCTCGTTATGCCGAGTGTACGAGTCGAGCCACTTCAGTGTTCCGAACACCAAAGCACATGCCACGACCACAGCCAGCAACAAATTTAAGACGTACGGATTTTTTATCAGTTTAACCAAAAAGTCTTTCATTTCTATCTTGTATTTGTAGGCGGATCAAAAGTAGAAAACAAAGCCGTTAAAACAAAGAAAGTAAAGGCTTTTTAGTAAAAACCTCTACTTTCTTTATGAAAAAATCTTCTAACGGAAAGAATTATCCGTTGTATTCGTCAGAAACTGTTAATTTAGCTCTTCCTTTAGCACGACGAGAAGCTAATACTCTGCGGCCATTAGCTGTAGCCATTCTTGAACGGAAGCCATGCTTGTTCTTTCTTTTCCGGTTGGAAGGTTGAAATGTTCTTTTCATCTTTCTGTATATTATTTATTATTATCTTATTCTCATACCAATTTGGGCTGCAAAGATAGAGGCTTTTTTTTAATAAACAAAGAGTTGCAAGAAAAACTTTATTTACATCAAGGCTCTTTCAGCCACAAATACGACATTCAATCAACATCTCCTTTCTCTACCATCTTTTTTATTTCCGTTCTCATTTCTCTGACAGCGGTGCTTTCGACCTTCGGTTCTTTGGTCAGTACGGCACCGGCGGCAGCCCGGAATTTATCCTCCTGATAGAACTCTGGCTCTGCATATAGTTTGGCTAACAGATAGTAAGGATACAACCGTTCCGGAAGTATTTCGATGGCCTGAAGCAGTTCCCTTTCCGCTTCCCGGTAGTCACCGAGTGCCTGCCGGTTTTTGGCGATCATATACCGGATCATCGGATCTCCGCTCAGCCGCTTCGCCCGTTCCAAAACCTGTATCGCTTCCGTGTATTGCTCCGTTTTACTGAGGCATTGCGCCTCTTCGAACAAAAATTCCGGTTTATGCTTCAACTTGTCATGCAAGCTGTGGTAATCTTCCGCAACCGATTCATACGCCTTATTGTTATAAAGCATCTGCATCCGTCCCCACCTCCGATAAGCCTCATAGTTCCCTTTCTGCCCGACAAACAGACCTACAGCCGTCAATGCCAGCAAACCGGTCAACAACTTCTCTGCGAAAATCCGTGCCCTCTGCGTCCCCTCTTCCGTTACGCATACCGCCCCCAAAAACATCAGCGCCACCCAAAACGACGGCAACTGCAACGGATAGGACGACATTGCAAACACTACCAGTGCCAACACACCTCCGACCGCTCCATGCTGCCTGTTCCGGATTCCATAGTACATCATGCTCCCCAGCCACGACACGAATACGATCCATCCCCCGATCCCTTGTTCCAGCCCGATCTGCAAATATTCATTGAATGCATATTCGGGGCATCCGGCTACCCGTTTCTCTTTATCGGTCGCCTCCTCCGTCCCGAAATATTGCCCCTGCATTTCAGCATACGCCTCCGGAAACCCTCCCAGACCTGTTCCCGTAACCGGATGTCCGGCTATCGCTTTTCCCGTCACTTTCCACATCAACAACCGTCCGTCCGCCGAATCCCGTTTCAGACCGTATAGCCCGGCAAAAGCACAACCGGCCAATAGGATTACAATTGCGAAGAATGGAACCGCTACATTCTTATACCTACTATATATGGCTTTCGTCTTTTCCCATCCGATCCGTTCCGCCCAATACACCCACCCGCAAGCCACAACCGCCGCCACCCAGGCCGACCGGCTCATCCCGGCAGGCAAGACAACCAGGATGGCCCCTACGCATACCCAGCCGAAATAGTGCATCCCCTTTTGAAACCGCATCGCTGTCCACAGGCAAACCGGCAGCACGACCGCCAGATACCCGGAATAGGGACCCGGATTAAAGAAAGAACCCGTCAGCCGGAAAAGAGAATGATGGGAATAGACATGGCCATGCAATTGCTGCATTCCCCAAACGGCTTCGACCAGTCCGGTGAGCATCAAGGTAAACAAGAAAAAAAATTTAAGTTCCCGGTATGTTGTCAATATATACCGTAGCAAAAACCATAGAATAACCAACTGGCCTGCAAATAGTAACTTTTCCGGCTCCGGGTTAAGACTCCACTTGTACGTTATGAGAACAATGACAGCAAAGAATAATACCAAAAGATCCGAAAATGTAGAGGTAATAGCAGTTCCCTTTTGGGTTGACATCATGAGAAAGACGCAAACCGAAAAGAAAAGCATGGCAAGATGGAACCAGCACATTTTCCCGGTCACCAGTCCGTTTGCCAGTTCTGTCATATTTATGAACGGCGTGCAGAGTAGGAATATCCCGGCAGTGGAAAGCAGAAATATATGTAGTAGCTTTAAATTCATGATGCATTCTCTTTTGAAAAATTAATGTCACAGGAAAAAACTTGTTTCCCTTCTTGTATAAAAAATAGCTGTTCTTCATGCCCTTTTGTTAAGTTACGAAGCCAGAATATCGCCCCATGAGGTACGGTGAAATACAATTCTTTACTACTTGCAATTTGCTGTCCTAAAGATTTCCATCCGTCCGATCCATTCTGATAAAATAATTCATAATGATCTCCGGGTTCGATGAAATTATCATCATTTCGGGGGATAACCAGTATTTTCTTGAATTCAGTCACATTTCCCATGTCAAAGATTAATGTCGCATTATCTTCTCGAGACCTGAAAAAAGTTAGCGGATTGCCATCCAACACACATTTGGCAGAGTATTGGTCTGTAGGATATAATCCTTCCACATTGCGGTATAACTGTAGAGGAATGGCTTGAGTCTCGGAAGTGTCGCGGAAAACAACAAATTCTGCCAGTTCCACCCTATGATCGATAGGTGAATTCAGGTGTAAATAACGAAATTGACACGGCTGGCTGAATGAAATAGCCTTGCGGTTTGTAAAGAGTGTATCGGTGAACCGATATAACAGTTGTTTTATGCCTGATACAGAGTTACTGCCTTCTATTGTAGTTCCTATGACATTTCGGTTCAGATATTTAAAAAGATACTCCTGAAAGGGATACTTCCTTTTTAAACAAGCAATTTCTTGTTGCGACGTATCCGGTTTGAAATAGATAATTCTTTGCTTGTCATAAACAAACGGATAGCCATATGTTTTGATATTACCATTATTCACATATAAAAGCTGGAATACAATATCCGGCTCGATATTATGAAAAACTGCATGTCCTTTTTCAATCTGTGCAATATCGACAGGCTCCCAACTTCCATTTTTGAATATTCCGAGATACGCATATTTGCACCCTGAGACAGCTATCGGTAAAGAAATTTCATTCAGCCCCGAATAATTGTCCGTGACATCTTTGACAAAACAATTCCTGAAAAAAGGAAGTACGGTGTTATCTGTTGCCCACTTTTTGAAGCGCCCGCTCTGCATGCCGTAACAATCCCTGTATGCTTTCCCTTTGCGCCTGCCGTCATTGGCTACGGAGCGTACCACCTCATCTTTTGTATACCAGAAAGGATAACACTGGCCTGTGGTATCCCTGACTACATTCCAACAATGCCAGGTCCTTAGATCCGGCGAGTAGATATAATAGTCTGTTGTGATAGGAATCCCGACCGATCGCATTGCATAAGTTGCCACATCGCAAGCATCCCTGCAATATCCTACCCGGGTGGTGAAAAGATAATCGCCTCCGAGATGGGGCAGAGAAAAATCTGTATTATAATAAAACCATTCTTTTTTGAGAACCTGGTTGACAGCGCTGCATGCGTCGATAACATCCGTTCCTTTATAAAGGGAATCCAACTTGGGCATATAGTGTTCATAATATTTTTTTCGCCAGTTGCTGAGTGGCTCATTGGCTATCCTGTAAGGGAGGATAAACTCGCAAAAATCATCGAAAGAGAGATGCTTATTCCACGGATATTTCTTCCAGACTTCGAAAGAGAGGTCTATGTTTTCGATCAGATAATCGGCAGTTATTATTTTGGAGTCATATATTTTTTCTCCGTAATAATGCGAATAGGAACTCCATTTATCCAGATGTTTTTTATCTATAATCAGTAAGTCTTCTCCGTAAACGGATTTTCTTTTAACAGCATCGGCCAATATTTGTTTAATAGTGTCCTGTTGCCAACATTCATAACCATAATGATATGGCATATTTACGATAAGGAAACGGGCTGCTGCCAGTTTTTCAGGGTCTGTGGAATAATAATCGAGCACTTTTTCTAATTCTGTCCTGTTGCTTTCGGCGAATCGTAAAGCATATTCTAGCCGGTTATCCTTATTAAAAGTACAGGATGACAATAAAATAAGGAGGCATATAAAAAAAATCGTACTCATATTTTTCGTATTGAGATTAATTAGTGTATTGCTTTAAAGAAACGTTCCCATCGAAATTCACCGGTGTAGGGGTCAACCGATTTCCAAATGAAAGCTGCTTTCCCGACAATATATTCCTCCGGTAGTAACCCCCAATAACGTGAATCCTGCGAATTTTCTCCTTTGTCTCCGGCCATGAAATAATAGTCTTTCTGAAAGCAGTAGTCTTTTATTGGTTTGCCATCAAGGAAAACGGTTGAATCTTTATATTCGACTTTAGCTTTTTGTTCCCAAGAGATTAGTTTATGATATAACTGATAGTTCTTCCGGCTCATCGGTAACTGGTCACCGGCTTTAGGTATATAGAGTGGCCCAAAGTTCTGAATATTCCAACCGATAATGGAATCATACGGGAAACTGCGATATACACCACCCGGAAACTCTTCTGGTGAAGTCTGTCCGATTTTTTGTTGTGACGCGATGTTTCCGAGCGGTTCGTTTACTCCTTCTATTCGAAATTGACCGTTTTTGATGGAAAGTGTGTCTCCCGGCAGTCCGATGCATCGTTTGACATAGTACTTCAAAATGTGCATCTCGATCTTGTCCCAATTGTTCGGATGCGGAAAGTTGAAAACCAGTATGTCATTCCTTTCGATATTGCGGAATCCGGAAACCCTGTGGATTTCGACTTGCTCCAATCGCAATGTTGCGTTGAGGTTGAATAGTCGTGCACCGAGCACCGGTTTCCAGACCGCTACAAAATCCCCTTCGACTAGCTCCGGCTCCATCGAGTCGCTGGGGATATGAAAGGAGGCGAAGAGGAAGACTTGGGCGAAAACCCAAAGAATAGCCAACCCCACCACGGCAAGGAAAAAATCCAATAGGATGTCAATCCATCGTTTCATATAGATTATTACACAATATTATCTAACTCTAAATAACCCAATTGTATATCATCGTCAAAAGACATGATAATCCGATTGTTTTCTTCATCGTAACAAAATTCCAATATATTGTATCCTATTTCTATTGTTTTAAGATAATTGCCTTTTAAGTCAAAGACTAATAAAGTTGTAGGCCTGCTTTGTTTACCGAAATTATCTCTCCCGTCAGAGTAAGAGGCTACAATTTTATCTTTGGCAAAGATCACAGAACCATAATATTTTTGTTTATTAGAGGTTTTGTTATTCCATTTAGAACCATATATATTGCATTTTAAATTCCCTTCCAAATCATATATGGTCATTAAATCATGATGATCATAACACTCTACAAATGTTTTATTTTTTATGGATACTGCAATATTGACACGTTTTTTTTCTATTTCCGGATGAGTGTATTTGAGCTGTGTAATTTTCCCGGTCATCATATTCCAAATTGCCCCAGATTGATTAAAACCGGAACGACCGGTCGGTGTTATTATAGAAGCATAACATAGTGAATCATTTATGTAATAATATCTATTGGGTATTTGTTCTTGATTCAAATTCACTTTAACTGTAGGTATATAATTGAGGGGATTTGAAAGTACACTGTCAAGCTTGTAAGTGAATATTTTTTGTTTACCATAATCTGAAATATAAAATTCCCGGTCATCCTCATTAATACAGACAGAACCAAAACTTGTGATTTCCGTAGGACCAGGCCCCAAGAAAGCAGTGCTACAAATATACTTGAAATCATATTTATCAAATATATGCACAAGGCTGTCTTTTGAGACATAATCCCCTATAATTAAATACCGGTCAAGTAGAAAGGGTTGTGAGTATCGATTGATTAAAACATCTTCTGTTCCTATTTCTTTAACTTTACTGTGAAGATTAACGACATTGTCACGTTTGTTTTGATAAACTTCTGTTGCCACTTTTTTTGTACAACTCGAAAAAAAAACGAACAACAACAATAATAATATGTATATATTTTTTTGCATATCACTAATATTTTAGTTTCTATATATTCCATTAAAAAGAGGTTAGTGCAGATCCTCTCCCTACAAATACTTTAGAGAGGGAATAAAGCACTAACGCAATTTTTTTATTAACGTGTCCAGTCTTTTTCTTTCACATTTGGATAATATCTATAGCACCAACATCCTTTTTCATCATATTCGGTGAGGCATCCGTTAGGACATTCGTCATCTTCATATCTTGCTAAAGCCTCTATATTAGCAAGTGCCAAATCCGACAATTCCACTTCCTGTTTGTTCTGCTGATAATTCCAGCCAGCCGCTACGGCAATGGCTGCAAAGGCTATTACGCCAAAAAATTTCTTTCCCATTTTATTTTGTTTTTAGGAATTTGAATTCTATTATTTGAACCTTTCGTCCAGTATCATTTCCCGGAACAGGTGATTCCAACCTCTTTCTTGTTTTCTATAAATTTACCACCACACCTGTTTACCCTCCTCATAAGTAAACGGCCTATGTTCTTTTCCCCGCGTATGGTTATGAATGCGGAATAGGGCATTTTGAGGTATATTATGAAATGCCAGCCTGTTTTCTTTACCATATTGCCGGCCTAATGAAATCCATTTCTTGTCCCAATAGAATAATTCATATAATTCTCCGGTGACGATTCTGTTGTCGTCGCTCCTTGGGTAAAACTCGACCTTTTCGATTTCACGAGGTTGGCCGAGGTCGAAAACGATATATTGGCGTTTCTCTGATTTATCAGGTTGATAAAACGAGACCCTGTCTTCATCCATTACGTTTTCGAGTTTATTGTCACTTATTCCTTTTGTTCCTGTCAGCTTCCCTTCCAACTGTTGCCGGTTTTTTCCGAAAATCTTTATTTCTGCAATGGAATAAGCATCTTGGAAAGCCGGAGTGTTTTGAAAATCGCAAACCAAATAGCGGTATTTCTTGTTTGTCGGGATTTTGAAACTGTCTTCATAAAAAGGTAGTTTCTCAATCGTATATACATTCAGACTGTCTGACAAATCTTTCTTGTTGCAAACGGAAAAACGGGTTCCGACCGTTCCGGCGGCTTGCAATGCAGTGTGTAGGCGGTATGGAGTTTTCGAGTAGAATGTTGCAGATATTTCCTTTTTGTCTGCTTCTTCAGAAAAACATTTTAATTCTCCATTCTCTTTGAGAATAAAAGCATTTCCTGCCGGGATGATTGCCCCGTTTTCGTAGTAAGCCGGCAGATAAAGCATATTCACACCGACTTTAGTAAATAAGGCCTGTTTTTTTCTTGGGATGCTCCAACATACCGGAATCCAATTATTATCGTCATAACAGCATAAATAGACATATTCTTTTTTGTGTTTGTTGTCCCATAGGGGAACTTCGATGTCTTTGCACACGATGTATTTATCCGTAATATCCTCTATTCCCGGGTTCCTGAAGAAATCGGGAATTTCTTCTTTTGCTCTGAGTGCCAAACAGTTTTGTTGTATTTCATAATTAATCCTGTACACCTTTGGAATCGTTCTACAGTATTGTATGGAAACATGGGGGAGTGTATCTTTTACTGTCGGGCTGTAGGTGTTTTTCCAGAATATATTGTCGACCAGTATATCACTATCTGAAATGTATGGCCGTTGGGTATTATCGTACAATTTCTCAATGTGTTCATCTCCGATTATTTCCGTCCAGAAATGGGGAGAATTGGCATTACCCCAGTTGGGAAAAGTATTTAAAGCTGCCGGAATACCGTTTGCCCGTAATGCAGCGATTTTATAGATATTTGCTTCCAGGCAGGTCCCGATCTGTGCTTTTGCAAGGTTTTCAAAGGTGGTGGGAAGCAATCCTTTATGCTTTTGTGAAAAAAGTACCCAGTTTTGAACGAATGTCTTATCTATGTCCTCGGCAATGATTTTGCCGATTTCTTTATATGATTTATGGCAAACGGAGTCTCTTAATGTCGCATATTTCTGTTCAAAGAAATCCGCAGCTTGTTCCCAATAGCAGTTGCTTGTCGTATATGGAAGAATGTATTTACAAAATGTGTCAAAGTCAATGTCTTTACACCATGGATATTGTTGCCAGATATGGAAGCAATAGTCGATGTGGCGGATTAGGAAATCAGCGGATATATGCTGAAGATCCGACAGATATCGAGGATGTGATTCAGCATAGGGATATAGTTGTTTGATACTATCGCAAATTATATATTGGATGTCGTTTTTGTATCGTCCTTGAGTATTGAAATATATGATAAAGGAATTGAAATATAATTGAGATTTTTCAATAGACTTACTGTCAACAGTTTGTTTTCCAATCATATTGTTGATAAGGAAAAGGGACATTGTTGATTTCTTTTTATTATTTTGATAATGTCTCTGTATACTTTCCAATTCTTTTGCGTTCTTGTCTGCAAGTTCTAATGCATATTCGAAATACTTGTTCTCTGAGTAGGAACAAGAGGATAAAAAAATTGCCAGATATGAAAGAATTCGAGTATGCATATGTTTTTGTTGTTTACTTTATATTTATTGAGGATAAATCAAATGAATACAGATTGAAGTCATCTTTCCACCCCAAAGCAATTAACTTCTGATTATCATCGGTTACACAAAGGTTGAATAACTTTACGTCGGAAACCAAGCGGCAAATACGTTCTCCATCCCAATTATAGATGAAAATATCATTTGTAAGTTTTGCATTCATCATTCCTTCATTATTATGTACCTCT